>Ga0181557_1001814_pt1 | contig 23310 bp, 23 predicted proteins | sample 011ome_23_FD_148632 | JGI IMG/M metagenome (GOLD analysis project Ga0181557, IMG submission 148632) | Coastal salt marsh microbial communities from the Groves Creek Marsh, Skidaway Island, Georgia - 011506CT metaG (spades assembly) | ecosystem: Environmental > Aquatic > Marine > Intertidal zone...
CCTCTGTGCTGCGCTTAACAGGGAAGGCATATCAGCAGAGCACATATCTGGCTACACACCAGAGAGCGAAAGATTGGCACTCTACGAGGCTCACCGGGCAGGTGACTTTCAACTGCTATGCAACTCCATGCTTCTCTCGGTCGGATACGATGACCCTGGAGTGTCACTGCTTTGCGACATGTACAGCACTAAGAGCAAAATCATGTTCACGCAACGAGCGGGCAGGATCTGGCGCACGGCACCGGGAAAAGAGGATAGCGTCTATCTAGATTTTGCCGGTAATCTTCGCAGGCATGGCTTTCCAGAGGACATCATCCCGGTCAGTCTTGATGATGGTGAGAAGAAATTCCGGGAAGAGAACCAGGTAAAGAAAGAAGAGAAAGAGCCTAAGATGAACACCTGCCCGCAGTGCAGCTCTCTGTTTCAAGGCCGTCGCTGTTTCTCGTGTGGCTATGAGATACCAAAAAATGAGTCTATCTATCACGACGACCAGATCCTAAAGAAAGTCGAAAAGGTTACGATGCAAGACAAGACTCGGTTTTACCAGGAGCTATTAGGTTACAGCCTAGACCAAGGATACAACGAAGGTTGGGCAGCGTGGACTTACAGGGACAAGTTCGGAGTCTGGCCAAAGGGCATAGACAAGATCGCTCGCAAGCCTCGCAGCGATGATGTTCTGGGATTTATCAAACACAAAATAATAAAGGCCTCACATGCTAGAAGAAATACTCGGTAGGTTAGATAAGGTAAGAAAATCAGGCAAGAACTACACAGCCTGCTGCCCAGTTCACGATGACAACTCGCCATCGATGAGCATTACAGAGAAGGATGGTCGGGTGCTGATGCACTGTCATAGCTGTCTCGCTAACGGTAGAGACGTGGTAGCCGCATTGGGATTACCCATAGACGTGCTCTTCGCTGAGGCCAGAGAGCGCACACATGACCCTGATTGGCTGCTTAAGAAAACTGAGGATGAGGATTCAGCTCTGATCGTGATAGCATACGCCGGAATAGAAAGGGGCGAGCGCCTCAAGTACAGCGACAGGAAGGCCTTGAAGGTCAGCATTGCTAGGAGGGAGCTAAGAAAGCAAAAGGGCATCCCTCAGCTCAACATGTATTTAGATTGGAACCCATTTGATGAAAGCCAACTTCCAGTTTAGGCGTAGATACGAACCGCCTACCCAAGAAAACAAGAAAGAACTCCAAGCTCAATTAGATCAACAAGTTAGACAGTTTCTTGAGAATGGTGGTAAGATACAGAAAATTCCAACCGGCCTATGTGTGAATCACAGTAGGGTCTCACGCGATTCTAGGCAGGTCCGGTCAATGAGCGAAGAATCATCGGGGTTAAGTGATGGGTAAGGGTTCAGGCAGAAGGCCTTTAAAAATAGACAAGGCTAAGTTCGAGTCTAACTGGGATCAAATCTTCGGGAGCAAGAAGAATGCCGATCAGAAAGACCAAGAAGGGTTACAAGATAGACCGAGTACCGGGTTACAGCGAGACGAAGAAGGAAGCCGAGAAACGGCTCCGAGCGGTCAAGGCTAGCCAGGCAGCAAGGTCCAAGGGAAAGTAAGATGATCCCGGTGGACGATGGGTTAGTGCCTATGACTAGGGACGAGATAGAAGCTCTACTTAAGAAGCACGGAAACCCTGTCCACAACGAAAAGTGGTTAGAGGAAGTATTCAAGATCGCCAGACTAATCGAACGAGCACATGGTATATACCTATGACAGCAGGACGCCCATCTAAACTGACCGACGCTCTCATTGAGCAGGCAGGTAGATACGCAACAAAAGACTACAGGCTACAAGGTGAAGTCATTCCAACAATAGAGGGATTGGCTTTGTTTCTAAATGTATCAAGGTCCACGCTCTACAATTGGAAGGGCGAGAATCAAGAATTTTTGGACATTTTAGAGAGCCTTATGTCAATGCAGGCCAAGGAGCTTGTTTCTAACGGCCTAACAGGCGATTTCAACTCGACTATCACAAAGCTTATACTGACTAAGCACGGCTACTCAGACCGTGTTGAGCAGGACGTGACAAGCTCTGATGGCGCATTAGCCCCGACCAGTATTGTACTGAGGGGAGTGCGGGCAGATGACAGCAGCGACGATTGATATACCAGACAAGCTAGTCCCTGTCTTTGAGGGTAAGGCTAGATACCGTGGTGCCTATGGTGGCCGTGGTTCTGGCAAGACTCGCACCTTCGCTCTAATGACGGCTCTAAGGGGTTACCAGGAAGGCAAGGCGGGCAGGGAGGGCATAATACTCTGCGGTCGTGAGCATCTAAACTCTCTCAGCGAATCCTCTCTCGAGGAGATCAAGGCCGCTATCGGTTCCGTGCAGTTCCTAGCTGACTACTACGAGGTCGGTGAGCGGTACATCCGCAGCAAAGACGGAAGGATCAATTACGCATTCGCCGGTCTCCGCACTAACGTAGACTCCCTTAAATCTAAGTCACGCCTACTGTTAGCCTGGGTGGATGAGGCAGAGAGTGTAAGTGAGACAGCGTGGCAGAAGCTCATACCGTCGGTCCGAGAGCACGACTCAGAGATTTGGGTGACATGGAACCCAGAGAGCAAGAACTCAGCAACTCACAAGCGATTCCGTGAAGACCCGCCTAATGATGCCAAGATCGCTGAGATCCAGTGGTCAGACAATCCGTGGTTCCCTGATGTACTAGAGCAGGCAAGGCTAGAGGACCTAGAGAAGCGGCCAGACATCTATCAGCACGTCTGGGAGGGTGACTTCCGTATACACGTTGAGGGCAGCTATTACGCCATAGAGATGCTACAGGCCAAGACTGACGGCAAGATCTGCGCTGTGCCCTATGACAAGTCTGCTGCGGTGGTGACTTCTTGGGACCTTGGTATGGCTGACACGACCTCTATCTGGTTCGCTCAGTACATCGGCAAAGAGATCCGCATCATTGACTACTACGAGAACTCTGGCTGCGCTCTAGACCACTATGTGCAGATGCTCCAGGGTAAAGGCTACACCTACGATCAGCACATCCTACCGCACGATGTCCGGGTCAAGGAGCTAGGCACCGGCAAGTCTAGGCTAGAGGTATTGCAGTCTCTAGGTCTGAACAACGTCATAGTCGCCCCTATGCTTGGCATCGAGGACGGCATACAGCAGGTGCGCTCAATGATCCCGCAGTGTTGGTTCGATGAGGAACGCTGCGAGCGTGGCATTGACGCTCTAAGGCAGTACCGCAGGGATTGGGATGAGAACGGCAAGCACTGGCGTGGCAGGCCTCTACACGATTGGACCTCTCACGCATCTGACTCATTCCGTTATCTAGCAGTGGGTTACAAACCTACACACGTCTGGGGCGGTCCTATCCGTCGCAACATCCGAGGGATCGCTTAGTCTGTGTTATACTCATGTCATCGGTACATGAGGACATCACATGGCAGACCCCAGAGATCTAGAGAAAGCTTTGTACGAAAGGCTTCGCAATAGATACCCGGCAGCAATACCTCAACAGATGATTCCAACAGATATGTCTCTAAGGGACAGGATGTCGTCTGGAATATTAAACATGATGGGTGAGAATACTGATCCTGTCGCAAGGCGCAGAGCGCAAGGCTTAATGAGCGCAATGGACTTTGGCCCTGGTGTTGTTGTTGGCGCTGTAGATCTTCTAGATGCTCAGAACGCATACGAGCAAGGCAATAAGGCTGAAGCTGCTATTGGAGCAGGAACAGGTCTACTGTCCATAGTTCCGGGCGGTAGAGCGGTGGCTCAAGGTGCTGAGACTGTTGGCCGCTCAATCATGAATAAAGCAAAGCCTGCTATAAACTTAACCGATCTGCCGAGAGCTAACATAGTTCAGACAGTGCCAAAGGAAGTAAAAACCGCCGAGCGAGTAGGCACAACTGGTGCTTATCGTGGCGCCCCTAGAAATGTAGATAGCGAAGGCAAGTTAAGGACTATGAGAAAGAATCTTAGGGATTCTTTATCCAGGGGCACTATTGGTCGTGATTGGTACGAGAGAAGCTCTCGCACAGCCTCTGAGTTAACTGGCGGTCGTGAGGGTTATAAGGATTTATACTCTGGAACCGTTGCCCTGACTTCAGCAGGTGCGTCTGTTCCTGCTAACCAGACATTCGCTGTGCGTGGCTATAATCAAGCTATCACAGGCAATGAGATAAACACCGGCAGATTCCCAACCAATGCAGCAGCGGGAGTTCAGGGCATGTTATCTGGTCAGCCTACTGAGTTTGGACCGAAACGTGGGCCATTCTATGAGGCTTTGAACGTGCCTCCTGGTGAGTCTGCATCTCGCCCTACTAATGATCTGTGGATGGCTAGAGCGTTCGATTACAGGACCCCAGAAGGTGAAACCTGGAGTGAGGGTTTAGGTGAGGCTCAGCACCGATTCATGGACAAGGAAATTAATAACCTGGTTGATTGGGCTAACGACAACAAGGTAGGCGGTTTTGATAACTGGACTCCAGAGAAGGTCCAAGCATCTATCTGGGTAGACACTAAAGCGCGATCTGAAGGCACGAGCGTAGACGCTGCTGCTTACGATTTCTCTGATAACCTGCGCCCATTGACAGCTAACATCAATGTAGAGTCCGAGCCTGCTCGTGGTCTTATGCACTTAGCGGGATCACAAGACAACCCAATGTATGCTGAACTGCTACAAGAGGGCCAGAGACGCATTCTAAGCAACGATCAAGGCCAAGACATGGTTGCGCTCGCTGCCGGTGGATTAACTCGCCAGACGGCCCCTGGTTATGGATATTACAAGGGTGTCTCAGCTCCTGCCGATACCATTAGGGTGATGGCCGCTCCATCTACCGGAAGCAATCAGATTGATCCTGCATCTAGAGGTCTTCTTGAGGGAATAGCTGCTACTCAGGGCCTGCTTAGAGGACAAGAGTCAGTAGGCTATAACTTCGTCCGTCCAGGCGGCAAGCTAACAGAGCGCAACGCTGCTATGGTTGATATAGGTAAACCGGCAGAGCAGGCGCAAATGCTTTCCGTAGGAGCAAGGTTAGACGAAGAGTTTGGTGGAGCAATCATACCCACCAACACTGACTACGGTATGAATTACCTGGTAGTGGATGACCTATCAGATTGGGCAAGGTCGAATGGAATAGATCCAGAGAATGCAGATGCTGTGGCTAAAGGTTGGCAGGCTAAACTTCGGCAGATAACTAAAGCTGAGCTAGACGCCAAACCAGAGTTCGGCGTAAACAGCGGTGATCTAGTAGGCTCTTTTGAGGCATTTAAGCCAAGCGAGTACCTGCCCGCAATAGAGCAATCAGGTGCTACAGGCCTTCTCAGTAGAGCCGCCCAGGATGCAGCCCCTGCTTTAGAGCAGCTAGATGAGGCGCTGATTAAGGAGTACCCAGATATAGGCGTCAGGAGTCAGATTCTGATGACGACTCGGAATGCACTAGCCGAAGGTGGCATCGCTCGTGTTCGTGAGCTTGTGGATCAGGGTATACTACCTGTGGTGGCTCTTGCTGTAATTGGAACCGCTGCCGTGACTCAGCAACGATCTCGTCGAGACGGCGGTGGAACCGACGGAGTTTAGCCTGGAATAATTCGTCGTGCTCTGGTGTGATCATGATGTGGCTCCCTTTAGCTGTATGCCGCAAAGTAGGAAATAAATCGCAAGAGCGTGATTATAGGACATAGAAATGGCAATCACAACTTACACAGAGCTGAAGTCTACAATAGCTGACTTCCTCAACCGGGACGACCTGACGGCTGTTATCCCTACGTTCATCTCTCTGGCAGAGGCTCAGATGGAACGTGAGGTGCGTCACTACAAGATGCAGAAGCGATCTGAAGGTCAGATAGACACCAGGTACTCACAGTTACCGGCAGACTTCCTCGAGCCTGTTCGCTTTCACCTTGATGACGGCAGATCTACCCGGCTAGAGCTTGTTACCCTGGATGACATGCTGCAATTCCGCATGGAGAGCAACGACGCCCAGGGCAAGCCTAGATACTACGCTATGTCAGGCGAGGCCATTGAGGTCTTCCCTACGCCAGACACTACCTACAGCGGCGAGCTACTGTACTACGCAGAGCTAGAGCCACTATCAGACTCTAACGCCTCTAACTGGCTGCTAGAGATGTCACCAGATGCCTACCTGTACGGGGCGCTTATGCAGTCTGCACCGTACCTGAAGGATGACGCCCGAATGGCGGTCTGGAGTATGTTATACTCTGGCGCTGTAGCAGGAACTAATTTGCAGAGCGATAAAGCCAAGTCAGGCGGCTCTGGACTACGACTTAAGATCAGGAGCTATTAGATGAGCTTTACTAACGCATTTGAAACAGATGTCCTCTCGTGGGGCTTAACAGCAGACTCAGTTACACGCCCTACAGCGTGGTACATCGGCCTGTTTACATCGGACCCTACTGACACTGGCGCTGCCGGTACAGAGGTCACAGGCGGCTCATACGCTCGCACAGCGGCTACCTTCACTGTTACAGGTGACACGGCTAGCAACAGCGGTGCGGTAGAGTTCCCTGCTGCTACTGCGGATTGGGGCACAGTGAGCCACATTGGCGTATTCACGGCCTCTAGCGGCGGCACTATGCTAGTCCATGCGGTCCTCACGACTGCCAAGGCTATCGCCACAGGGGACGTTTTCCGCATCCCTACTGGTGATCTGGACATTACTCTAGACTAATGGCGCTGAGAGCCGGTTACGGCACTGGTCCATACAACGTAGCAAAGTATGGCTATCCGCAGGTATATGAGGCATCCGTAGCAGACAGCTCGGCAGCCTCTGTTACCGTGTCTGGCGCGTACACCAAGCTATCAAGCGTATCGGTCAATGTAACCTCTGGTGCGAGTAATCCCAGGTTAGTCAAGCGCCGGGTAGGCTACGGAACTGGACCTTACAGCGAGGCCCGCTACGGTTACCCTGAGATCTGGGAAGGCGCATCTGCTGTCTCTGTGACCTCAAGTGTTACCCAAGCTGACTACGAGCGCATAAAGAATGCAGTAGTAGCAGATGCCTCAGCGGCCTCTACAGCAATGATTGGGGTCAGGGTAAGGCTAGGTAATGTAGCAGACACGACATCTGCCACAGTAGACGCTCAAGGCTTCGGGTCCATAGTGGGCGAGGCAGCAGATAGCGTTACGGCTTCAGTAGCAATAAACTATGTTAGAATTAGACCATTCTCTGCTAGTGATAGTGCCGGTTCAGACATTGGCACGTTTGCTAGGTACAAATGGATAGAGCAAATTAATGCGTCCGAAACATGGACGGAATCTGATTACCGAGGTGACTAACGATGGCTGATACAACCACCACAACCTATGGCTTAACTAAACCCGAGGTCGGTGCATCTGACGACACCTGGGGTACTAAGCTCAATACTGACCTAGATCTGATCGATGATCTGCTAGACGGAACCACGGCCATCGCGCCTAACCTGTCTACGCTGACTATTGCCGGTACTGCGGTAACAACTACAGCGGCAGAGATCAACCTTCTGGACGGTCTCACTGCTGATGCAGCAGAGCTAAACATTTTAGACGGAGCCACAGTTACAACGGCAGAGCTGAATATACTTGATGGTGTTACCGCTGACGCTACAGAGCTTAACCTGTTAGACGGAGTCACAGCTCTGGTCACAGCGACTAGCACTGACACGTTCACTAACAAAACCATCCGAAGCACTGTATATGCTTTGTCAGGCACAGCCTTTGACGCTACCAACGGCGCAGTACAGACAAAGACTCTCTCTGGTAACACGACCTTCACAGACTCTCTAAGCTCTGGTGATGCCATTATCCTTCACCTCGAAGGCGGTGCTACATACACAGCAACTTGGCCTACAATCACTTGGGTTACTTCTGGTGGCAACGTAGCACCTACGCTCACTGCCAAAGACACATTGGTATTCTGGAAGGTATCAACAACACTGTATGGAGCCTATGTTGGGAGCTTTGTCTAATGACTATCTTAAGCACAACATTGATTGCAGCGGCAGGTAATGCTGCGGGCGGGGGTAATTATTGGGTTAATGAAATAATTCCTCCAGACACCCAAACTTATATAACAAGGGTTGCAGTTAATCCTAGTAAAGAAACAATTATACTAGGGTCTAATCGAGTCGATGCTGCAAATCGAGTAATGTATGAGTTTGATTATGATGGCAATATCTTAAGGCAAGGACAACATACCCCTGATTCTGGTTCTGCCACATATTCGTATTCTTTAGCTAGAGGGATGAATGACCAATATCTTGACTCGCATGCCGATAACAACACACATAAAATTACTAGGTATGATAGCGCCACTTCTGGGAGCATCCAAAGGTCACAAGCAGTTAAGTATAATGGTTACGGCACTTATTACAATATTTATTATCATGCACCAAGAGGGACTATTTACTCTGACGACGATTATTGTTTAATCCCGTATGGAGGTTATACGAATCCATATTACACAGGTTACGGATACCTTTTTCAGCCTTATTTTGGTGTTGGTCGTTTTACCTATACATCAGCAGGAACAGTAGCATATACAAATGATTATATGTGGGAGCTTTCCATAGATGCGTACTCAGATAGCAGATCTATACAGGTATCTGAGGCATCTAGCACTGGTTGGCACATAATCAGAGGTTGGCATTATTCTGGTAGAACTTATTGGCATTCTTTCAGGGGCTCTCAAAGTGGAACAGAGGCAGTATCACGGTGGAGTCAGATCCCAAGCAATACTGATGGTGTTGCAATACTTGTGGACAGTGAAGACAAGTTTTTTGATGTCATTGGCCTAACCTCTGTAAAAGTATTTAGAAACACGTCTATCGCCCTGCCTAACGGTTATTATCCAAATATTTATTGGAATGTCGTGCCTAGTTTCTCAAGCGGCAACTGCTGTGGAGCGGATTTAGACTCGTCAGATAATCTGTACATAATGTGGAATGAGGGCTATATAGCTAAATTTAATTCTAGTATGGTTCTTGAGTGGGTAGTAAGGGTGCAGGATACTCAATCTAGCGTTGAATCAAACGCCTCCTCGTTCGGAAGCTTTGGTATAAAAACAATAGATGGAGAAGATGTAATATTTGCATCTCTTACTCAGTCTTCCAAGTCGGGGCAGTCTACAAAAAATATAAACTTGTTTAGATTGCCGATTAATCTAGATGAGTACACTGGAACTTATGACCACTACTCAATAACTTCAGCAGGCTCGATATCCGTGACTAGTACAGGCGTAAGTCCTCAGGCTACTAGTAACGGAAATGCCGTCGGCGCAAATACTACTAACTTTAATGCTTTTAGTAATATAACAACTACTAGCTCAACTATAACTAATACAGAAATATAGGTTTTATATGTATATAAAAAGCGATGGAGCTCAAATAATTAAATACCCATACACTATTTCTGACATGAAAAAAGATCATTCAGATGTTTCGTTTCCGAAAAATATTACAGAGGAAATGCTTGCAGATTATGGTGTTAGCCGTGTCTTTATTCCTGAGCCTGATGAACATAATCAAGAAACTCACCGTGTGACATTAAATGATGCTCCTATATATGAAAACAATAGGTGGGTTCTTGGTTGGACTGTTGTTGCAAAAACAACAGAAGAGATTGATGAAGAGCTTGAATTCAAAAAGTCTAATATTCGTCATGCAAGAGATGAACTGCTATCAAAATCAGACTGGACTCAGCTTCCAGATGCTCAGTTAACAGAAACACAAAAAACAGCTTGGACTAAATACAGGCAAGAGCTGCGAGATGTGCCAGAGCAAGAGGGATTCCCTAACTCATTTGAGTGGCCTTCTGTTGGTAATTAGTAGTCAGCACGAGTTTGTATTTATTAGAGTGCCAAAAACAGCATCTACTACTTGCGCGTTCTATTTTTTAGATTCTGGTTTAGTATCTGATGAAGATAGATACTCTAATAAAACTGCTAAACGTATAAAGTCGATAATACGAAAAACTGATTCAAAAGAAGGTCATAGATGTGTTGAAGATATAGAATTTACAAAATATTCCCACACTAAGCACAGAGATATAGTAATAGATTACCCAGAGGTTAAAGATTATATGTCTATAGCCACTGTTCGCAATCCGATAGATAGAGTTATATCTGCTGCCATAATGCTTTGCCAGAAAAATATTACAGCTAATAAACTTAATGAATACATAGAGTTTATATTAACTGGCAAGCATATATTTTCAGTGGCGCAACACGAGTTTGTTTCAAAAGATACAATATTGTGGCCGATTGAAAATGTACAAGAGAAAATTGAAAAATTCATATTAGATCGTGGTGGGAATATGAGAGAACAATGGCACTGTCGTAAAAATAACTCATGCGACTACACAAATTTGGTTAGTATCGACCTAAAGAAGCAGATAGAAGCTAAATATAGTAAGGATTTTGAGTTATGGGAAAAAGCCTTGACTCAGTAGGTGATAAAAATGGCTTTAACACCGTTACAGATACAACCAGGCATCTACCGCAATGGCACGGATCTTCAATCATCGAACAGGTGGCGAGATGCTAACCTTGTTCGGTGGATTGACGGAACCATGCGTCCTGTTGGTGGATGGCGTTTAAAAAGCGACAACGCTGCGGATAACTCTATTCGTGGCATGTTGACGTGGAAGGATAATTCTAATGTTCGCTACATTGCGGGCGGGTCATACAGCTCTCTCTACGTCTGGAACCAAGGCGGTGTTCGTTACGATATCACGCCTGTCGGGTTTACTGCGGGCAGGGAAAGCGCGTCTTCTTACACTGGATACGGCGCAGCAACCTACGGTTTTGAAACCTACGGCACGGAGCGTTTAGATAATCAGACTATACTTCCTGCTACTACCTGGTCGCTAGACAACTGGGGCGAGTACCTTGTTGGTTGTACACGAGACGACGGCAAGATCTACGAGTGGCAGCTAAACTCTGGCACACCTGCTGCGGTAGTGGCTAACGCACCTACAAGTAATATTGCACTAATGGTGACAGAGGAGCGGTTCCTGTTCGCTCTTGGCGCCGGTGGCAATCCTCGCTTAGTGAAGTGGTCCGATAAGGAAGACAACACTACTTGGACGCCATCTGCTACCAACGAGGCGGGTGACCTAGAGCTACAGACTGCCGGTGAGATCATGTGCGGCATCCGAGTTCGTGGTCAGGCTCTTATTCTGACTAACATCGATGCACACGTTGCTAGCTACCAGGGTCCTCCTTACGTTTATGGTATAGAGCGCGTTGGAACCTCATGCGGAATTATCTCTCAGAAGGCCGTCGCTACAACTGACCTTGGTGCTATCTGGATGGGTCGCAGAGCATTCTTCACTTACTCTGGCGGGTCAGTAGCTAAGGTGCAGTCTGATGTTTCTGACTATGTTTTCTCAGACATCAACGTATCGCAGCAGTCTAAGGTGTTCGCAGTGACCAACTCTCGCTATGGTGAGGTTTGGTGGTTCTATCCGTCTGGTGCATCTAACGAGTGTGATCGCTATGTGGTCTACAACTTTGTTGAGAATACTTGGTCTATCGGATCTTTAGCTAGAACCTCTGGAGTAGATCACGGCGCATTCCGTCATCCAATCTGGGCAGACGCAGACGACAACAAGATCTACGAGCACGAGGTGGGTCTGTCATACGGTAGCCTGACACCATTCGCTGAGAGCGGTCCTATCATGATTGGCACCGGTGATCAGATAGCCTCTGTGGTTGAGATGATCCCAGACGAGCGCACTGCCGGTGACGTGTCTGCTACCTTCAAGACTAGATTCTATCCGAACGATGTCGAGAGAGAGTACGGACCTTATTCTATGTCATCACCTACTAGCATGCGATTCACTGGTAGGCAGCTACGCATCCGTGTAGAGGGCGAGGTGCTCTCAGATTGGCGTGTAGGCATCAATCGTCTAGACATAGTGGCGGGAGGTAGGCGTTGAGTGAACAGCTCCCACAGCCCTCTGGTGGCGCTTGGCAGACGTGGGCTAATCGCCTACTGCAACACCTGAGAAGAACCCGAAACCTGTTAGGTCATAAGGGTGACGATGAGCGAGCCACAGAGGATGGCTTGCTTATGTGGGAGCGTGACGGTAAATACCCGGTTGTGTCTAAGGACCTAGCGTGGTGGCCTCTTGCTCTAGGTGGAGGGCAGGTTCATTACGCCTACATTGTTGATACGACTATCCATGCTGCTGCAACTGTAAACACGGCAACAGAGATAACCTGGAACACTACGGTATCAGCAAACGGCATCTCTATTGATGGCACTGACGCATCTAAGATCAACTTCACAAAGTCTGGCGTGTTTCACATCACGTTTACTGCTGAGATGCACTCAGAGTCAGCTAACACCAAGGTGTTCTATTTCTGGCCCCGAATCAATGGCTCAGACGCACCTAACACGACAATGGTAGACACGCTGCACAACAACGATCAGCGCAAGACTATATGCCGGTCAGCAATATTCTCTGTTACTGCCGGTGATTACTTGCAGGCGATGTTTGCTACAGACGATCTAGACGCAGATCTACATGGAACTGCTGCTACAGCATTCTCTCCTGCGTCACCATCGGTAACACTATCTGTATTGGAGGTGGTGTCATCGTAGACGAGTTTATAAGGTGCTCTAAGTGGATCGAGGACGCACTGGCCTATGGAGGCGGTACTCACGACCTACAGGACGTATTTGATGGTATACTGTCAGGAAATATGCAGCTATGGCCCGCCGAGCGCGGGTGTATTGTTACGGAGCTAGCGGTATATCCCAAAAAGCGAGTGTTACATATATTCCTCGCAGGAGGGGAGCTAGACCAGATCACCGACATGCACGAGGATGTCATTCGGTGGGCAAAAGCACAAGGCTGCACTGCACTGACACTGGCAGGCAGGATGGGATGGAAGAAGGCTCTAGCACCGTTTGGGTGGGAGCCGACACTACTAACACTGAGCAAGGAAATTTGATATGTCAGGTGGAAAAGGCGGCAGCCAAACAACACAGGTAGAGATACCCAAGTATATTGAGGATGCCTCTCGAGCCAACATCGCTCAGGGCAAAGAGATCAGCCAAATCGGCTACACACCTTACTACGGTCCAGACGTTGCAGCGTTCACGCCTATGCAGGCAGCAGCCATGCAGTCAGCGGCTAACTTTGGATCAGCCTTTGGTCTAATGCCTCAGATGGACGCAATGGCCGGTATGCCTGAAGCACAGACCTTTGAGGGTGGTGTCCGAGGCTACTCATCTGCACCTCTCTATGAGCAAGCAGTAGCAGAGCTTGCAGCACGTCGTCCAGGTCAGGCAGCACTGATCAACAAGCAGTTTATAGATCCCTACGGCACTGGCACAGATGTTACTCGCATTCCCGGTTTTAATGACCAAATGGGAATGATAGATGAGTACGGTGGCTACGGCGGCGGCTACGGTGGTGGCGATTTCGCCAACGGTCGACGAATCAACTAGGAGCACCACTATGGCGGGTTCAGCAGGCGGCATACAAGCAGCAGCTCAAAAAAGGGCGCAGCAAGGCGTTAATCCTACGTTGGTTCAGGCTAATCAACCTCAGCAGTTTACGCAGTTTGCAGGCGCAGGTGATCCCATTGTGGATGGCAACGTGGCGCAGACGATAGCTAATACTGTAGGCAATGCTGCACGTCAAACAGCGGCGGGAATGAGTTTTCAGCCACTAAATGTTCAAGCTGCCCAGATTGGCTCGCAAGGCTATAACGCAGCTCAGGCAGCAGCTCAGCAAGCGGGATCTCAGGGTTACACAGCAGGCGGTTATACAGCGGCAGATGCGGCAGCTCAACAGGCTTCTGCTCAGGGCTACGATGCTACAGCAGCATCTGCTCAAGGCTATACTGCTCAACAAGCAGCAGCAGAAAGAGCGGCGGCAGAAAGAGCAGCGGCTCAAGGCTACAGTGCTGAAAGGGCGGCAGCAGAAAGAGCTACAGCTCAGGGATATGAAGCTCAGAAAGCAGCAGCAGAGAGAGCATCTGCTGAAGGCTATGGCGCAGAGCGTATTGCAGGTGTTGGTCCTGTTACTGCAGATCGAGTTACCGCAGGTCAGCTAGCAGGCACCAGTTTAGACCCTTACTTTAACCCTTACGAATCTCAGGTAGTACAGCAGTCGCTATCAGACCTCGAGCGTCAGAGGTTGATGCAGCAGAATGTCACTGGGGCGCAAGCTCAGGCAGCGGGCGCATTCGGTGGTTCACGTCAAGGCATTGCAGAGGCAGAGACTAATCGAGCATTTGCAGAGCAGGCAGCTCGCACAGCGGCAGGACTACGTCAAGCAGGCTTCACACAGGCTCAGCAAGCAGCGCAGCAGGACATCGCTACACGCATGCAGGCAGGATTAGCTAATCAAGCTACAGGCTTACAGGCGGCTACTACAACAGCTACCCTTGGTCAGCAAGCGCAAATGGCCAATCAGGCAGCAGCGAATCAGGCAGCTCAATTCGGTGCTCAAGCTAGAAACGTGGCGGGCTTGCAAAACGCGCAACTGGGTACTCAAACTAATCTTGCTAATATGGCAGCGGCTAACCAAGCTGCTCAATTCGGCGCACAGGCTCAAAATGTAGCAGCATTACAGAATGCCCAATTAGGTACACAGGCTAACTTAGCGAATCAAGCAGCGGCTAACCAGGCTGCTCAGTTTGGATCGCAAGCACAGAATGTTGCTGCACTGCAAAACGCTCAGTTAGGCACTCAAGCAAACTTACAGAACGCTCAGCTAGGAACTCAAACTAGCCTTGCTAATGTTGCAGCTCAGAATCAAGCGGCACAGTTTGGTGCTCAGGCTCAGAACGTCGCAGCTTTACAAAACGCAGCAGCTCAGAACCAAGCAGCCCAATTCGGTGCTCAAGCGCAAAATGTTGCGGGTCTCCAGAATGCTCAGCTCGGAACTCAAGCTGCACTCCAGAACGCAGCACAGCAGAATGCAGCGGCTCAGTTTGGTGCTCAAGCAGGTAATGTAGCAGCTCAGTTCGGCGCACAGGCGGGCAACGTAGCAGCACTACAGAATGCTCAGCTAGGCACACAGACAAATATAGCCAACATGGGCGCACTGAACCAAGCAGGACAGTTCGGAGCAGCGGCAGCTAATCAGGCTGCTCAGGCTAACCAAGCAGCAATGATGCAGGCCCAGACAGCTAACCAAAGCGCAGGACTCTCTGCTAATCAGCAGCGTCTAGGGGCAGCAGGTCAGCTAGCTAACATCGGCAACCTCGGTTTCGGCATGGTTCGTGACGTACAGTCTGATATAGCTCAGGCAGGTCTACAGCAGCAAGCAGCACAGCAGGCTCTGATAGACGCAGCACGAGGACAGTACGCAGGATACACTGGCGCACCAACTCAGGCTCTACAGACTCAGCTAGGCGCGTTCGGTGGCTCTCAGACAGGCGCTCAGACGCAGACCTCTAGCAAGCAGCCAGGACTGTTCGACTACTTACAGCTCGGCGCGTCAGTATTCCGACCCGGAGGCTAAGGAGTTCTCATGAACTATCAAGACTACGTCAAAGCTCAGCAGATGCAGATGCAAGTACCTCAGTATCAGACCGCTCAGATGATGCCAATGCAGCCTATGGAATCAATGGTCACTATGCAGCCTATGACGGCTGAGGAGCAGGAGTACAAGCGTCAGCAGATGGCTATGTCTGGCCTAGACCCTGACAGCATGGGTGACCGCATGCGCTACGCCGGGCAGAACGTGATGGCTATACCTGCCCGCATCATGGAAGCACCGAGTACAATAGGCAAGAAAGCCAAGAAGCAGGCAAAGGGTCTGCTAGATCTATTTAAGTAGAGAGAGAATTATGGCCGGTTTATTAGACGATTACAGGCTTCAGCCGAATCTACCCGCAGCAATGGGTCAGACGCCTATGCCAGATATGTCGGCGCTCAATCAGGCAGATAATCTAGGTAGGCTTAATCAGATGGCTAATCAGCCTACACCTCCCCAACCACCTCAGACTCTCGGTAGCCGAGCTATGGGGATTCTTGGCGCTATTGGTGGCGGGATTAAGCGAAGCGTTCAAGATCCTAACTTTGCTGATCGTTTAGTGATCGGTTTAGGCGGTATGTCCATGAACCCTAACCAGGTCCTCATGCAGCAGGCAGCAGCTAACATCGAGCAGCGTCGCGCTATGGATCTTCTTGGCAAGCAAGCTAATCAAACAGCGGAATGGCTCAAGACTCAGCCAGGTGGTGCTCCATATGCTCAGCTACTAATAGACAACCCAACCCTTAAAGCAACTGACGTTATTGCTATGTATAACGCAGACAAGTCTAAAGAGAAATTTGAGACTATTACCGGTGATGTCCTTAACCAGAGATTTAACGTCACTGGTTATGATCCTCAAGCTCTTTACAAGGTCAGCTCTAACGGCGAGATAATTGCTATTCAAGGAGCAGAAAAAGAACCAGAGCAAATCAGAGCGTATAACACTGCTGTAGCTCAGGGATTATTTGATGGCTCTTTTGAGGAGTTTAAAAGATTAGGTTCTGCTGAGCAGTTACCGCCGACTTCTTTTAGGGAATATGAGCTAGCCCAAGAAGATCCTGCTTATGGAGAATACTTATCAGAAAGGCAAAGGCAGCAGGCTGAGATAGCAGCAGGAGCAAGGCCAGTGTCTGATTCTCAAATGCTGTCTGCCGGATTCTATAGAAGGGCGCTTGATTCACAAAGACTTCTGACTAGCCCAATTGAAATTAATGGAGAGATGGTTCCATTAGAGTTTGCAGGCACTCAATTGAGCGCATTAGCAGAATCTCTTCCACTAGGAGGAGCTGAAAGATTCTTGATGTCTGATGAATATTTGCAGTTCCAACAAGCAAAAACTAACTTTGTTACTGCTGTTCTGCGTAAAGAATCTGGCGCTGCAATTAGCGCGGAAGAATTTACAAACGAAGATAAAAAATACTTCCCTCAGCCAGGTGATAACGAAAAGCTGATTGAGCAAAAAAGAAAAGCAAGAGAGCTTGCAATACAGAACTTGAAGAATGAATCAGGTCGAGCTATTGAGCCTCAGAGATTAGTTCCTATGGGTAATACTTTAGTTTTATCCGATGGCAAGGTTGTTCAATTTGATAGCCCAGAGAATGCAGCAGCAGCAGCCAAAGACATTAACGCTAGAATGGGATTCAGATAATGGAAGAAGATGAAATCATCGCTAAATACGGCGGCGTTGTTGTAGGAACTCCAGAAAGCCAAACTCAGCCTATTGCGCCTGCTGCTAATAGTGGCTCTACTCCCTCATTAGGCTATGGGTCAATGCTAGGTCAGGCTGTTTACAACGCTCCTAGGTCTGTGTACGGGTTAGGTAAAGATCTTGTCACTGCGGTTATGAATCCAATAGATACCGCTCAAGGTGTATTAGATCTAGGGGCAGGTGTATTGAGCTATGTTTTGCCAGACAGCATGGTTGAGGCTCTTAATAATTTTGAAGCCAAGTATTGGGGTAATACAGAAAACGCAGAGAGAGCCAAACGCACTGCTGATGCTGTAGGTAAGCATTTCGTTGCGAAATATGGCGGTTTAGAAAACGTAAAAAGGGCATTTGCCGAAGATCCCGCCGCAATAGCCGCAGACCTATCAATGGTAATGGGTCTTGCTAGTAAACTACCTGTTATAAGTAAAACAGCAGCAGGTGCTAAATTAGCTGAAACAGCTACTGTTATTGAGCCTTTGACAGCTACAGTTAAAGCCGTTCCTAAATTAGCAGAAAAAGCAGGTGATATAACAACTTCGGTCTTAGGAGTTACAACTGGAACTGGACAAGAGCCTATACGTCGAGCCTATCAAGCCGGTCGTGAGGGTGGCGCTAAAGCTGAGCAGTTTGTAGATGCTCTTACAGGTCAAGGTAATTACGATCAGATATTAGAGGCTGCAAAGGAAAACTTAAGCCTTCTAAGACAGCAAAGATCCCAACAGTATCAACAAGGAATGAGCAAGATTGAAACAGATCAAACTCAACTTTCTTTTGATGATATTGATGCAGCTATAGAGTCTGCCGCTGATCGTGCTCGCTTTAAAGGCGCTCCGGTTGATAGCACTCTGAACAATGCTTTATTCGAAATAGAGAAAATTGTAAATCAGTGGAAAGCATTAGATCCTGAGTTCCACACTCCTATGGGTATGGATGCTCTTAAGCAGAAGATATTCAATGAGATTGTTGGTAAGCTTCCTTACGATCAAGCAGCAAACGCAAGGGCTGCTACAAATCAAATAGTACAAGCTATCAGGGGCACAATCTCAAGACAAGCTCCAACATACGCAAAAGTAATGAAGGGGTACGAAGATAGCAGCAACGTCATTCAGGAGATAGAAAGGTCTCTATCTTTAGGTGACAAGGCTTCTGCTGATACGGCAATGAGAAAACTGCAATCTTTGATGCGTGATGATGTACAGACTAATTATGGCCAAAGACAAAAGCTCGCAGATGAATTAGAGGCAGCAGGCGGTCCTGAATTTAGGTCTGGGCTAGCAGGTCAATCATTATCTCCCATTGCTCCTAGAGGATTACAAAGGGGTACGTCTGGACTATTAAGCTATGGAGCTTATGGTGCTGCGGGCGTTCCTGCCGCAGCTATAACCGCGCTCGCTTCTTCTCCAAGAGCTGTTGGAGGAGCTGCTTATAATTTGGGAGTAGGTGTTAGAAAGATGGAGCCAATGACCAGAGAGGCGGCTATGTTGGCGGCTAAGGGCGATCCCATACTAGCTAACTTGCTATATCAATCTCAACAGATAAATCAGTAGCAGAGACACTATGAAGCCAAAGCAACTCACAGACGACGAAATTGAAAGCATCGTAGCAACTGCTATTACTGATGCGGTGGACTTTGTTGAGTCAGAGATAGCACCTGACCGCATCAAGGCGCAACGCTACTTCGACGGCGAGACTGACCTTGGTTTTGAGGATGGTCGATCAAAGGTTGTGGCTACCAAGGTGCGCGACTCTATTCGTGGCATCAAGCCTAGCCTCATGCGTATATTCCTATCTACTGAGCGCCCGGTAGAGTTTGTGCCTCGTGGCCCAGAGGACGTTGCAAGCGCAGAGCAGGCTACCTCTTACATGCACTGGAAGTTCGGTGAGATCAACGGCTACAAGGTTCTCTCTGACGTATTCCACGACGCCCTAGTAAAGAAGAACGGCATAGCCAAGATCTACTGGGAAGAGTACCAAACAGGCAAGACCTACACGTTTACTAATCTCAGCGACGAAGAGTTTGCTCTGATTGTGAACGAGGACGACATTGAGGTCATCGAGCACTCAGAGGTTATTGAGGTCGAGATGGATCAGATGGGCATGCAGGTACAGACCCGCAAGCACGACATCAAGATCATCAAGACAAAGGACGACGGCAAGCTTTGCGTAGAGTCTGTGCCTCCAGAGGAATTCTTTGTAGACCGCAACGCTCGCAGCATTGACGACGCCTATATAGTGGCTCACCGTACAGAGATGCGCGTGGCAGATGTTGTAGCAATGGGTTATGACTTTGATGAGATCTCAGAGCTATCTGGTATCTCAGAGACTGACAGCCTGGTAGACGAGGAAGACTTCGCTCGACGTGGCTACAGCCGGGATCGTGCAGAGGAAGACTACAACGATCCGTCAATGAAAGTAGTCCTTATTACTGAGGCCTACATGCGCGTTGATGTGGACGGCACAGGCGTACCTCTCCTGCACAAGTTCACAATGGGCGGCAACGGATACAAGCTTCTGGATCTCATGCCATGCGACGAGATCCCATTCGCTGTGTTCGAGTGTGACCCAGAGCCTCACGCATTCTACGGCCGATCAGTGGCCGATCTGATCATGAACGACCAGGACGCATCTACGTCAATGCTTCGTGGCATGCTAGACAACGTGGCTCTGACTAACAACCCACGTCAGCAAGTGATCGAAGACCTAGCTAATATGGACGACGTTCTCAACAACGAGATCGGCGCTATTGTCCGGGTTAAGCAGATGGGCGCGATACAGGACCTCTCTGTGCCATTCATTGCAGGCAGCACCCTGCCCGCTATGCAGTATATGGACGACCAGACAGAGCAGAAAACAGGCGTATCTAGGGCATCACTAGGCCTAGACCCAGACGCTCTCCAGAACGCCACAGCGACGGCTGTAGCCAATACTATGCAGGCAGGTGCCGGGCAGGTAGAGGTTATTGCGCGTAACTTCGCAGAGGGCGGCATGCGTCGTATGTTCAAGCTCATGCTAGACCTGATGATTAAGAACACTACAGACGAAGAGATGATGCGTCTCAATGGCAAATTCATCCCTATAGACCCAAGGGTATGGAACTCTGCTATGGACGTGTCTATCAACGTCGGTCTGGGCACTGGTAAGGACGAGACTAAGATTGCAGCACTTAATCAGGCTCTACAGTATCAGATTCAGGTGTACCAGAATTACGGACCGCAGAACGGTCTAGTAACTATGACGCAGATCCGTAACTCACTAGGTGATATTCTGGCGATGTCAGGCGTTCGTAATACAGACCGCTACTTCGCACCTATGGACCCGCAGACAGAGGCAGCTCTACAGGCAATGGCTGAAGAGGCTCAAAGAGCTTCAGCACAAGAGCAGGTAGATCCTAACCAAGCCTATCTACAGGCAGAGCAAATGAAGGTTCAGGCTAAGTCTGAAACAGATGCAGCTAAGATGCAGATGGATATGGCTAAGGCTGCTGCTAAGGATGACCTCGAGCGTGATAAGATGGATCAAGACCTCATGCTCAAAACTGCCGAGATCTACGGCAAGTATGAGACAAGTGTAGAGACAGAGAAACTTAGGGCACTCCAACGTGCTCCAAGAGGTGTATAATTGGATATTAAACAACGAGCTGCTCGCGCCCGCGCTTTACTAGCGGATGACAACTTCAAGACCGTCATGGACGAATTGAAGCAAGAGCAGATCAACGTCTTTCTGAACTCTGGGTCTTCGGACTCTGAGTCTAGGGAAGAAGCGCACTCCATAGTGAGTGCATTAGGTAAGATCGAAGCCAGACTCCAATCCGCTATAACGGACGAGAAAGTCTTCGAAAAACGTAAGTAACAAAAGGAATCAGGACCGTGGATACGACTGATATGGACGGCAGCATAGACTCCGTCGCAGACAGCCTAATTATGGGCAATGAAGGTGAAGAAAATCCAACAGACGAGGATCTGCTAGACCAACCCGAAGAGGAGTCTAACGAAGCAGGGCCAGAGGATGATGGAGAGGATCTTGATGATACGACTGATGAAGGGGATAACCCAGACGAGTCAGATGATCAAGATGAGGATGAAGCAGAAGAGGCTGAGGACGCCGGTCAACAGGAACTTTACACCGTCAAAGTAGATGGCGAGGAACGTGAAGTAACCCTAGATGACCTCAAGCGATCCTTCAGTGGCCAAGCTTACATCCAGAAAGGGATGCAGGAAGCAGCCGAGGCTAAGAAAGAAGCCGAGGGTGTCTATCAGGCTCTCTTGAATGAGCGACAGCAACTGTCAAGCCTACTGTATCAAGCCCAAAGCGGGCAGATAGCGCAGCCACCAATACCGCCGTCAAGGGAACTGTTTAACAACGACCCTATCGGATATATGGAAGCAAAGCTATCTTATGATGAGGCTCTACAGACCTACCAGAATCAGCAGTATCAGATTCAGCAGGTCACAGAGCAGCAGAATCAGCAGATGCAGATAGCACAGCAGCAGTATCTCCAAGGTGAGATGCAGCGGCTAGCGCAAGCGATACCAGAGTTTAGTGACGCCAAGACGGCATCTAAGCTCAAGGAAGACTTAGTGCAGTTTGGTAGCAAGCTCGGTTATTCCGAGGCAGAGCTATCAGAGGTTATGGACCACAGGGCTATCCTGGTTCTGCAAAAGGCCATGAAGTACGACCAACTCGTTGAGGGTAAGTCGAAGGCAACGCAGAAAGCCAGTAACGCTAGACCAGTGGTTAAGCCAGGCACAAAGAAAACCGGTAGAACAGGCGCAGCCAAGCAACGGCAGAACGCTCAAGCTCGGATGAAAAAGACCGGCAGCATCGATGATGTCGCCAAATTTTTATTAAGCTAACTACTTTAGGTGAACTATTATGGGCGTAACAGCTAACACTAACGAGACTTATGATGTCTCTACCATCAAAGAAGATCTGCAAGACGCGATGATCTCTATCTCTCCAACTGACACACCTGTGATGTCTGCTATTGGCCGTCGCAACGTGGAAAATACTTACTTCGAGTGGGGCGTAGTATCTCTAGCAGCAGCTAGCGGCGCTAACCGTGTAATCGAAGGTGAGTCTGCTCCCGGCAACGACGCACCAACTAACGCTGTCCGTCAGGGCAACTACACGCAGATTTCTGACAAGGTTGTAGAAGTATCTGACACTGCCAACGCTGTAAACGGCGCAGGCGATGCACAGACTACTGCCAAGCAGATCGCATACAAGCTCAAAGAGCTGAAGCGTGACATGGAAACTATGCTTTGCGACAACGTAGCAGGCTCTGCCGGTGCTTCTGGCACTGCTCGTGCTTCTGCGGGTCTCCCTGCATTCCTTCGCACTAACGCTAACCGTGATGCCGGTGGTGCCGATGGTACTACTTCAGGTTCTGGCGATTCAGGTTACGTTGATGCAGCAGCAACTGACTCAGGCACTACTCGCGCAATCTCTGAGACTCTTCTCAAGAGCGTGATCGCTGATTGTTGGACACAGGGCGCTGAGCCTTCAGTCGTAATCTGTGGTCCTTCACAGAAGCAGACTATCTCTACCTTCACTGGTAACGCTACTCGCTTCAAAGAAGCAGAAGACAGCAAGCTGAACGCTGCTATCGATGTCTACATCTCAGACTTCGGTGAGCTTCAGATCGTTCCTTCGCGCTTCAGCCGCTCACGCGACGTTTTGGTCCTTGACCCTAACTACGCACGAGTAGCATACCTCAAGCCTACTTCACAGAAGCCTCTAGCGCGTACAGGTCACGCCGAGCGTCGCTTGATCTCTGTTGAGTTCGGTCTCCAGGTAGACAACGAAGCAGCACACGGTGTCATCGCTGACATCACATAAGTAGTACAGCAGGGGGCTTCTAACGAGGCCCCCTGTTTTTCTATGAGATGATTATGCCAACACCCAGAAAAGGTAAGGCCAAAGTAAAGGTCACATCGTCAGGCAAGAAGGTCTCCTATGGGCAGGCCGGCAAGGCTAGCGATGGAGGACCCAGAGTCAGACCCGGTACAAGCAAGGGTGACTCATATTGCGCTAGATCATTAGGCATCAAGAAAGGCCTATCTAAAGAAAAACAGAACGACCCGAACACACCAAACAATTTAAGCCGCAAGCGATGGAAGTGCAA
>Ga0181557_1001815_pt1 | contig 23296 bp, 9 predicted proteins | sample 011ome_23_FD_148632 | JGI IMG/M metagenome (GOLD analysis project Ga0181557, IMG submission 148632) | Coastal salt marsh microbial communities from the Groves Creek Marsh, Skidaway Island, Georgia - 011506CT metaG (spades assembly) | ecosystem: Environmental > Aquatic > Marine > Intertidal zone >...
AATAAGAAAGATGGGTTCTTCTCCTCCGCAATCCGAATCACCTTCTCCTCCTCAATCAGGAAGAGGGAGTCGATCGTACACTCCCGCTCTGTTAGACATGTTCAACAACAACAGTAACGGAGGAGGAGGAGGAGAGAGCGGTGAGACGCCAAAGAGCGGCGGAAGTAAAAATGATGGGGAAAACAACACCTTTTCTTCGAGCGGGAGCAGACCAAACTCGGATTCAAAACCACCGAGACACGCGAGCTTCAACTTTCAAATCCAGAGCAAAAATAACAACAGCATCAACGGCGAGAGTACGTTGCAACCGTTGCCGCTGATTAAAGATCAGCTGCAAGTGGTTGAAGTCACTCGGAACGGGAGAGCGAGAAAGGTTAGTACGCGTAGTAGAAGTGGATTTTTGTTCTCTTTTTTACTCGATGTGTTTCTTTTAAAAACTTTAAATAAAGTGCGCGCGAACAAGCGCAGCGAAGGCTAACACTAACATTGCTCTTTCTCTCTCTCTCTCTACCACACACACATCTCTAACTACTCTTTAACCGATATCATCGCAGGAAATCAAACGATTTGAAACGCAAGTTTCGTTCGATAAAGGGTTTTACTTGACCATTAGAGCGATACAGTTGTTGAAACAGGAAATTAAAGGGGGGTTGATTGTCGTCGGCATTGCGGGGCCGAGCGGCGCCGGGAAGACGGTATTTAGCAAGAAAATATTAGAATTTATGCCAGGTATTGAACACATATCGATGGATATGTATAACGATGCGAGCGTTTTGTTGGAAGATAACTTTGACGACCCGAGATTGACGGATTACGCGACGTTGTTGGACAACATTCAAAGTTTGAAAGACGGGAAATCTGCGGAAGTTCCAATTTACGATTTCAAGTCTAGTAAACGGGTCGGGTATCGACACGTCGAGGTACCGAAAGCGAGAGTAGTTATCATCGAAGGTATTTATGCCTTGAGCGAACGTTTGAGACCGTTGCTGGATTTGAGAGTTTCCGTGACTGGAGGGGTGCACTTTGATTTGTTGAAACGCGTGATGCGAGACATTCATCGATCTGGACAAGCGCCAGAAAGTATCATCCATCAGATTTCGGAAACCGTGTACCCGATGTATAAAGCATACATCGAACCAGATTTAAGGACGGCGCACTTGCGGATCGTCAATAGCTTCAATCCATTCGCTGGTTTCCAAGATCCAACGTACATTTTGAAATCGGATAAAGTCCCCACGGACGAGGAAATCGAAAGCGTCTTGGACCACTCCAATCCTGAATCTCCGGTGACGAGAACGGACGAAGTTGAAACCGCGGATATTTATCTGTTACCTCCGAACGAAGATCCCGAACAGTGTACGAGTTGGTTGCGTTTAAGAAATCGCGACGGACACTATTCGCTCATGTTTGAGGAAACGGTCACGGACGGTCCCATTATGATCTCACCTCGCATTAAATTTGGCGTCGGTGTTCGTATATTAGGTGGGTTGATGGCATTAGGTTACGAAGTTGGGGCGATTTTAAAACGTCGCGGTCGCGAGTGGTCGGATGATTTGCTCACGATTAAAGTTGATTGGATCGAAAGTTTAGAACGAGCGTACGTGCAGATTCAATCGAAATCTCGCGTAGCGGCTGAAGAAGCGGGTGAAAAGTTAGGATTGGAAGGCACGTACATTCCAACGAGTTTTATCGAGCAAGTGCAAATGGAAAAATTGACTCTAGAGTTACGCGAACAGATGACGGACGAGATCAAACACAAGTTTAGCGGATTGTTGTCGATAAATCGTCCGAACGGTATTGGCGGCAGCGGCGGATACGACATCGAAACGAATCACATCGTACCACCAGTCATGGGAAGCAACGTTTCTTCCAGAGCGAATTCAGTGCACTCTGGAAGTTTGAAAACGTACGAGGACGGAAGTGGTAGGCATCCTTTACAGGCTGAACTCGAGACGAGTGCGGAGAGAATGAATGAAATGAACGCGTTGAATCGCGCCGGAAGTGACGGCGAGGGCCGTCATCACAACGAGACGAGCAGTCCGCGCCACAACTACGGAGAGAGCACGCCTTTTGGTCTCAGCAATAATAACAACAGTAACAACAACAACGGCAATAACAACAACGGTGGGTACTCGAGCGAGAAAGAGCAGCGCACTCCAGATAGAAGACGTCCGCAAACTCCGTTTCGACAGCCGAAACCGGATCAGATTCCAGGCCTCCACCAGCGCGACCTTTCCGGACTCTCCGAAGATTTCGGAGGAAACGGAGGACGCAACACTCCCACGCAGCAGTACTACAGAGAAGGTGGCTCGTCGAGTAGTCTTGAGCAAAAATTCGATTGGATGTCGAGGAAACTCGAGGATGTCGTCACCGCAGTTTCCCACATCCAGCAGCAACAACAAATCCAGCAGCTGCATTACTATCAACAACAGCAGCAGCAGCAACAATCTTCTCCTTTAGCTTGGACGACACCGCGTGAGGGATTCTCGCAGCCAACGCCTCCTCCTTCAACTTCCTCCTCCATGAGCGACGTTTTGCGAACGATCGAATCAAAGCTGGCGAACTTAGAAGAAAACGAGAGAAAACTCGCGGCGAGAAATTCGGCGCTTAGTTTAGGATTAGCAACTTTCGTAGGCGCGGCAACCGTGCTCGGTTTGTTTGCGAATTCGAGGAAGTAGATATATATAACTTGTTGATACACACGTAATAATTATATAAGCGCAGAGAATTATATTACACGATGCAAATTTGCGCACACATCAATCACACAAACTTGTAATTTTTCGAGATGTCTTCTAAGACGTTCCACGTGCACGACAAGCCTTTTTGCATCTCGGCCCAATCGCCCGCTTCAAGAGTCACCGCTTCCTCGGGATTCTCATCCGGCGTCACTATAACTTTCCCTTTCAAAATGTAGCACTGTTCTGTGCTTCCGTACGTCCACGGAAACGTGCTCGCTTCGCATCCCCACACCGGCCAGTTTGAAAACTCTTCTTTTTTTCTATTCTTTTCGACTCGAATCTGCTTCGTCGTCGTCGTTTGTTCTTGTTGTTGTTGACTTTTGCTTCTGGTGACGATGTTTCTGTCGCTTCTCCCTCTCGCTCTTCTCCCGCCGCGAGCGTTAGCAGCGGCAGCAGCGGTGGTGGTGGTAACGCTCGTCGCGACCCGCATGGTTGTTCTATTTTACGCTTTCTTTCTGTTTGTCTCTCTCTGAGTGACGACGTTTCGTGTAAGTGTGTTGTTTTTTTTGTTGTTTTGGAGCGAGAGAAAGAGGCAAAATGCGAAGGAATCATAGAAGCGAGAGAGGGAGCCGACGGACGAGATGAGACGACGCACGAAGTTGAGGTTTTCTATCCTCTTTTACCGCATAAAAAAAAAATAGCAACTCGCGGTCCGGGCGTAATACGCAGACACGCGAACACTAGACATCACAGATAACCACACTTTTACGTGCAAACGAATTTAAAAGATATGTTTACCTTAGCAACCACTCAGTTATCCGCGCGAGCGAACGTGACCGCGTCGACGTCGAGAATTTCCTCCTCCTCCTCGAGAACGACGATGGCGTCTCCGAGGGTGAACACGACGACCATCTCCAAGGTTTTGGAAGGCAAAGTGGTCTCCAGAGCGAACGATAAAACGGCGATCGTGTTGATAGAGAGACAAGTACCGCACCCGCGTTACATCAAACGCATCAATAAGAGCAAAAGATTCGCCGTGCACGACGAAGAGAACGAGAGTAACGTGGGGGACATTGTTGAGATTAAGATGTGCGTTCCGAAATCAAAGACGAAGAAGTTTGAGTTGAAAGCCATCACGAGAAAAGCGTCGGCGTAAGAGAGAGAGAGAGAGAGAGAGATCGCCTTGAAACCATTCCCGTTGTAAATACATATATAGGGGATGGGGAGGTGAGAGCTGGCGTTTAATAATAATATAACTAGTAGGTTCGAGAGCGTTGTAATCAGAGACTTAACCTGTACTTAGAGAAATTCTATCCTCTTCTTCTCTTTTTGCACCGAAACACACACAATTTACACACTTACACACGCGCGCACACAAAAATGCCTCGTCTTGAAAAAAAAAGGAAAACAACAAAAAATTTGTTTCACAACGCTGCAAATGCTCTCTTTTACTTTACTTTACGCATATCGCTACTACTACTTTTACAACAGGTACTTCCAAATGATTAAAAAAACGCGGCGTGATCTTTTCTCATCAGTTACTCCGGACGACCGCTCTCACGCGCTCGACGAACTCGCCCAAGTTTCTGCGAAACCTTCGCTTGTTCATTCGATCGACCTCGGCGTTTAAGCCTCTGGCGGTGGTCAACTGGCCGAGCGCTTCGCGAACGACGACGCCTCGACCGCCTTTCTTCTCGGCGGCTTCGAACGTCTCCTCGCCGAGACTCATGAAACAGGCGTTTTCTATTTGCAACAAAGGCAACAAGGCGTCGGCAGCTTCGTCTACGATTGCGGAGTTTTTTTCACCGCCCGATGCGTCGACGAAAAGGAGTCGTTTCCAGACGATTCGAAGACACTTCCCCAAAGGCGATAACGGAAGTTGGACCATCAGAGCGTTTGGTCTGTCATTGATGTTGTCAGCCGACGTCGACCCACCCTCGACGATGAAGCTCGCGACAGTTTGAGTCGTTTGCACCAACAGAGGACTATCGGTAGGGGAACCACCACCACTTTTTTGCTTTCGCAACTCCGCGGCAGCCAAAGCGCCGAGAGCGATGAGAGATTCTCGGCAGACGTTTTCGTCGTCGTTGTCTAAACCAAACTCTAACGTCGAAAGTATCATGAAAAACAACGCGTTTGGATCTGAAGCGTTCGCAGCAGATCCATTGATGTTGACGACGAGCTCTGACAGTCTGTATGCGTTTTTAACGATGATATCCGCGAACGATTCCATCGAATACGAGAGCAAAGAAAAATAGCAGTTTCTCAACTTTGGGAGCAACAACGCTTCCGGAGTCAAGAGAGGAATGACGACTGCTAGTCCCGAAAAGACAACCGAGGCTAACTTTTCTTTATCTTCGTCGTTCCACGCGGAAGCTAAGTGCGTCAACGCTCTCAACAGCGATTTTAAGCACTTGTAATTCGCCTTTATTTCTTCGTCTCGCAATCGCGTAAGCGTCGCCGAAGTCATCTTCGTGGGTTCGGATTTCGCAAAAATCGAGACAATCGAGAGCGTAAATTCGCGTATTCTTTGCTGTCGTTCCATGTTCTCCTCGTCCATTGCAAATATTTCGCACAAGGTCTCCGATAACTTCATTGCTCGAGAGATAACGAGAGAAGAGTTTGCTGAAATTGCATTTTCAATCACTCTGGTCAGCGGCGAAAGCATTTCGAAGAAATGGTTCGTCGAGAACTCGTGCCTTTTACTCAGAGACGCTCTCGCCACACCTCTGAGCGCTTCTAAAGCACCCATCGTTCGACTTTCACCGGTTGGGTGCTCGATAAATTTCTTGTTCTCTATGGCTAAAAGCAAAACGTTCGAGGGTGGTTCCAAAACGTATCGCAAATACGCGTTTCTTTGATCGTTTTCTTCCGCGATGCCAATCGCGGCTCTCGTGAGCGATTCAGTCAATCCGCAGAATATTTCGCTTGGAAAACCACCGTTTACGTTTTCGTGCGCTTGACCAGTTGAAAACAACAGCGTCGTCCACGCGGGGTCGTTCGCGACCGCTTTGCACGGCGCGTTGCGTCGCGTTAAGGAGGGAAGTAAACGGAAGCTCGCAGATTTCCTCAAGGAGGTTTCACCTTCGTAAAAGGAAATCGCTACCGTTGCCAAACCGACCAAAATTTTTGCAGCGTAGGCTCCTCCCTCGCCTTCAAACGGGTCTGGTGGGTGAACGCCGCCATTGATGGACAAATTGTTATCGTGGAGTAGAACATTGCGGACGCGACCGCCGGAATCTTCGGGGAACAAGTGCGTATCCGCCCACCTGGCCGCGCACCACACAACCTGCTCGACAACTCGAGGCGATAGGAACTGCTTGACGCTTTGATTTTCACACATTTGGACGCACAAAGTGCCGATAAATAGTTCGCCTATTTGACGCAAAGCTCCTCTCGTTCCTTCGTTTTCGTCAAATTGTAAAGGTCGCATGGGCGTTTCGCCTCGTCCATCGTCCGCGACGACGTGGCCTACGAGACGTAACAACCACCACAACTCTTCGAACAATTCTGGAGCGCGTTGTAAATCTGCGTGCGCGGCGTTATCGGTCGATAACGCGGCTAATTGTAACAAGAAATTAATTTTATCATGCAACGCCGCGGTGAGCATCGGTACGGAGGACGATACCGTCGAGCGAAACAACTCTGCGACGACATCTAAGGCGACATCTAAAGCTTCGATACCTGCTGCGCCGTCTTCTTCGTGACCGTCGTCTTCGTCGTACGCAGACTCTCTCGCGGATTGTAAACCAAATTCGACGTACCTTTGGCATATTTTAGCAATCTCTTGGTTTATTTTCATCGCCATTTCCGGCGACTCGGCTTGATTTCGCTCGACTTTTGACGAGAGCACCGCAAAAGCATCGAAGCAATTTTTCATGACGAGATCTAAACACGATCCGTCGTTTATCGCGCGCAAACTCCCAGCTTCAATCGCCGCCGAGCAAATGTTTGTTAGCGCTTCTAATACGCTACTGCCCGTCGCCGCGCACGTCGCCACTAAATACGTCCAATGATGCGCGGAACACAATGTGCCCAGTTGTTTGACGCAATCTAAAACTTCCTCTTCTCTTTCATCGACGTTTTTCATGGCATCTTTCGGATCCATCACGGTTCGCGTTTTCAAGAGAGACTGCGCGCAGCGTTGGAAATGCATGGACTTCAATTGCTTGTGGACGTCGGCTTCTGGAAATATCGATCCACTCAAAGCACAAAAGCTCGAAAATAAACTCCTCGTTTCCTTGGCGACTTTAGTTTCCGGCAATATAGCGTTCGATCCGTCTGCGCTGTTCTGCGCCACGCCGCTCGGCGAGTGCATGGCTTCGTGTAAAGAAAAAAGCCACGCGAACGTGTCGTTCTCACCAGATTGCAACAAAACATCTCTCCACGTTTCTCCGGGCGTCACCGGAATAAATCCATCGGATATGGATGCGTTCTCTAAAACGTTTCGACCTCCACCTTTGCTATTGCTAGTATTATTATCGTTGCTTGTTGTTCCGTTATCGTTCTCTACGCCTCTCGCTCCGTTTTTACCAAACCCGCCGAACCGGGAGAAATCCCACGATAAGCACGCATTTAACAACCGCAGACTAGCGAAAAAACACTCCTCGTCTTTTCCTAATTTCACCATCTTACCTCCTTCAACCATCAACACTTCTCTGGCGATGTTTCCGGCGTGCGAGAAAAAATGAACCAAAACTTCCTTCTCGAGCGCGTCTCGCACTCGCTCGTGAAACTCCCAATTCAAATGCATAGGCGAGCTCGTGCTCGGCGCGCACTCCAAAACGACTTGCGTGAACACATCTAATCCAAGTTTCCTCGCTGCAGCAGTCGCTGAAGACGATACCGCGCGTTCGCACTCTTCCAACGCCATCTGTCGTTGCTTCCCGTCGTCGTCCAACCACTGGCGTTTCAAGACAACCGCCAGCACGGAAACAATCTGCGAGCTGATGACGTTGTTCATCCGAGACGATGCCGCTGAAGAAGAAGACGGTCCAGCTAATTCAGCAGAAGAATGCAATAAATACTTCAAGCAAAACTGTCGAATCTCCGCGCGCATTTCGTTCGTCATGGACTCCCATTTTTGTAAAATCGCAAACCGCAAAGCGTTTGAAGCTTGAAACTTTGCATCGACAGACTGCGAATGCACAAGAATGTCTTGACATAAAGGCAACGCTTCCGGTGACTTACGAAACGATATCAAAATCTGTTCCGATTGTTCTCTGACCGATTGCTCCCGAGAGGAGAGGTTTTGCGAGGCGTATTCGATTTGCTCTCTCGTCGTCATCTCTTGTTGTTTTCCGATTGTGATTTTTGACGAAGTTTCTCTTTCTAATTCTCGATTCTTCTCTCTCTCTCTCTCTCTCTCTCTCTCAAAGCGGGGGGTCAGCAGCGGTGGCGGTTATAAAAAGATGAAAACAGACGAGAGAGACGAGACGGCTCTTTTTTCTTCTTCGCTTTTCCTCCAGAGCAGCGCTTTGTTCTCTCTTTCGCGTGAAGTGTGCGTTGTCTATATTTGTTCGCGTGGAATATATATTTTATTGGAGAAATTCTCGCGCGCAGTCAAAAACTCCGAAAAACACAAAACGGCAAAACAGTTCACTTCAGTCTTTTCAAAAGTGCAGCGGGAGCACAACCACACTTTCATGTACACGATACCTGCTCCTCCTCCTGCCGCTGCTGTTCGTGGCGCGCGCGGCATCGCGGCTCACAACGCACCGCTGATGAGAAAATCGCCGCGCGCGTCCGCTTCTTCTTCTTTTTCTTCTCACTCGTCAAAGTCTAACGACGACGACGATGACGACGAAGGAAAAGGTGAAGAAAGAAGAAAACGAGGACGACGAGAGATTACGACGACGATGACACTCGCGTGGGCATCATCGGCTTTGGTATGGGCCGATGGTTGCTGCGACAAAGCTCGAGCGGGTTCCATGATGTCCTCGGAGGATTCCGACGCCGCTGTAGTCCCTCTCGTCGTCGGGAGCGGAGGAAGAGGAGGAAAAATTTCAGATTTCAGCAACTTGAAACTCCTCCTCTCGGAAATAAAACGTGCGGACTTTGAACTCTCGCAGATGGTTGGACAGCTTAAAAGAGCGAGCGACGTCGGGACGGATCCACCTTTAGAGTCTATGTCCTCGGTGTTTGAAAACAGAGAGTCGGCGATTTATAATTTCCAAAAGAACGCGTTGAAGTTGGACGCGTTTGTCGACGCCGAAGAGTTGACGCCCATTGAAGCGGCCGTGTGGGACTCGATTCCGCAAAAGAACGGTGGGGGCGTGCACACGCCGTTTATAGTGACCCCGAACGAGTTTGTGTGCGCGTTGTATTCGTGCGTGAACAGTCCGGACGCGCCGCCCTCGACGGAAGCGGCTTTGACGATTGATATGTTGAGAAAAGGCGTAGCGATGGGCAAGAGGAAAGATAAGCGAATCACGGCTGACGGTCTGCTATTGACTGCGGAAGACGCGAGAGGGAAAGTTCAGAGATACTTAGAAATTTTAGAAAATAGCGGGATATTTAATAAAAGCAGCGGCAGCAGCAGCGACATGTAATAGGTAGCGCATAGAAGCACGAAGACGACATGAAAGCGAAAAACATCAAATTTACAACGCGCATTCGTTTTTGCTCGTCTAAACTTTTACATTCCCTCTGATTCGATGAGAGTCAACATCGCCTTGACGATTGGGTTGTCCATGGATATAGGACCAGGAGAATTCACTTTATTCGTCAAAAGTTGGTCAATCTTCTTGCGCAGCTCGCGCGCTAACACGCCAATCTTTGCCGGGGCGTTGAACTCACACCACTCATCGAGAACTAGTTTGCCTTGTTCGTGTTTGACGTCCAAATCTCCGCCGAACAAGAGCAGCGGATAGCTTCCGACCATGGTACAATCGCGAACGAAAACTTTCGAGGTTTGAACGCGATCGCCGTAAACTAGCCACGTCGATTCGTACTTGCCGACGTTGAAATTCACACTCGTTGGGTGTAAAAATACTCTGCCGACGTCTCGAGAATAGTATTTCATCTCTTTCCCGGAGGCCATTTTCTCGACGGCGCCGCCGAGCGTCTTGGCGTATTTGGCAACCGGATGTTGCGCTCTAACGAGTTTAGGGTATAAGCCGGCGACGAGTGCTGCTTTAATAATGCGAGAAACGTTCGAATTCACGTCCACTTCATCTTTTAAGCCACCTCCCGCTGCGTTTTTGTTACCATTATTACTATTCGTCGCGTCGTCTTTTGCGCGCCCGAATCGTTTCACGCGAAGCGCGTAATTTCGAGAAACGAATCCCAAATCGGACAAAATCTGCGCAAAGTCTACGCGCGATTGCAACACAGCCTCTAGCGCTTGACTCGAGAGATAATTTTCGTCGCAAAAGCGTCTCTCTGCACCTCTCCCACCGCGTTTCTTGGCGTTTAACCATCCGTCAAAAGCATTGACGACGGCCAAGTGATCGGATTTACCAACTGCAAACGCCCGTTTTTTCCTCTCGGCGTCTTCTCTATTATCCTTCGGAGAATAAAACAACGGACGTCCGGACATTGCACTCGCGATGGTTAACATAGGATCTAAACATCCCAACAAAGAAGCATAGACAAGCATCTTCCCCAATCTCGGGTCGCACGGCATGTGTGTTAAGTGTTTACCCAACGGTGTGACGATTTCTTCGGTGTTATTTACGATTGCCATCGCTTTCAAATCCTTCAATTCTTGAACGGCGAGATCTAACGCATTTTCATCCGGAGGTGTCAACGCGAGCGAAAGCGTTTCTTTTGCCGTTCCAGATTCTGGCGCCATACTTTTAATGTTCAAAACTAACGACTGAAGTGGCGTTCTTAACATTTCCGGTGCTTGCGTTTTCTCGAAATTCGCGAATTGTGTGCGCGAAAACAATCGAAAACACGCGCCCGGTGTCGTTCTCCCGGCTCTTCCTCGTCTCTGCTTCGCTTGAGCTTTGGAGACCCAGCAGTCTTCTAAGCAAGACAAACCTCTCTCCGAGTCGTATCGCATCTCTTTCTGTCGTCCCGTATCGATGACGTATCGAATATCATCGATTGTAACTGAAGTTTCTGCGATGTTTGTCGCCACGACAATCTTACGAACGCCGAGTCTTGGCTTCTGAAAAATTCTTCGCTGTTCTGCCGCGGAAAGCTGACCATACAAAGGAAGAAAGTCTAACTCACCGACATCGGAAACTTCCAACAAGCGCGATTGCTCGAGGACGCGAATGAGCTTCAAAATTTCAGCTTGACCGGGCATGAAGATTAGAAATGCACCATAAGTATCTTTCTCCATCGGTTTACCTCCTTTCGGGACGATGCTTTCCATGCCTTCCCTCAACTCTTTGCGAATAATCGCCGAGAGCGCACTTTCGATGAGTTCGTAGTTCATAACAGATTCATCCACATTTTGGATAGAACGCTTTACATCGTCGCTGTAGTTATCTTCCAAATGCTTTCTCGCTAAAGCGAGTTCGGTTTGACGCTCTCGCTCCTCCTCCTCTTTCCTTCGTTTCATGTTTTCATCCGCGGTGGTTTCATTATTGTCCTTGTTATTGTTGTTCGTTCCAGGAGAAAGCTTCGGAATAGCCGCACGCTTTTTTTCCGCCTGGTTTTTATTCAAAGCCCAATCCTCTGCATCATCATCGTCACTATCCGATGTATCTTCGTCGTCTTCATCATCTTCGTCATTTTTCTTCTTTTGTTTCTTGGACGAGGCTACAATTTCGTCGAGCTCGGCTACGTCCCAACTATCTGGCACTTCACGATCAGGTCTAGCATCATTATCATCATCTTCCTCGTCATCAGAAGATAGAAGCGCGTTCGGATCTATGCTGTCCTCTTCGTTTTCCAGCATCGCGAGTTGTCTTTTCTTTTCCGCCGTTGTTTTAGCGTACTTAGATTTTTGACCAACTAAAAATCTAGTCTCCTCGAACACGTCCTCTAAGTAATACTCTTTTACTGGATGCGTGAACCCAGGAATGGTAATTTTGGACGTTTTCACGGCTTTGATGGCATTTTCAATCGCTCGTTTCGATGGGTTTTGGAAATAGTCGGCAAACAAATCCGCATCAGCAGTGGCGGACATGAGAACAAGTTTCAGATTTGGTCGCTTTTGGACGACGCGTCTGAGAAGCAGAAGTAAAACGTCCGAGTCGACAGAGCGTTCGTGAACTTCATCTAAAATAACGTGCGTGACACTTTCTAGTGTAGGATCGCTCAGCAATCGTCTGAGCAAAATACCAGTCGTGCAAAACAGCAAGCGCGTCTCTTTACTCGTTTTCGATTCCAATCGCACGGAGTAACCAACAACGCCTCCGACTTTTTCATCGCGTTCGTTTGCCACGCGCTCGGCTAAGCCAATGGCGCTAATTCTTCGAGGTTGCGTACAGATTATATTCGTTCCGCCACCTTTTTGATTGAAAATCGCGTGCTCGAGAATAAACTGCGGCACTTGAGTAGACTTCCCGCACCCAGTTTCTCCGGAAAGCACAACCACGGCATTATTTTCAACGAGTTTCGTAATTTTGTCTCTGGATTCTGAGGCAGGCAAGTTGTTTCGAACAGTTTGCATTTTGTAAGCCGTAGAATGCTTGTTAGATTTGAAATCGCGCTGCCATAAATCGTACGCATCTTTCAAACGCGCGCTCTCTTCCTCGATTTGAGCTCGCGAAAGTTGACTGCGCGTGTTGTTCTTGTTGCTTCTGTTCTCGTTTGCTTGTTGGTTTGCCAAAGGTGGTGCTGTTGTTGCTGTGTTTGCACCTCTTGGTTTCGGCACAGCTGAAGACGACGACGACGACGACGACGGTAACTTTTGCGTTGCTTTTGCTCTCGTCGAAGATGTTGTGGCGTTGCTTTCGGCTGTTTCTTCCTTGTTTAGCTCCGTGCTGACTGCGTCGATGACTGAATACATGCACGGCCCCGACTCACTTTTCACGCATTCCAAAGCTGTTGCGACCGCTACCTTCAAACACATCGCGAGCTTTTCTCTACTGCTGTGACTAGTACTATTACTACTACTACTATCTACATGAGATAAATATATCAACGGCGGTGCAGTTTGGGGATAACCAACAACATTCGTAAATGTTACGAGCACCTTATTCTCCACCGATACAGAAATCGCGCATTCCTCATCGCCTTTCTTCACGTTCTCATCTCCGTATATAGATTCAATCGCGACGATCTCATCTTCCCAGTCTTCGTTTGTTTGTTTCTCTGGGTTAATCGTAAACTCTGGCCCAACTCTGTTCCGATACGCAACAATCATTGGTGATACCGAAGAAGCAGAGGCAGTTTTGACTGCATTCTCCGCTTCTTCGACGGAATACCCGCGTTCCCAAACAAGTCTAATATCTCCACTATCCTTCGCAGGAACGCTATTACTCTCTTTCGTTGACATTTCCACAGTCTTCTTTGCATTGTTCAACAAAACAATCGGATCGTTCATAGCTTTTGGAGCAAACTTTGCCGGTAATCGCGATTCTGGAATGTTAATGACTAGCCAGTCTAAAGCGCTCTCATAGGCGAAATCTTTCGATTGTTTCACCGCAATGGTCGCGTCTGATTTCTCAAAACCACACTCCTCTAATCTCTTTGTCAGCGCTTCAACTTCTGGGTTTGCAATCTCTTCGTCCGTTTCGTGCAAAACGGAGAAATCGTCGTAGGAGCGATGATGCTGCGAGAATGTCGAAGAATCTTCGGATTCGTAAGTTCGGAGTAATTCTTCAACCATCAACCTTTTCTCTTCGGACATGTGCAACGTCGGAATGACTCGTTTCGGTTTCGGTTTCCTATTTTTCATCTCCAACTCTCTCTTTTCTCTTTGTTCCTTCTTCTCTAATCTCGTTTTTTCTTCCTTCTCGTAACTTTCAAATCTTTGTTTATACTCGTGCGGCAGCAGTCTTTGCAAGGGGAGATTCGTCGCGTATCTCGCCAACGCCAACGTTGCCGCTCTCTGTATCGCCTCTTCCTTCGATGGCGCCGCATCGTTCATCCATAAAACAATATCCGAATCCGGTTTATATTTATCCGGCAAAACAACTTTGCAAATCCACGTGTTCCCATTGCTGTCATTACCGCTAGCGCTACTACTATCTTTCTTCTCTTGCGGCACGTATCGCGGTTTCCGAATGTCCTTCTTCTTGTTCGCGAACTCATCCAATATCGTTCTCGGTTGTTTCATCGACGCTCTCACCACCGGTGCCGTATCCACGATGATTTTTTTTGCGCTTCTATCTTTCGGGTTATTCGAAGTGTTATTATTATTTGCAGAAGGATCGATGCCTTTCGCTTTATCGCTTTGCTGTTTGCTCTTTTCCGCCAACTTCACCTCCAACAAATCTTTCTGCTTCTGTGCCAACATCTTCACCGCGTCTTTCGCGTCTATCTTCTTCCCGCCTTCGCCGCCTCCTAACTCCTTCTCGAGTTCTTCTTTGTGGTGTCTCTCGATGTGCATTTTCAATCGGTCTCGCTGTTTAAACGGGTCTCGATCGCAATACGGACACTGTAAATCCGTGCCGCTTTTCTTCTTCAGTTCCAAAAAGTTCGCGTCCGGTTTGCTGCTCATTCCTCCCGTGGCGACGATACCTTTTTTCTTCTTCATGAGTTCTTTACGTGGACCGCCCATGTTTTTTTTGTAATCTATACAGGTTTAGAAATCAGGAGCAATATAGCGAAAAGTGTCTTCAGTCTTCTTCTGTTTCGTTATCTTCGGAGCGTTTTGTCGTCATCGTTCGTTCGTTCGTTCGTCGCTATCGCGGATTGTGTTTTCTTGTGTGTGTCGTTGCGCTTTTTTTTGTGTGGGGTGCGACGAAAAAAAGGGAGAAAGGTGTGTGAAAATACCTAATTTATATATTTAATTGACCCTCTCTTTGGACTAACTACTAAAGCAACTAAAGAATTTTACTACAACATGGCGGCGAGTTCATCCGCCGCAGAGCTGGTTTCTTCCTTTGCTTTTTGACTGGATTTAATCGCCGTCAAATCTCTGGGCATTTCATCTTTCGTGAGAAACTGTAACCATTGATGTAAGATGGCCTTCTTTTGGCCGCGGTATCGACAGACGGTTTTCAATCGCAAAGCTTTGAGTCTCGTTTCTTTGTCGGTGTTGGAGTTGTTATCGTCGAGAATATTCGCGCACTGTTCCATGATTTGGACGTCCTCTTCCATGGACGTTGGTAACTCGTGCAGTAATTCCGTGATTCTACCGATCAGTACTTGTCGGTATAACTGGTCGTTGTCGTTATCCGATTGCATGACATTTTGCGCGATGAAGGTAAACATCGCGTGATGCGCTTCGTCCCTCGCGAAATTCCATCCTGCACGTACGCTTTCGTCTAACCCGGATTTATCCCAATCAAATTTGTTCACGTCGGCTTTATTCTGACCCATGGCTTCTAAAAGCTGCTGACGACGTTGTTCGACTATGGCGTACGCGACGCCTTTAGAGTATTCCAGAGGAATGGCCATGGCGTTTTGCTCGGAACTTCCCGCATCGACAAGTTTTTCGGAAAGCCAAGTGGCAGATTCCGGTAACGTTCGCCATAACTCGACCGTGTCGCGAGGATTTCTCGTTTCCGTGACGAAACCACCAAACAGAAGAAAAGTGTCCGAATCTGCCACGGCATACGAGACAGTAATTTCATCTCCGGCTTCCAAGTCTCTTCTGGCAACCAGTTCCACTCCGTCTGGCTTATTCTTTTCCCGTTCTTCTTCGGACAACGCTTCTTGTCCCGACTTTGTTTTCTCCATTCCTCCTAATTCTATTTTCTTCTTCTCGCTATAAGCCGGCCGCCAAAACGCCGCCGGGTCGACGTGCGTGTGATTGCACATGTCGATAAACGGCGCCACGAACGCTCCAGACGGAGGCATGCGTCCTTCGTTATTCCCCACGTCTCCAATTTCCGCATCAATCTCTACCGCTCTCGACCGCGCGTTTGCCATGGCCCACGCCCACTCCTGCTTCGTCCAATTCCTACAGCTCTTCGTAGCGGTAGTCTCTTCCTTTTTAAAGTGCATCTCTACGTTCACCGAGTCCCTCGCCAACGTCTTCGCGCACGTCCCGATGGCGTCCGCGAACTGCATCTCCTTAATCTCCTCCGTCGTCCACGTCCCACACGTCGGCGAATCGATAACTTTCGGCAACGCGTTAATGTACGGATAAAAGTCCGATTTCTCTTTCAAATCTCTCTGTCTGAGTAACTCCGCCGCTAACCTTTCCGACGACGTCGCTTGCTCGAACGGCGGTAAAGAGTCACCGCCGGTGCCAACTCGTAAGCCTTGCGTCCCCACGCAACACGCAAATGGGACGAACAAAACTCTCTCTCCTTTCTTAATCGCGATGTTATTATCCTCATCTTCTTCTTCTCCCGTCTTCATCTCTCCTCTTCCGACGCAATAGACGCGTCGATCAAACTCTCTCTCCGTTGTCTCGTTCTCGCCTCCTCCCGTAATAGTAATAGTCGTAGGGGTTTCCACTTTGTACGCGTCGATGGATTTAATCTCGACTTTGTTCAACTCGCACCCTTTCTGCTCGCACCAGAGCACGAAATCTCGGAGTCTTTTGTCGTTGTTCTCGGAAAAAGTCGTCGTTGAATTCGACATGATGATATTTCGTCTTCGTCTTTCTTATCGTCGTCGTGTTGGTGCTCTGTGTGTGTTCTCACGCAACGCGAATCGAAAGTGGAGAAAAGATAAAACACACGTGTCGTGTCACATCACTCGCGCATGGCAAAAAAAAAAAATTTTCACAAAAGGGGTGCGCACATTCCGACATTCCGCTGCGGATAAAGTAACGAAACGCAGTAACAATACAGTAGGATTCTTCTTCGTTAAAATAATAGTACAACTCACTTCTTTTCATTTACGGTCTGCGCATCAAAAACTTAGATTCCGTCAACGGCGTGATCATAGAAGAAGATGCCCCGTTTTCCTCTTTAACGAACGCTCGTTTCATTCTTTGCATCTCTTCGTTGATATTTTCGAGAGACTTGAACGCCGCTCTGGCTTGTTTCTTGTAGTGTTTGGCTTTTTCATCCGCTTTGCGGGAGTTTTCGAGAACGAGTTTCGCCGTCAGCGCGGTTTCTAAGAGGACGGAAGCGTTTTCGTCGTCGGTGTTATTGTGAATAATGCCCGGTTCATCTGCCGGCGTATTCTCTGGAGCTTTGCAGCCGTCGACGATGTCGGTGGACGGCGACGGAGAGGCTTCGTCGTCGATTTTTTTTTCCTCTTTCGTCGAAACTTGCGGCGTCTTGAACGAGAGCGATTGCGCTGGAAAATCCGCCGCAGAAGTCGTCTTCACAGTGCTGCTGCTCTTATTCTTGCTGCTCTTTTTCACTTTTGTCGACTTCTTTTCTGATTCTTTCGCCGACAAAGAGGACCGTTTTTCCTCCTTCATTCTCGCCGATAATATTCTCTTCTCTTGTTTCATCCTAAACAACTCTCGCTCTTCCAATTCGCATTCTTTTCGTAAACGCATTCTTTGCGCATCATAGTGATACGACTCGATGGCGTTTCTGCGCAACGGCGGTAGCTGTCCTCTCGGTGCGAGAGGGTATACGGATACTCTTCGAGCGTCGCGAATTTGATGGTGGTGGTCCTGATGATGAAAATCGTCGGCTACGTCGTAAAACATTTCATCCTCTTCAGTCGACGTCGCTTTCCTCGCGGGCGGTGGAAGATGTTGTCGCGGATCATGCACGTAAACGATCTTTTCGCGAACTGACGCGGTAGCAGCTTCAGATGACGATGGACATCCATCTTTGATGGTTTGTGTCGACTGCGACGTCTTCTTCGGCGCCGGAGACTTCATCGCCTTCAACTTTTCAACTTCCGTCTTCAACTCTTTTACAACCACTTGCATCTTTTCTATCGTCGTCTCGTAGTGTTGGCAGGACTTTTCCAAAGCTTCCTTCTCTTCCATAGTTGCAGTCAATCTCTCTAACGTTGCTTTGTGTCGCACGGCGAGTTCATAATTTTCACCTCGAAGCGTTTTCGCATCCTCTTCCGAACTCGATTTACTCTTCAAATTTTCAATTTCAGCTTGCAACTGAGTCAATTCGTTCGTTTTGGACGCTAGGAGTGCCGTCAACTCTTCGTTTTGTGCTTCGAAGTACTCTTTGATGGCGCCCGCATCTTCGTCGTTCTCATCGACGTGAAGGATTTCTTCTTTCGCGACAGTGTTACCATCTTCGTCTTGACGAATCTCTTCTCTTCTCGAGGCGAGTTGTTTTTCAAGCGTCTGTACTTGTTTTCTCGAAACCGCCAACAAATTTTCAAGCTTTTGTATTTCATTCGTCGCTTCTTCCAATTCGCTCGTCATTTGAGCCGTTTTCTCCACCGCGTTCTCGGTCATTTTCTGCATTTCAGATGATTTCATAAACGCAGTCTTCGCTTCATCTTTCAACCCATCGGTTTCGTGCATGATGTTCTCGAGTCGCTGCGATAAACTCTCCTCAACAGCTTTAGAGGCGGTCAACTTCTCCATCAATTCGAGGTTCTCGAGCTTCAATTCTTCATATCTCGCAGGAATTTTCGCGTAATCGTACGAGTCAGATGAAGTATTGTTGTCCTCATCATTGATTTCGCCGTGAATTTTCGTCTCTTTGCACCACGCTTCGAGAACTTGTACTCTCGAGTTTGCTTCGTCCACTTCTTTGCACAAGAAATCGCAATCGCTATTGGCGGATTCAATCTCTTCATCCAACTCCTGTATGCGCTCGTACGATTTCTTCAGGCGAACGTTCAACGTCTTATTCGTCGTGTCGACTTTTTCCAAGGCTTCCTCGACTGCTCGCTTTTCTTCCTTGAGTTTCGCGATGTCCAAGAGCAATTCCGTGCGCTCGTCCTGTTCTTCGTTTGCGCGTTCGAGCTCGTCTTGTAAACGCTCTATTTCGTCTTCTAAATCAGCCGCGTGCGTATTTTCGAGCTCCGCTCTCGTCCACCAAGTGAAAGCTTCGCGCTCGTACATCTTCATATCGTTCCCTAGATGATTTATGATTTGAAGCATTTCTTCCTTCTCTGTGCTGTATTTTGCTATCACACCTTTCTTTCTTTCTTTTTCTTCTTCGTACAAGCGTTCAAAATTCTCAACTTCTTCCGCCAGAAGACCGTATATATTTTCGACTTCAACTTCGTTCGCCTCTAATTCATCGTGAGATTGCTTCAAATTCTCCAACGCGGCGACTTTGAAGAGCATTTCCGATTGCAACTCTTCGCATTTTCCTTCCAAATTGGTCTTTTCAGACTGAGAGATGTTGAGCTCGTGAGTGCGTTCAGTCAACATCTCCTTCAATGATTCCATCTTCATCTCCATCTCGCCTCCACGTTTGGCTTCTTCTTTCAAAGTTTCCACCTCTTCTTCTGCAGATCCCAAAGCTTCTGCAAAATGAGCGCACGCGTGCGAAAGTTCGGAGATTTTTTCATCTTGTTCTCTGACCTCCTTCTCGAGTTTTGAGAGCTCTGCGTTTTTCGTGGACATCGAATCCGCAAACTCTTGCTGCAACTGAAGCATCTGCACGTCTTTACCTTGATTCTCTTCTTTGAGCAACGCTACCAAAGATTCGTACTCGTTTAGTTTACTATTGCTATTAATTTCTTCCACTTCTTCTGTTTGCACACATACACTCGCGACGCTTTTCCTTTCCTTTTCTTCCTCCATCTCCTTCATTTTTTCGGCCAATTTCGTCTGTAACGCTTTGTTTTTCCGTTGCTCGTCTTCCAAAGATTCCGCCATTCGTTTCGCTTCGTTAGTTTTCTCGTCTAAGAGTAACTGGACTTTATTCAAAGCTTCTGCCGCTTTCTCGTTGTCTTTCTTCCGCTCGTCTTGCTCCTTCTTCAGTAATCGATTTTGCGCACCATCGTCTTCCTCTTCGAATGTTTTCAGTAAATCCGATTTCACGCGGTCAACTGTAGTATTGACTTTCTTCTTGCCGCTTTCTTTAATAAATAAGAGCTGGAAGAGCGATTTGATCGAATTGTCCGCTTTATCCGCAATTTTTAAAACTTCCTCTTCCTTGTTCATTTCTGTTGGATGCGGTTTCTCTTCGCGCGTAGGGGCGGAAGTACTCGCTTCATTGCTGCTGTTCGTCGTCGTCGTCGTCGTCGTCGATGGCGAAGAAGACGATATTCTCTCTCTGAGCGATAAGACATACTCGTCCAGAGAAGCGAGCAAATTCTTGACTTCAAGTTCGTTGTTAGAATCTCTCAAGGCGTCGGCGATGGAGTTCTGCGTCTTTTCAATCGCCCTGACTGACGGTTTTGCCGTCGTCGTCTCGGTCATTCTTTTACTGCGATGAAGTTGTTGGGTCTGGGCGACCGTATTCAATGCGTCGACAAAGATATCTTCTTCTTCTTCTTCTTCATCATCATTGTTATCAACTGCTGTACTTTTTGGTCTCCCGATCGTTCGCGCTTTTCCACCGGTAAATGGCGAAGCCGCCGTGCCTTTCTCGCTCGAAAGCGCTCTCAAACGCTCCGCAGTTTCCGTCGCAGATTTCTTCACCGCTTCCCATCTCGGTGAGGCAAAGATTCCAACGTTATTGTTGCCATCGTTGACGGTCGAAGTCGTTGCAAAGCGAAGTGAAGCCGACGACGATTGCTTCGTCGGGGCTGTCGAAGGCGTCTTGGCCACAAAATCGGTCTCAACGGATGCGCTCACTTTCTCTTTTTCCGCCGCCATCATTAAACTCTTCTTCTCCTCTTGTAACTTTGCAATCTCCATCTCCGCTTTAATCTTATCTTCTCTCAACATTTCGTACACTTGCGTCACCTCACTCATCTTTCTCGACGACTTCAACGAATTCTCCACCTCGTCTGACTTCATCCGTTCCAGCATCAACTTGTAATTCGCGTTTTCTTTCGCCGTCTGTAACAAGTCCACCAAAACCATCTTCGTTTGATTCTCGTTCGATTGTTTCAATAGTTCCTCCGCTATTTCTTCCACGCTTTTGTTGTTGTTGTTGTTGTTATTCGCGATCATCGATGACGACGACGACGACGACGGAGGCGGGGTCGTCATCTGTTCCACGTACACTTTCAAGCTCGGTCTCGTCAGCTCTGCGGTCGTCAAATGCCTCCTCGTGGGCGTGTTTCCATCGTTCGGAGAAGACTCCGAAAATGATGAATTGGAAATATTATTACTCGGGATGACGGCGTTATTCGGCGAGAGCACTTGCGAGAGCGGACTTCTCGTCGTTTGTTTCGCGGCGCTCGTCGTCGTCTTCGTAGGTGTCGTTTTCGTAGGGGACTTTGGCACCATCATTTTTGTCTTCCCGGGAACGTCACTCGTCGTCGTCGTCGAGAGAGACGACGACGCGTTGTTCAAGCGACTCTTCCTCGTCATGATCGGTGGACCTCCCACTCTTCTTTTAGTATCAATGCAGTAGTAGTAGTAATAGTAATAATAATAATAACGATAGCAATTATTTGTGCCAGTGTGAGAGTGAAATGAAGATAGCCGTTAGTTGAAGTTGTGTGTAGCAAACAGCTGTCTTTCAGCTTTTCAAATTTTTCTCCTCTTCTTCGTAAATAAATAGGCAATTCTCTCTCTCTTTCTCTCTCTCTCGTCTTCAAAAGAAAGAACGAGAGAAAGATGGCACCATCGGTACCATCAGCGGCTCTGACGCCGAAGAATGGTGACAACGACGACGACGACAACGACGGCGACGACGACGCGAGGTTACTGAGAGCGAGATGTCGGGCGGAGGTGTTCGAATATTCTGGTTTATTACCAGCGCAAATGGTGAAGAAACATCTCTGCTGCGCTTCTGTTTTTGAAGTAACAACAAAAAATAGCAACTACAATCATCAACATCATCAACACTCGTTCGAGCGGTGCGTGATGCAGACGCAGGAGAAATTGTTGGAGCGATGCGCGGAAGAAGAAGAAACGGAGAATAGTGCAAATCCGTTTGCGAAAACGTTGGAGAGAAGACGAGTGGAGGAAGTTTTGAGAATGAATTTTGAAGCGAACAGCACGACGAGCGGCGCGTATCGACGACTCGAGAATAAGACGAAGAAGATGGAGGCGAACGTAAAGTGTATACTGGACGCGTACGATGCGTCGTTGGATAAAACGAAATGTGGTTGCACAGAAGAAGATGGTGATTCCATCAGAGTAGATTTCTTTTGCTTGTTCTTGTTAATGCACGGCATAAACTTACCTTCGGCAAAGTCGCCGATGAAAGCGAACGCGGAGTGGTACTCGAGCTTAACAGGAGGAGGCGGGAACTATGGAGGGGAAAGCAGTTCAACCACCCATCAAAATAACGAACAACAACAGAAAAGCGAACGCGATAAAGAAGAGTTCGTGCGAATGAAGTTCTTAATTTCGCATTGGAACGATATTAAAACGATAGCGACGAAAACGGACGATTTGATCGATTCTCCCGGACTCATCAGCGCAAACTCGTGGGAGTGCTTCCAATACGTTTTTCATTTTTACGACGCAAACGAGATGAAAGAGGTTGATTCCAAAGCTGCGAAAGAGGAATTGCAAACGGCACTGAATATTTATCGGTTGTTGGAAGACTCCTTGTCTTCGATTTCATCTTTTTCCGGCGCGTTGAAGAAGCCGTTCGAGTTGCGCGTGGAAAACTTGAAAAAGCAAACGTTTGCGCGCGAGTTAGTCCCTTCCTCTGCAGAAAGAAATGAGGCCGAGGATGAAATTCTTTCATCGTGCATGATTTCGGATTGCTCGGAGAGTGCCGTGTATGTCATGGCGCCAGTGCAGCACGTTCGAATCGATAATGTGGTGGATTGTTCCGTGTTCATTGGCTCGGTATCCTCGACGATATTTCTCACCAGATGTGAGCGCGTCCACGTCGTCTCGGCGTCGAAATATTTATTTAGCAAAGCGTCGCACGATTGTAACTTCAACGTTGCCGTGGAAAATCGTCCAATCTTTGTCGGGGATTCTCGAGGTTGCGTCGTGGGACCATATAATTCCTACTACGGCGGGTTGTCCACGCACTTGAAAAAGTGCCGGTTACATCCGGATTCGAACGACATGACAGAGAGTTGGAAAAGCTCTCGGGTGATTAGCACAAATCCCGACCCCGATTCAGGTTCAGAATCTGATAGCGACCATAGCAATAGTAACTTTAGCGTCTGCGTGCAGAAACCGGAAGATTTCGGGCCTTTCATCGTTCCGTTTTTGCCGTCCGAGGAGATTGCGGCTGCTGCAGAAAAAGGAGGAGGGGAGCATAATCAATCGCAGCACGATCTCGCGCCTTCCGCATCATCAGCGGCATCGGTAGAGATTACGAGGGCAAATCCTTTCCGCATTCCCGGTGAGTACGTCACCTCTTTGGACGAAAAGAACGAGCTCGTCGCCACCTTTCGCAGAGACATGGTTGAAAAAATGTCAAGCGGCGCCGACTCGGAAAAGGTTGCCATGATTCAGCGCGAGTTTCGAGACTGGTTGAAAACTACCGGTAAAGCCAGACACGTCGGCGATTTGCTCAAAATGGAACGCACGCTGACGTCAAGGACGAGGTAGACGCGCATTCAGACGCACGTTATGCATTCGTGTATTGTTGTTATTGTTGTTGTAAAAATAAGATCTACTAGTATCAATAATTTCACCTAACTTTTATTACAAACACCTAGCGCGTCAA
>Ga0181557_1001817_pt1 | contig 23234 bp, 22 predicted proteins | sample 011ome_23_FD_148632 | JGI IMG/M metagenome (GOLD analysis project Ga0181557, IMG submission 148632) | Coastal salt marsh microbial communities from the Groves Creek Marsh, Skidaway Island, Georgia - 011506CT metaG (spades assembly) | ecosystem: Environmental > Aquatic > Marine > Intertidal zone...
GCATGGGCTTCTAATTTGCCCCCTATCACCGATCGCTAATCGCGTTCATAACCGGAAGGTCGTCATTGGCCTTCCGGTTTTTTTTGTCTGGATTACCTGAACTGGATTATGTGCACTGGATTATGTGCGCCGGATCAGCAGTTTCAGCCGCTGTCGGCTGGGTTATTTTGCAGAAAAATTTTGGTTTGTGCGATGGCTTCGGCAAGGCCAATCCGTTCGATGGTGACATCGGCGGGAAAGGCGGATGTCAGCCGCGTTGGCAAACGGCTATCGAGCATCACAAACACACCGCGGTCGGTTTGCCGCCGGATCAGCCGGCCAAAAGCCTGCCGTAATTTCAGCCTTGTTTGCCGTTCCGTCCAGTTGTCGCGTCCCTGCCAGGCGGCGCGTGCGGCAAATAAAATATCGCTGCGCGGCCAGGGCATGCGGTCAAACACAATCAGTCGCAGCGCCGCTCCGGGCACATCGATACCATCGCGCACCGCATCCGTCCCAAGCAGGCATGATTCCGGGTCTTCGCGAAACATCGCCAGCAATGTTTGCAGATTCATCTGGTCAATATGCTGTGCATAAAGCGGCAGGCCAGCAGCCTCAAGCCGTGCTGCCAATGCCGGGTAGACAGCGCGTAAGCGGCGAATCGCGGTAAATAGACCAAGCCCGCCACCGCCGGCCGCCGTCATCAGCCCGGCCATCGCACTGGCGGTGGCTTCCGGGCGATCCCGCTCGAGGTCATTCACCACAAAAATACGCGTCTGGTTTTTATAATCGAACGGAGATTCAAAACTGACCCGCATCGCGGCATGCTCGAGATGCGTGGCACCGGACAGGGTAAGCGCTGATTGCCATCCATCATGCGGCGCGCCACCGGCGCCGGCGGCAGCATCGCCGGTTTTTGGGATGGCATGATCCTGCAGGGTGGCCGAGGTGATCGCCGCCCCATGCGCCTTTTCAAGAACGCTGTGGGCAAAGGGAATGGTCGGGTCTAGCCAGTGCCGGGCAACGCCAACATCGCGGTCCTGCCCGTCCAGCCGGTCAATCTGCATCCAGTCAACAAACCCGTCACGCGCCCCGCCGCCAATATCTGCCAGCATCAGTTGCCAGGCGTTCAACGGGCCAGTGGCGCGCAATTCAATACCCCTGATGGCGCCCTCGATCCGTCCCCGGCCGGCGGTATCCAGCGAGTCGGCATTGTCATCGAGAACCGTTTTTAACGCCGCCGCCAGCCGCGTCAGCGGCACCGCAATAGCGGCCAGTGTGGCGGCGAATGGCTTGGCCGCGGCCTGTACCGCTTCTGGTGCCGGGTGCAGCTGGGTTTGCAGATCATACAGGCTTTCCGGGTCGGCCACATTGTTGTAGAGCGCGGCCCGCAGATGCATGAAAAATGTCTCGGCCGCACCCATCGGTTGAAATTGTGATAACCGGTTTTGCCAGCCCTGACCGGGCAATTCACGCGCTGCCTCAAGCACGCTGTCGAGGTTGGCAAGCGCCGCGGGATCGTCTGCAAGCAGATCTTCAAGCCGCCGTTTCAAGCCGCGTGCGCGGCCACGCCGCCCATCTTCGGCGCCGCGTATCCAATGGCGTAACTCGCTGGCTTCACGGCCCGTCAGATAGGCTGAAAAAGCGCTATCAGCCGCGTCAAAAACGTGATGACCCTCATCAAAGATGAAGCGCGTCGGGTCGCGCCTGTCGGTGGGGCTGGCATAGGCTGCCTGAATCATCACCAGCGCATGATTGGTGACAACAATATCGGCACGTTTTGCGGCGCGGATCGATTTTTCGACAAAGCAACGATTGTAATGCGAACAGGCCGCATGGATACATTCGCCGCGCCGATCAGCCAGTCCGGCGGTTAGTGGCCGCCCCAACAGATCCAACAGCCAGGCCGGAAAGCTGGCACCGGTCAGATCACCATCGCTGCTGGCACCGGCCCAGCGGGCCATAAGTCCCAATGCGGTGGCGCGGCGCGGTTGCCCGGGCATCTGCGTCAGCGCCTCTTCCAGATTAAGCAGACACAGGTAATTTTCGCGGCCTTTGCGCAAGACGATCTTTGCCGCCCGCTCACTTGCATCCGGATAGAGCCGCGTCAGCTCCGCCGCAATCTGATGCTGCAAGGTTCGTGTATAGGTTGAAATCCACACAGTGCCGCCATTTTTTTCTGCCCATAGGGTGGCAGGTGCCAGATAGCCAAGGGTCTTGCCGGTGCCGGTACCCGCCTCGGCCAGCACCAGCGCCGGCGTTGGCCCGGCATCCGGTCGGTCAAAGCTCATCGCCAGCGCCGCGGCATAATCGCTCTGTGACTGGCGTATCTCGGCTTCGCTTCCCAGCATCTCCTGCAGCCGCTGCCGCGCCGCCTCGGGCAGCACCGGCTGAATGCCGGGTTCGGTTTGCGGCGTGTAATCGGTATAGTCGGGCAGCCGGTGCCAGACCGCGGCCTGCCGGCCATCAGGCGGGCCGGCGGCAGATTGGGCCACACCAAGATGCGCCAGAATGAGCGGCCCCCATGCCCAGCCGCCAGCCGCCATCATATTTGCAATTTTCGCCGCTTCGGCCTGTTCCCTCGGGGGGTGTGCGGCCAGTTCATCGAGCAGCATAAAGGCGATTTGCGGCAATAGGCTCGCCATATCATCGCCGCTTTGCGGCCGCGCCAGACCCAGCTGCTGGGCCAGCCCGGCTGGTGTTGGCAGGGCAAATCTGGCTGGCCTGACAAAGGCATAAAGCTCCATGATATCAAGATAATTGCTGATCTCGACACCGGCGCGCGCTTCGCTCCAGCGGCGGTGGCACAGCAACACCAGCCCCAGCGCAAGTTCGGCCGCCACCGCCTGTCGGTCAAGCTGACAAATCTCACCATCGGTGCTGATCCAAATTAGCCGTGTGCCATGCGGGTAAAATACCGGCATATTGTGCAGGTCAGTGATGGCTGTGAGATGATGGCTTTGCATGGTTGCTATGGTATAGCGGCTGCATCGCAGTGATGCCAGCTTTGCCATGGGAAAACCGCCAATAATTTTACAACTGACTTGACCTTTACCGGGGCTTGGCTCTAGCTTGTCGGCGATTTGACGCATGCCGAATGCGGCAACACCAGCTGGTGATGCCAACCCGTTTTTGATAGAAAGCCCGATGATGAATGAAGTGATCGCCCAGCTGCGGGAATATGCCGAAGATGCAAAGGCATGGCCATTTGCCGAGGCCCGCGCCCTGGCTGCCCGTATGGACAAGTCTGCGGCGCAAAAAGATACGGTGTTATTTGAGACCGGCTATGGCCCGTCGGGATTGCCGCATATTGGCACCTTTGGCGAAGTTGTGCGCACCACCATGGTGCGCCATGCCTATGAAACATTGACCGGCCAGGCCACCCGATTGATATGTTTTTCCGATGATATGGACGGGTTTAGAAAGGTGCCAACCAATATCCCTGAACAAGAGATGATGGCTGGCTATATCGATATGCCGCTGACCAAGGTGCCCGACCCGTTTGGCACAGCGTCATCTTATGGCATGCATAACAATTTGCGGTTGCAGGCATTTCTGGATGGATTTGGCTTTGATTATGAATTCAAAAGCTCGACAGACTGTTACACAAATGGTGATTTTGACAGCACGCTGATCCGCGTGCTCGAACAATATGATGCGATTATGGCGATTATGCTGCCGACGCTGGGGCCGGAACGACAGGCCACCTACAGCCCGTTTTTCCCGATTTGCCCGGATAGCGGCCGGGTGTTGCAGGCGAAAGTTGTCGCACAGAATCCGGCGGCTGGCAGCATCAGCTATATTGACCCGGATAGCGGCGATATTCGCGATATCGAGGTCACTGGCGGCAAATGCAAGCTGCAGTGGAAATGTGACTGGGCGATGCGCTGGGTGGCGTTGGGCGTCGATTATGAAATGAGCGGGAAAGACCTGATTGATTCAGTGACACAATCTGGAAAAATTGCCCGTGCGCTTGGCAGCACCCCACCGGCTGGCCTGTCCTATGAGTTATTTCTCGATGCCAATGGCGAAAAAATATCGAAATCAAAAGGCAATGGCCTGTCAGTCGAAGACTGGTTACGCTATGGCAGCCCGGAATCATTATCCCTGTTTATGTATGGCCAGCCAAAACGTGCCAAGCGGCTGCATTTTGATGTGATTCCAAAAACCGTCGATGAATATTATCAGCATCTTGGCAAAATCACCGCGCAGGATCACGCCGCCTGTCTGGAAAATCCGGTATGGCATATCCATCGCGGCGTCCCGTCGCTATCAACATTGCCGGTCAGCTTTACCCTGCTGCTGAATCTGGCAGCGGTATGTCATGCCGAGGCACCGGATATTGTCTGGGGGTATGTCACTGATTACGCACCCGATGTCAGCCCGGCAAGTCATCCTGAACTGGATCGGATGATCGGTTATGCGGTCAATTACTATCAGGATCTGGTGCGGCCACAAAAAATATACCGCACCCCGAATGACGCCGAGCAAGCGAATCTGCGCAAGCTGAAAGAAGCGATCGCCGCAGTACCGGATGATGCCGGTGCCGAAGATATCCAGTCGGCGGTTTATGCCGTCGGCAAGGCCGCCGCTTATGATAATCTGCGCGATTGGTTTAAATGCCTGTATGAAGTTCTGCTGGGACAGTCTGAAGGACCGCGCATGGGGTCGTTTTTTGCCCTCTATGGACGCGATAAATCGGTGCAGTTAATTGATGATGCATTGGCCGGGCGGCTATCCGCCAGCGCCGGTGCGGACAGCTGATGTGGCAGTTTCTGGCCGGGCTGGCGCGGCAATTGCCCGCCGAAGCAGCGCATAAGCTGGCGGTTGAAACATTGCGGTGGCGCATCGGGCCGCGCCCGCCCGCCGATCAAGCGTCAACAGATCTTCGCGTCAGCCTTGCCGGTTTAGAATTTCCCAACCCCCTGGGGCTGGCCGCCGGCTTTGATAAAAACGCCGCCTGTTATGACGGGGCGTTGCGACTTGGCTTTGGTCATGTCGAGGTGGGAACGATTACGCCGCTGCCACAAGCCGGCAACCCGAAGCCGCGGGTGTTCCGGCTGCCCGAGGATCAGGCGGTGATAAACCGCTATGGTTTTAATGGCAAAGGCATGCATGTCGCGGCACGGAATTTACGCCGCCGCCAGCCAGCGTCAGGTCTGGTCGGGGTCAATGTCGGGGCAAATAAAACCAGCCCCGATCCGATTGCCGATTATCGCCAGACTGTGGCTGCGCTTGCCGGTCTGGCTGACTATATCACCCTCAATATTTCGTCGCCAAATACGCCGGGTTTGCGTGATCTGCAAACCGAACAGCATTTGCAGTCACTGCTGGCAGCGGCGCATGACGGGCTTGCCGATGCCAAGCTGAAGCGGCCATTATTTCTGAAAATAGCACCGGATTTGCATGATCAGGATCTGCCGGCCATCGTCGAAACCGCGGTCAGTTGCGGGGTCAGTGCGATCATCGCGACAAACACAACAATTGCGCGGCCTGCGGCGTTGCAAAACCGGCATGCTGGCGAGGCTGGCGGGCTATCCGGGGCGCCATTATTTGCGCCGGCAACCGATATTCTGGCGCGGGTCGCCGGGCATGCCAAACAGCGTCTAGCGGTGATCGGGGTTGGTGGCGTCGCCAGCGGATGGCAGGCCTATGCAAAGATTCTGGTCGGTGCCGATCTGGTTCAGCTCTATACAGGTCTTGCCTTGCACGGCCCGCAACTGCCCGCAACGATTCTGGCGCAGCTGGCACATCTGATGCAGGCTGATGGGCTGACCAATCTGGCCGCCGCGAAGGGCCAGATACCGGATGCTGAAAAGGCTATTCAGCATGCGCTTCGATTATCGCAAATTTCTGTAACACCAAAGGCAACAGCCTAACCGGCGCCGGCGCGGCATCCGGCGCATGTAACTGCTGCGTCATATCTGTGATATCTGTTTTATCAGTTATATCAGTGGCAAAGATGCCATCGGCGCCGACTGTAAAACTGGCCAAGCTACGATAATAGATCAGAATCGCCAGCTTTATAGCGGATGTCAGACTTGAGTGGCGACGGCAACGATCGACCTTCATACAAAAGTCATTCAGAGATATTTTCTCTTGCCATAATAGGGTCTGCAGGCAGTCCCAGAAATAGACATCCATGACAAGCGAGGTGCGACGTCCCGCAATCGTAATATTTTGTTTTTTTAACACAGATCATTTTAACCAAAGGCTCGCAATGTGGATTTCTTTGTAACGCGTCTATCCAAAAGGATAGTCTATTTGGATTAACTAAAAAGATAACACGAAATTTTTAAATCTATGGTTGTCAACGCCGGTAGGTTGCTGGCAGGTTACGGGTGATCCTGTGGCCACAAAGGTTTTCAGACTTGACCTGCGGGCGGCTCTGGCCTATACCGTGCCAACAGTTTTATCGCGGTGCATATGGCGCTGCCACCAATGGAGCCTTGATCATGGCAAAACGTTGTCAATTAACAGGAAAAAGCGTGATGTCTGGCAATAATGTCAGCCACGCCAATAACCGCACACGCCGCCGGTTTTTGCCAAATTTGCAGAGCACCAGCATGCAGAGCGAGATTCTGAATCGCAAGGTCAGCCTGCGGGTATCGACAAGTGCGATGCGGACGGTCGAAAAGCATGGCGGTCTGGACGCGTTTTTATTGCAGGCGCGTAATGCTGAACTGGCTGATGAAGCACAGCAGTTAAAGCGCGAAATTGTCGCGGCACAGGCAGCTGCCAGCTAGGTTTACGCAAATACTAGATAAATTTATCGGGCATCAGACTTAAAAACCCCCACATCCATTGTTGTGGGGTTTTTTGTGTGTCGCGCTACCAATATGGTTTGGCTAATATGGTTCGGCCAATGTGGGGTCAGGCGACCCGGCGGCGCTGCTTATGCGCGTCCTCATCGAACAAATCGGTCAATTGCCCGACAACGGCGCCGCCCAATTGTTCAACATCGGTAATGGTAACAGCGCGGCGGTAATAGCGGGTCACGTCATGGCCAATACCAATCGCCAGCAATTCAACAGGTGAGCGTGTTTCGATATAGCTGATAACGTCACGAAGATGCCGTTCAAGATAGCTGCCGCTATTCACCGAGAGCGTCGAATCATCGACTGGCGCACCATCCGAAATCACCATCATGATACGGCGGTCTTCATTACGGGCGAGCAACCGGTCATGCGCCCATAACAGCGCTTCACCATCAATATTTTCTTTCAAAATGCCCTCGCGCAGCATCAGCCCTAAAGATTTGCGGGCGCGCCGCCATGGGGCGTCAGCTGGCTTATAAATAATATGTCTAAGATCGTTTAACCGGCCCGGCATGGCTGGCTTGCCAGCCTGCTGCCATAATTCCCGCGACTGTCCGCCTTTCCAGGCACGTGTGGTGAATCCTAAAATTTCAACTTTGACCCCACAGCGTTCCAATGTCCGTGCCAGAATATCGGCAGTCACCGCAGCGATGGTGATCGGCCGGCCCCGCATTGATCCGGAATTATCCAGCAACAATGTCACAACCGTATCACGAAATTGCGTGTCCTGTTCCTGCTTGTAGGATAGCGGGCTGAGCGGCTGCGTCACCACACGGTGCAGTTTTGCCGCATCCAGAATGCCTTCTTCGAGGTCAAAATCCCATGAGCGGTTTTGGTGCGCCATTAATTTACGTTGCAAGCGGTTCGCCAGTTTGCCGACGATGCTGGCAACATTTTCCATATGGCGATCGAGCATCACCCGCAATCTGTCGAGCTCTTCGGGGTCGCATAAATCAGCCGCCGCTATAACCTCGTCAAATTTTGTTTCAAATACATTATAGGCATCCTTGTCGGCGGCATTGCCGGCATTTTTGCCAGTCATATCCGGGTTCGGTGATTCGCCGTCAGACAAGCCATCATCGGCGCCTTCGGCCTCCATCATTTCGCCATCTTCCGACATGCCGGCGTCACCGGCATCATCCATTGCCTGGCTATCATCGCCATCGCTCTGATCTTCACCAACAGCAGATTGTTCACCATCCTGCTCGCTTTGGCTGTCGCCGCCATCATCCTGATCATCATCATTGTCAGAATTTTCATCCTGATCAGATGCCGAATCGCCAAGGTCGGTTTCAAGGGCGCCAATCAAGCGTCGTGATAACGCGGCGAATTGTGCCTGATCATCAAGCGATCCCTGCAATTCCTGCAACAGATCGCCGGCCCGGCTTTGTACCCACGGGCGCCATAAATCCATCACCATTGACAGGTTTTTTGGCGGTTCGGCACCGCTGAGCTGTTCGCGCAGCAACAGCCGGACAACTTCTGAAATGCCAGCTTCATCGGCACTGCCGGGGGCGTCAATCTGCCGGTTTTCATAACGCTGGTTCAGCGCGGCTTCGAGATTCTTGCCAACGCCCTTCATATGTTGCGAGCCAATCGCCTCGACCCGGGCGCGTTCGGCAGCTTCAAAAATAGCCTTGGCACCTTCGGGTGCGGGACAATGTTTCTGGTGCGTTTTTGGATTATGATGCGCCAACCATAACGCCGCCCCGTCAGCCGCGCCGCGTAGGCTGGCGCGCTGTGCCGCGGTCGCGGTTGGCGGCAGTGCTGGCAAACGCACATCGGTATTGCCGACATGTGTATCGGTGCCGGCATAGGTCACCTGATGATCCTTGCCACCTGCCAAAGCACGCATGGCAGCAGCGTTCGATTTCAAGAATTGTGAGTCCTTATCAAAATCAGCCATGCTTGGTTCCTGTTCACTGTGGCGGCAGCTGCGACACCGGGTCGTTTGAATGCCGGGCTAGCTGGCGTTGGCTTGCCGCACCGGTGCCTCGGGAAGGTCAATGCCGAAACAACGCTGATAATATTCAGCCACTGTCGGACGCTCAACTTCGTCGCACTTATTTAAAAAGGTCAAACGGAAGGCCAGCGTCATGTCACCAAAAATAGCGGTGTTTTCGGCCCAGGTAATAACCGTGCGCGGCGACATCACCGTGGACAGATCACCAGCCATAAAGCCTTTACGGGTCAAATCGGCCATGCGCACCATCGCCGCCACCTGTTCGGCCCCGTTTTTATCAGCATATTGTGGCACTTTCGCGGTCACGATACCAACTTCGTCATCATGCGGCAGGTAATTCAATGTGGAGACAATTGACCAGCGGTCCATTTGACCCTGATTGATCTGCTGGGTGCCGTGATACAGTCCGGTGGTGTCACCAAGCCCGACAGTGTTGGCCGTGGCAAACAGCCGGAAATGCGGATTTGGATGGATCACCTTATTGCTGTCAAGCAAGGTCAGCTTGCCATCCACTTCAAGCACGCGCTGAATCACAAACATCACATCCGCACGACCCGCGTCATATTCATCAAAAACAAGTGCCACCGGGTTTTGCAGCGCCCATGGCAAAATCCCTTCGCGGAATTCGGTCACTTGCTTGCCATCGCGCAGCACAATCGCATCTTTACCGATCAGATCGATACGGCTGATATGGCTGTCGAGATTAACCCGGATACAGGGCCAGTTCAGCCGCGCCGCGACCTGTTCGATATGGGTTGATTTGCCAGTGCCGTGATAGCCCTGAACCATCACCCGCCGATTATGCGCGAAACCAGCCAGAATGGCGATTGTGGTGTCATGGTCAAATTGATAGTTCGGATCCAGATTGGGCACATAATCCGACGCCGCGCTAAACGCCGGCACCATCATATCAACATCAATGCCAAATACGTCACGCGCATTCACCTCGGTATCGGGGCCAGACAGAGGGTGCGCGGGTGTCGGCACAAATTTAGCGTTATCGGACATAACAGAACAAACTCCACAAAAGCAATTTCAGATTAATGCGCGGCTGTTTCGCCGCTGGTGACAAGGCTCTTTCGAATAAGTGAGTAGGCAAGATTGATATCTTTTAGCCGTTCTTCGGCAGCGGCGTCACCCCCATTTTTATCAGGATGGGTCTGTTTGACCAGCCGCTTATATTGTTTTTTGACTATATCAATATCTGTGACCGGCGACAATTGCAGTATTTGCCAGGCCCGCCGTTCCTCTGGGGTGATCTGACGCTGCGCCGGGCCAGCTTCACGATTGTCAAAATCAAACAGCCCCAGCGGGTCTTCAAAGCTGTTTTCGCTTGGCTTGCCGGTGGCAAATTTCCAGCTTGGGCGCTCCCATGTGGTCGCCCGCCGGATCTCAGCTTCAAGCGCCGCACCTTGCAACCCCTCATAATAATTCCATGATTTGTTATATTCGCGCACATGTTCAAGGCAAAACCACAGATAATCGCGCAATGCCGAGCGGGATTTTGGCGCCGGATACGCACCTTCTTCGATGCACCCATCGGCCGCACAGCGCCGCTGCCGGTTGTCATCATCATCGTCATTGCTGTTAAGGTCTGGTGCGTCGGCGCGTCTCATCATATGATCCACTATAAATCATTATTAATCGCAAATACAAAACCCCCAGCCGGAGATAGCACATGGCAACCGCAGATACCATAGCACAAAAACTGAAAGATGCGTTGTCGCCGCAGCATTTGGCGGTTGAGGATGTCAGCCATCATCATGCCGGTCACGCTGGCTGGCGTGAAGGCGGTGGCACGCATTTTACCGTTACGATAACGGCAACCGCCTTTGCCGGCAAATCACGTGTGCAACAGCACCGCCTGGTCAATACCATTCTGGCAGATGAATTGGCCGGTGATATTCACGCGCTGGAATTGCATTTATCCAGCTAGATCTGTGTCCAATGCGCTGATGAGCAGCTGGTTATGAATCACTGCTGTCATCGGCATAGCCAACACAGCTATTCGCCAATTGTGACCGGCTGGCCTGTTTGTCCTGATCGCTGAGCGTGCCGGACTGACGCTTTTGGCGGGCCTCTTCACCATACAGGGTCTGATAGGCAATGGTGGCGACCGGGCCCAGTAATTCGGTGATATGTGTACAGCCATGCCGCCCGCCAATTGCCGCCTGCACCTTGCGCCGCCATCCCGGGCCAATCTGCAAGCCAACCAGATTGTCGAATACCGCATTGGCGGTCGGGCAAATGGCATAGGGGCCGGTGATGGTAATGGCTTCGGCATGCTGGATCACGCGGTCGCGGTCGATGGTGATGCGCAACACCATGTGATGTACCGCCAGATCGGGCGTCACTGTACCGCGAAAGTCGCTGGGGAAATCATAGGTCTTATGATCGGTCAGCTCAGCCTCGATATCATACAGCCCATCGGCGCGGACAAAGCCATTGCAGTTAATCTGCCGTTTATGCACGGCTTCGCGCGGCACCGCCGGGCTGAGCGATGTGACATGACCAGCGCCATAAGGCGTTGGCGGCGTTTCCATTGCCGGGATTTTAGGGGCGGAAGACGGGTCTGTGGTCATCAGCAATATGCCCTTTCAAAACGGTTATTTTGCCCATAATCTGATCTGCGTCAGCCTGTTGCCCTTGCGTTTGACAATACGAAAGCGGATCTCATGAAAGCGAAATTCCTGACCGGGGCTGGGAATGGTGCGGCTTTCAAATAACACCAATCCGGCCAGTGTCGAGGCATCCTCGTCGGGCAGTTGCCAGCCAAGTGCCCGGTTTAAATCACGAATGGTCACATTGCCGTCAACCAGCCAGGATCCATCCGCCTGTGGGGTCAGTCCGGCAAGATCAATATCATGCTCGTCATCAATATCACCGACAATTTCTTCCAAAATATCTTCCAGCGTGACGATGCCACGAAAATCACCATATTCATCAACAACAACGGCAAAATGTTCGCGCCGCGACCTGAACGCCTGCAGCTGGTCAAACAGAAGCGTTGTTTCCGGGATGAAATAGGCATCACTGGCAATATTTTGCACGGTTTCCGGCAGCGTCGCGTCGGTTTCAGCCTCGCCAACAGCCCGCAGCAGGTCTTTCACATGCAACACACCGATAATATTATCAGGCTTGCCGGAAAATACCGGATGTCGCGTATGCGGTGAATTCAACACAAAGCGCAAAATATCCTCCACCTGATCATCGGCATTGATCATACTGACAGTGCCGCGATGCGTCATAATGGCTTCGACCGAAATTTCGTTCAGATCCAAGATCGACGACAGCATCGCTTTGCGTTCGCGGTCATCGGCATTGGCATCATTGCCCTGCAATTCAATCAGTCCGCGTAATTCTTCCTCGCGGTCGTCATTGGCATGTGGGTTGGGGCGAATGATGCGGGTTGCCAGCCATCTGATCCCAACCGACAGCGGGCTAAGCGCCCGAACCACCAATTGCAACGCCGGCGCAATCCGCAGGGCATAGCTATCGGCATAGGTAAAGGCATAGGTTTTGGGCATCACTTCGGCAAATACCACCAGCAATACGGTCATGCCAATGGTCGCCCAGACCAGCCCGCCCTCGCCAAATAATCTGATGGCGAAACTGGTAGCAAGCGCCGAGCCAAGAACATTGACGGCATTATTGCCAATCAGGATTGAACCGATCAGCCCTTCGCGGTCAGCCCGCAGCTTTTCAACAATTTTGGCGCGTTTGTTGCCTTTGTTGGCAAGTTGCCGCATGCGCGCATCGGATGCGGCGGTCAGCGCTGTTTCTGAACTTGAAAAAAACGCTGATGCGACAATCAAAACACCCACGGTGAGCGCCAATAGCCAGAGGCTAGACAGCATCATAGCCTCGCTCCAGCACCGTTGTCACAATCTGTTCCGGCACTTCACCATGCACAAATGTATCGCCAATCGACCGCGCCAAGACGAAATGCATGACGCCATTGCGTGTTTTTTTGTCATGTTTCATATGCGCCAGCAAAATTTCAGCACTGGCATTGCCGGCCGGTAGGCTTTTTTGGCCGGATGGCAGACCGCTATGGCGGAGATGATGTTTGCATCTGTCGGCATCTTGCTGCGGGCATAACCCCAGTTCAACCGACAGATCAAATGCCAGCCCCATGCCGGCGGCAACTGCCTCGCCATGCAGCAACCGCCCGTCATAATTGGCCACCGCCTCAAAGGCATGGCCAAAGGTATGGCCGAGATTGAGCAAGGCGCGTGTGCCAGCTTCGCGTTCATCGGCCTCAACGATTCGGGCTTTGGCACTGCATGAGGTGTGGATGGCGTGTTGCAGCGCATCCGGTGCTAATGCCAGAAGCTGGTCGCCATGTGTTTCCAGCCAGTCAAAAAACCCGGCATCGCCCAACAGGCCATATTTCACCACTTCGGCATAGCCAGCCCGCAGTTCGCGCGCCGGCAAAGTTGCCAGCAAGCTGGTGTCGGCCAACACCGCGCGGGGCTGATAAAAAGCACCAATCAGATTTTTGCCGGCTTTCGCATTCACCCCGGTTTTGCCGCCGACCGAGCTGTCAACCTGGGCCAGTAGACTTGTCGGGATTTGCACAAAATCAACACCGCGCAGCAAAGATGCCGCGGCAAATCCGGCCAGATCACCAATCACACCGCCACCAAAAGCAATCAGCAATACCGACCGGTCAATGCCAATGGCCAGAATATCATCGAGCAATTGTGCCAGCACCGCCATTGATTTGCTGGACTCACCTGCCGCCACAACGCACTGATCGAGCTGGCGGGCCACCGGTGACAAGCTGTCGCAAAGCCGCTGCATATGCAAGGGCGCAACATGATCATCACTCACAATAATAATATGCCGGCCAGCAGCAATCTCACCAAGCAGGCTACCAGCCTGATCAATCAGCCCGGGGCCAATGGTGATGTCATAGGCGCGGTCGCCAAGACCGACTGTCAGTTGTGTTTGCGTCATAGCCACATCACCTATTGTTTTGCCAGATAGCTGTCAAGTGTGCTGACCAGCGCGGCCACGGCTTTTACCATGCTTAACCCATCGGTGTTGATATGCAGATGCGCTTTGCTGTAAAAGGGTTCGCGGGTGGCGCTGAGCTGTTGCAAAATCTGCAAGGGTGATGCGGTTTGCAGCAACGGCCGGCTGCTGACATCGCCAATCCGTTTGAGCAGGGTTTCCGGGCTGGCCTGCAGCCAGACTACAAGCGCATTGTCGCGTAACAGGGCGGCTGTTTGCGGTTGGCAAAATGCGCCGCCGCCAGTCGCCAGCACATGTGGCGGCTTTTGCAGCTGTTTTTGAATGGCGCGAAATTCCATATCCCGAAATTTGGCTTCACCGGCCAGATCAAAAATATCGGCAATAGTGACCCCGGCCATTTTTGTGACAAGCTGGTCACTATCGGCAAATTTCAACTGAAGCTGTCTGGCCAAACGCCGTCCAACAACCGATTTGCCGCTTCCCATCAAGCCAACAAGGGCAATCGGTTTATCGAGCCCTGGCAGCGTCGCCCCGGCCGGTTTTGGAATGGCTGCAGAAATGTTACCTGTCATCATGCTATGATCATAGCGTTGGCTGGCTATTAGGCCAATAGAAGAACGCGATTATCCGGCGATGATCATGGCGCTGCATCACGGCCAGCGCCGGATCAAAAAGGATGTGTGCGGTCACGGGCGCGGTGAAAAGATTTTGGGGACTGGTAACTTGGCCCGATTCACGACATAATCTGGACACAAAAACCTGCTTTTTACACCATTTATGTGTAAGTTGTTGCAAACCACAGGGTCGTTGAGGATCGAATGACACGTTTAGCTATTTTTTTATTTCTCTTCGTCGGTCTGTCATTAGGCGGCGTTGTTTTGCTGTCAAGCTGGCACATTCCGGCCCCAACAGTTGCAATTAATAAGGTGATCCCAGATGCCGAGCTATCAAAATAACCAGATAGGCATGGCCGCGTTGATGCTGTTGCTGGCGTCGGCGTCACCGGCTTTGGCACAGCGCATGGATGCGGATCAGCCAATAAGCCTTATCGAAGATGCCCCCACAGCCGAAGCCGCCATCAACCCGGATAATAAAGCTGGCCAAATAATAGCCCCGGCGGTTCAGGTCATGGGTGATGATCAGGCGCCAGATGATGCGGCGGGTCAGAGCCCGGACATCTCCGCCGCGGATGACAGCCTTGCCAATACCAGTGCGGCTTATGCGCAGGTGAGCCTCGGACGCCGCAAAATTTCCGAAGTTGGTCTGGCGGCGATTGGTGTTGGCAGTGATGATGCCAATGATCGGGGGCTGGACGCGATGATCTGGCGTGGAACATCCGCGTCCGATGCGGTATTTCTGCTGGAAAAGGCGGCTGTTATCAGCCATTCGAAAGCGCTGACAGATTTGTCATACCGGGTGGTGGCAAAACAGTCTGTGCCGCCAAGCGGTGCCAATCTTGTTGCGGCTGAACTGGTGGCGGCGCGCCTTGCCTGGCTGGCGCGGGCTGGACGGTCAAATGATCTTGCGGTGCTGGCGAATCAATTGCCGGACTCGCCGCGCTGGACAAGCTGGAAGCGCTGGTTAGTCGAACATGAATTGATGATGCGAAATGATGCCGCTGCCTGTGGCATTGTTGGCGAACAGGTGGCGGCATCGCTGGATCCTTTCTGGCATAAAGCCAATGTGATTTGTCATGCTGTGCAGGGCAATGCTGGCGGTGCCCGATTTGCCGCTGATATTCTTGCGGCGAATGGTGTTGAAGACCCGGTTTTCTTTGCCCTGACGCGGGAAATGTTGACTGGCGTTCCGGCAGAAAATATCGATCCAAACACGCTGGATACGATGCATATTGTGCTGATGGATGTGGTTAATCGCTCGATCCCGCTGGAAGGTCTTGCGGTATTGCCGTCGCAGATGGCGCAAAGCGTTGTGCAGCTTAAATTTCTGGGTGAAGATGCGCGTATGGTGTCGACCTTTGATGGTCTGAGCCGCGGCTTGATTGACCATAATCAGGTTAGCAAATTATGGCGTAACGCTGGCCCGGTTGATGGCGATCCAAGCCTGGCACTGGCACAGCTTGATGGCGAATCTACCGCGCTGACAACGGCGATGGCGTGGCGGGCTATTGATGCCGATGCGTCTGACCAACGCTTGTCCCGGGTTGTTGCGGCGATGGCGGTAGAGATTGCAGACGGCAATGGGGCATTGATGCTGCCGCTTTATGCCGAGTTGATCCGCGATGCGATTTCGGATAATTACGCCGCCGCAGATATGCGTTTTAATGAAGATGGCGTGGCCCCGAAAATCGCCATGCTGCTGGCGCTTGATCAGCCTGAAGACACCTCATCTATCGAGGGTTTTACCGATAATGATGATGCATTGCGCGCCGCACAATTGTTGCAGATAACCGATAGCGGGACAGTGCAAACCGGCGTTATCAGTGATCTTGGCATGTGGTCGCTGGTGCCGGTGCTGCAGGCAGCTGGCGCGGTTTTACCGGATCAGGACTGGTTCACGCTTGCCCGCGACAGTGCGTTGACACGACAGTCCTTTACATCATTATCGCCGGTGCTGCTTGGGGCTTTGGCACAGTCTGCCGACAATCGGCGGGTTGCTGAAACGGTGTTGCTGGCCAACTGGCTGATGCAAACTGGCCCGCTGGAAAAGCTTAACCCGAATGATCTGGCGCACGTCATCACCGCGTTGCGCACCATTGGTCAGGATGATGTGGCACAGGCAATGACCAGAGAAATTTTGCGCGCGCATCTGTTAGATCGATTCGCCGCAGGCATGACGGATGGCACCGCAAGCTGACCCCACGCAGCGGCGCACTGATCCGCTGATCAGTCTGTTTCTTGACGCCATTTCGGCTATGCGCGCCGCATCGGCAAATACATTGGCGGCGTACCAGCGCGATCTTGCTGATACCAGCGCGCTGTTAGCTACAGAGACAATTTCGCTGGCAGATTGCACAGCAGATGATTTGCGGCGGGTGATCGCGCTCTGGCATCAGCGTGGCCTATCCGCCAGATCTGTCGCCCGCCGGCTTAGCGCGTTGCGCCAGTTTATGAGCTGGGCGGTGGAAGATCAGATCCGCGCTGATAATCCCTGTCGTTGGATTGACAATCCATCTTTGCCAACCCCGTTGCCACAAAGTCTGAGCGAGGATGAGGTGGTAAAATTGCTGGCCGCTGCCGAGGCCATGCAGCCAGCGGCGCTGTCGTTACGTGCTGTGGCGATGCTGGAAATTCTCTATGCCACCGGGTTGCGCGTATCCGAACTTGTCAATTTGCAGGTTGCCCAATTCCGCCGTGACCCGGACAGTGTGTTGGTCGTTGGTAAGGGCGGGCGCGAACGGCTTGTGCCGCTTGGCATGGCGGCCAAAAGAGCGGCTGCTGACTGGTTAAATCTGCGCGATGCGACAGCGGCCTATCTGTTATCCGATTTCATGTTTCCAGATGATAAATCAACGGCTGATGGCGGGGCAATGAGCCGGCATCAATTTGCCCAGCTGTTAAAGCTGATCGCCAGCAAGGCAAAGATTAACCCGCAGCGGGTGACGCCGCACAAGCTCCGCCATTCTTTTGCCACACATATGCTGAACCGTGGGGCGGATTTGCGCAGCCTGCAAACCATGCTGGGTCATGCTGATATATCAACAACACAGATTTACACAGCCAGCCGTCCCGAGCGGCTGGCCGGTCTGGTGGCCGATGCGCACCCGCTTGCCAGTAAGCGCCAAGACCGGTAAACTGATGTCGGCCCAACAACGCGGTGAAATATTTGCCCCGAAATATTTATTAATAGATAGTTACTAATAGATAGTTGTCCTGAGAGAGTTGCCCTGAAAGAGTTGCCATGAGACATTTTCTTGATTTTGAAAAGCCAATCGCCAGCCTTGAGGGCAAGGTTGAAGAATTGCGCCATATGAGCACCGATGGCAGCATTAATATCGCTGATGAGATCGGCAAGTTGCAAACCCGCATCGAACGCGAGTTGAAACAAACTTATGAAAAGCTGGGGGCGTGGGAAAAAGTGCAGGTCGCGCGGCACCCTGACCGGCCAAAGGTAAGCGCTATTTTTGATCGGCTGCTGACCGATTTTACCCCGCTGTCGGGCGACCGCAACTATGCCGAAGATCATGCGGTGATTGCTGGTATGGCGCGGTTTCGTGGCCAGCCAGTGATGGTCATGGGAACGGAAAAAGGCAACAGCACCGAAGAACGTGTGAAACGCAACTTTGGCATGGCCCGGCCCGAAGGCTATCGCAAAGCCAGCAGATTGATGGATCTGGCCGGACGATTTGGCCTGCCGGTGCTTAGCTTTGTCGATACCGCCGGTGCCTATCCCGGGCGCGGCGCCGAAGAACGTGGTCAGGCTGAAGCCATTGCCAGTGCCATTCGTGGTTGTTTGAATCTGCCAACGCCAATGGTCGCCGCCATTATCGGCGAGGGCGGCTCGGGTGGTGCCATTGCGCTGGCCACCGGTAACCGCGTGGTGATGTTTGAACATGCTGTCTATTGTGTGATTTCACCCGAAGGATGCGCGTCGATTTTATGGCGCAGTGCTGAACATGCACAAGCCGCCGCCGAGGCCGGTCGGATCACCTCTGACTGGATGAAAAAACTGGGTGTTGTTGACGCTGTCGTTACTGAACCGCTTGGCGGTGCGCACCGTGATCCGAATGCCGCGATAGATGCGCTTGGCGACAGTTTTGAAGCACAGCTTCAGTCAATGGCTGGCATGGACGCCGCCGCGCTGATTGCGGATCGGCATAATAAATATCTGACCATTGGTGATAGCGGTCTGGCCTGATTGCCAGATGATGCCGTTTCCCGGTTAACCGCTGGCCGATCTGGTGGCGCCGATAATGGCGTTGCTATTCAGCGACGGAATGGCGCGGCGCGCGGCGGTAATTTTCGCTATATCAAGCTGTGCCGTGATCACCGCATCGCCGTCATCGGCCTCGCATAAAATCTCGCCCCAGGGGCTGATAATCATCGCATGACCATAGGTTTGGCGGCCATCGCTATGCGTGCCGCATTGGGCTGGCGCAATCACATAACAGCCGGTTTCAATAGCGCGTGCCCGCAGCAATATATGCCAGTGCGCCGCGCCGCTGACCTTGGTAAAGGCCGCTGGCACAGCCAAAATTTGCGCGCCATCCAGCGCCAATTGCCGGTAGAGATGCGGAAAGCGCAGATCATAGCAGATGCTCATGCCAAGCTGCAGACCCTCAATCGCGGCAATCACCGGTGTTGTGCCAGCGGCAAAGCTGTCAGACTCGCAATAGGTCTGTCCATCACCGACATTGGCATCAAACATGTGGATTTTATCGTAGCTGGCGGTGATCTGCCCGGCCGGGTTAAACAGCAGGCTGCGATTGACCAGCTGATTGTCGCTGCGCCGACGCAGGAATAATGATCCGGCAAGCAACCAGACAGCATGATGCCGCGCCAGATCTGCCAGCTTTTGCTGACTGTGGCTGTTATCTTCCCATTCGGCACGCGCCTGCAACTGGCTGCGGCTTGCCGCCAGAAAACTGGCGGCCTCGGGAAGACATATCAGCTTTGCGGTTTTTGCCGCTTTGCTGATCAGCGGTTCGATATGGGCGAGCGTGGCGGCGGCATCATCGCTGGCACAATATTGCAGGGCGGCAACTGTCAGGCTCATATCAGCTCTGCCCCCGCAAAAGAGCGTCAAGATGGCCGGCCGATTCGAGCGCCATCAGTTCGTCACAACCGCCGATATGTTCATCATCAATAAAAATCTGCGGCACTGATGTACGGCCAGCTGCGCGGCTCCGCATGGCCTGTCGCAAATCACTGCTCATCGATACATCGATCTGTTCAAAGGCAATATTTTTGGCCCGCAACAGTGCCAGCGCGTGGCTGCAATAGGGACACATAATAGAGGTATAAATCTCGACTTTGGCCATAATTTCCTTCGGGCAATTTGCTGTGGGGTGACGATATCTGAACAAGGCCGCCCGGCATCGACAGGCGCTGTGTTCAGTCTTACCAAACTGTTTGCCTGCGGACAATCATCCCTGTTTACAATTATCCCCGGGTACATTTGTGTAAGCGGCTACAAAACACGCGCCACCACAAGACCCTTGACCGGGCCGCTTCCCGCTGCCAGCAGACAACGCGCGGCGGCTGCCAATGTGGCACCGCTTGCCATGACATCATCAACCAGAATCACCGGTCTGCCGGATAATATGTCGCGGTATTTATGCGGCACACTGAAAATGCCAGCGACATTCTTTTTGCGCTGTAGGCGGCTTAGCCCGGCCTGACTTTTATTATGGTGGCGGCGTTGCAGCATATTTGGCGCGAATGTGTCTGCCGGTGCCAGCCAGCGCGCCAGCTCGGCAGATTGGTTATATCGGCGCAGCAGATAGCGGCGGCGATGCAAGGGGATCGGAATTACCAGACTGCCGGGGTCATTCATCGCGTTAAAATGACGTGTGACAAACCGTCCCAAAACCGGCGTCAGATGCAACGCATCACCATGTTTGAATGGTAAAATCAGCGCACGAGAAAAATCATTATAGACAAAGCCAGCCCGAATTGCCGCAAGCGGCGGTGGTGCCAGCCAGCACTGTCCACACAAATGATCGGGCAAGGCATGCGCCAATGGCCGGCCACAGCGGTGACATAACGGGGCGCTGATTGGCCAGGCGCCATCCCAGCAGGAGGCGCAGACACCCCGGTCAAAGCAAAATCTGCCGCATAACAGACATTGATGTGGCAACAGTTGATCCGTTGCCAGCCCGATGAAATAGCGCATTGTGCCGGCAAGTGACATGAGCAAAATTTCCGCTGGCGGCTATAATTCCCGACCGCACTCTAACCCGCTGGCGGTAAATAAATGGTAAAATGCCCTAAATAGAAAAATGCTTGGAAATAGAAAAATGCTTGGAAATAGAAAAATGCCCGGAAATATAAAAATGCCATTAAATAAAGAAATGTTTGGCAGGTGCCGTCTTGCGGGTGTTTTTTCGCTTGCGGTTTTGTCTGTCTGCTTTACATGATGACCATGACAGTTCCGCTTTTATTTGATCAGCAGTTAATCCGCCAGCATCGCCAGCGGGCCAGTCGCGATTATGCCGATTTTGCCTTTCTTAAAGATGCGGCGGCGGCGCGTTTGGCAGATCGGCTGGAACTGATCCGCCGCGATTTCGATTTATGTCTGGATCTTGGTGCGCATGATGGGCGTTTGGCCCGGCTTTTTGCCCAACATTTTTCCCAAGAGTCTGGCCAAGATTCGGCTGGCTCGGGTAAAATTGGTCATATGATACAGTCAGATCCGGCGGTTGGATTTGCCCTCGCCGCTGCCAATTATGGGTCGGGCATTGTACATGCGCTTGATCACTTGCCCTATAAGGCAGAAAGTTTTGATGCGGTATTTTCCTGCCTGTCGCTGCATTGGGTAGATGATTTGCCCGGGCTGATGATGCAGGCGCGTCGCTTGCTGAAACCAGATGGGTTGTTGTTGATGAGCCTGCTTGGCGGCAACAGTCTGATCGAGCTGCGACAGGTGCTGGCGGAAGCCGAACAGGACATAACCGGCGGGCTGAGTCCGCGTTGTGCGCCAATGGCTGACATTCGTGATATTGGCGGGCTATTGGGCCGCGCCGGGCTGGCTTTGCCGGTGGCCGATAGTGACCGGCTGACGGTACATTATCCGCATATGTTCAAACTGATGGCAGATTTGCGCGGTATGGGGGAACAAAACGCCCTGCTGGCGCGCCTCAAAACACCGACAAGGCGAGATGTTTTTTATCGCGCTGCCGAAATTTATCAACAGCGCTTTGGTCAGGCTGATGGACAGATTCCGGCCAGTTTTGAGATTGTCACTGTGACCGGATGGGCACCGCATGAAAGCCAGCAAAAACCGCTGCGCCCGGGATCTGCCGCGCAGCGGCTGGCAACAGTTCTTGAGAGTGATGAAAAAGACCCGGAAACCGGGGTTTAGCTCACAGTAAATCCTGCAGCGCGGCGATCAGCGGGATGTCGGCAGCCGGCATCGGATAATCGCGCAGCTGCTGTGGACGCACCCATTTTAGCTGGCCGCCTTCAACCGGCTGCGGGCGACCCTGCCAGCGCCTGCAAACATAAAGCATCATCAAAAGGTGAAATGCCGGATGAGTCTGGGTGGCGGCATAGCTATGGCTGGCAAAGCTGAGCGGGGCGAGACAGGATGCGGCTGTGTCAATTCCCAATTCTTCATGCAGCTCGCGGATCAGCGCCGCTTCGGGCGTTTCGCCGGATTCAATCTTGCCGCCCGGAAATTCCCATAGCCCGGCCATGGCTTTGCCTTCCGGACGCTGCGCCAGCAATACCCGGCCATCGCGGTCGATGAGGGCAACAGCGCTGACCAGAACCATCTTTGTCACCGGCAGGCCGGCATCTGTTGCGGCTGTCATCGGCTTAGCTGCGATAGTCGGCATTGATCGAGATATAGCCATGCGTCAGATCACATGTATAAACGCGTGCGGTGCCGAGCCCCTGCCCAACAGCAACCGCGATATCGATCGATGCTGTTTGCATATGCGCGGCAATCGGGGCTTCATCATAATCGGCAACACGCATACCATCAGCGGCAACCGCAAAGCCGCCAATCTCTATGCAAATGGCGTTTTGATCAATATTGAAACCAGATTTGCCGATGGCCATGACGATGCGGCCCCAATTTGCATCTTCGCCGGCGATGGCTGTTTTCACCAGCGGTGAATTGGCAATCGCCAGACCGATCTGACGCGCCGCATGATCTGTTGCCGCGCCAGTGACGGTAATGGTGATGAATTTGCTGGCGCCTTCGCCGTCACGCACAATCTGCGTTGCCAGATCCACCATCAATTGCGCCAGCGCGTCACGAAAACCAGCCAGTCGCGGATCATCCGGGCTGGTCACCGGGCGATGTTTGGCGCGGCCAGTGGCGATCAAAAACACGCTATCATTTGTTGATGTATCGCTGTCAACGGTAATGGCGTTAAAGCTCTGGTCGGCGCTGCTGGACAATATCTGCTGTAACAGTGCCGCCGGCAGTGCCGCATCAGTGGCGACATAGGCCAGCATCGTCGCCATGTTCGGGGCGACCATGCCAGATCCTTTGGCGATGCCACAAATGGTCACCGGAATACCGTCAATGTCACATTGAGCATGCGCACCTTTGGCAAAGGTGTCGGTTGTCAAAATGGCCGCGGCGGCCTGTTCCCAACTGGCCGTATCATTGGCAGCAAGCTGCGGGAAATGCGGCGTTAATATCGTCGTATCAAGCGGCTCGCCAATCACCCCGGTTGACGCCAGCAAGATGTCCTCGGCGGCACAATCAAGCACCGCGCCCAGCGCCGTGGCCGTCTGCAATACGCTGTTCCGTCCATGCTGTCCGGTAAAGGCATTGGCATTGCCAGCATTCGTCAAAATCGCCCGGGCGGTGCCGGAAATAATGCGATCACGGCACCATTGAACAGGCGCGGCGGCGGTGTCAGA
>Ga0181557_1001820_pt1 | contig 23178 bp, 23 predicted proteins | sample 011ome_23_FD_148632 | JGI IMG/M metagenome (GOLD analysis project Ga0181557, IMG submission 148632) | Coastal salt marsh microbial communities from the Groves Creek Marsh, Skidaway Island, Georgia - 011506CT metaG (spades assembly) | ecosystem: Environmental > Aquatic > Marine > Intertidal zone...
ACCCCGGAGGCGGACCTCAGCGACGCGGAGCTCGATGACGTCCCCGGTCGTGACTAGTCCAAGCACCGCACGTGCACGTGCACCACATGCATGTGAGGTGACGAACGCTCACCACCGGTGACGTGGAAGCGAGGGCACGCGCCGCGCAACTGCCGCACTTCGCTTCATCCTTGGGCGCCGGTGCTCAAGGCGGGCATAATGTGGGGGTGTCCGTGAGTCTGGGAATGCCCGCTGCCCCTCCGCCCGTTGTCGCGCCTCGTCGCCCGACCCGCCAGTTGCTGCTTCGGCATTCAACCCACCCGGTGGCGGTGGGTGGCGACGCGCCGGTGAGCGTGCAGTCGATGTGCACCACCCTGACCTCGGATGTCAACGCCACTCTCCAGCAGATCGCAGAGCTGACGGCCGCTGGCTGTCAGGTGGTGCGGGTGGCGGTGCCGAGTCAGGATGATGCGGATGCACTTCCCCAGATCGCCCGGAAGAGCGGCATCCCCGTCATTGCCGATATCCACTTTCAGCCCAAGTACGTCTTCGCGGCGATCGACGCGGGCTGTGCCGGGGTGCGCGTCAACCCCGGCAACATCAAGCAGTTCGATGACAAGGTCGGCGAGATTGCCAGGGCCGCCAAGGACGCCGGCACCCCGATCCGGATCGGCGTGAACGCCGGGTCACTGGACAAGCGACTGATGGAGAAGTACGGCAAGGCGACTCCGGAGGCTCTGGTGGAGTCGGCGCTGTGGGAGGCGTCGCTGTTCGAGGAGCATGACTTCCGCGACATCAAGATCTCCGTGAAGCATCACGACCCGGTCGTGATGATGCAGGCCTACATGCTGCTGTCGGAGAGGTGCGACTACCCGCTGCACCTGGGCGTGACCGAGGCCGGCCCTGCGTTCCAGGGGACCATCAAGTCGGCGGTGGCCTTCGGCGGCCTGCTCAGCCGCGGAATCGGCGACACGATTCGAGTGTCCCTGTCGGCGCCGCCGGTCGAGGAGGTCAAGGTCGGCATCGGCATCCTGGAGTCCCTCAACCTGCGTCAGCGCGGTCTCGAGATCGTCTCCTGCCCCTCGTGCGGTCGCGCTCAGGTCGATGTCTACACCCTCGCCGAGCAGGTGACGGCCGGTCTCGAGGGCCTGGATGTGCCCCTTCGAGTAGCGGTGATGGGATGCGTTGTCAATGGTCCGGGGGAGGCTCGTGAGGCCGATCTCGGAGTGGCATCCGGAAACGGCAAGGGTCAGATCTTCGTGCGTGGCGAGGTCATCAAGACGGTGCCCGAGTCACAGATCGTCGAGACGCTGATCGAGGAGGCGATGATCCTGGCGGAGCAGATGTCGGGAGAGTCCGGATCACCGCTGGTGACAGTCGACTAGATCGTGAGCCTCTCCGCCACCGTGGGCACCGTTCGGCCGGTGACGGCTGTGGACCTCCCTGCTGTCGAACGCATCCTGGCGTCCGACCCCGTGGCCCACTGCCTCGTCACGTCCCGGGTGCGCGCCGGTGGGGTGGATCCGTGGCGGCTCGGGGGCGAGATCCTCGGGTTCTACGACGACGAGGGCCTGCTGTCGCTGGTCTACCAGGGCGCGAATCTGGTGCCGGTGGAGACGGATCCCAGATCCCGAAGCGCCTTTGTCGACCGGCTTCGACGCATGGGTCGTCGCAGTTCCTCGCTCGTGGGCCCGGCCGATGAGGTCCTGGATCTGTGGCGTCTCCTGGAGCCTGCGTGGGGGCCTGCTCGGGAGGTGCGCGAGCGTCAGCCCGTCCTCATCATCGATGAGGATCCGCAGGTGCCCGCTGACCCGCGGGTGCGTCCGGCAACCCTCGAGGACCTCGATGTGCTGGTCCCGGCCTGCGTGGCCATGTTCACCGCAGAGGTTGGCGTCTCCCCTGTGGCGCGTGGCATGGCGGCGGCGTATCGCGCTCGAATCGCAGAGATCGTGGCCTCGGGCCACTCCTTCGTGCGCATCGAGAACGGCGTCGTCATCTTCAAGGCCGAGGTCGGCGTCGCCACCGAGCGTGTCTGCCAGGTCCAGGGGGTGTGGGTCGATCCAGCCCATCGGGGGAGAGGGCTGTCGGTACCAGCCATGGCGGCGGTGGTCGAGCTGGCGCGTGAATCCATCTCCCCGGTCGTGTCGCTCTACGTCAATGACTTCAACACGGCGGCTCGGCGCTGCTACGCGACGGTCGGATTTCGATCCCATGGGGATTTCGCGACAGTCCTGTTCTGAGCATGCCGTCCGCACGAGTGTGGACGCGCGGCGTGCCTAGCTAGGGTGTGTCCCGTGATTCTGCGGATGTCAACCCTGTTCCTGCGCACCCTCCGAGACGACCCGGCGGATGCGGAGGTGCCCAGCCACCGGCTGCTCGTGCGCGGCGGATACGTCCGGCGCGTCGCCCCCGGTGTGTTCACCTGGCTGCCTCTCGGCTTCATCGTGTTCCGAAACGTCGAAGCTATCGTCCGCGAGGAGATGGATCAGGCGGGCTTCCAGGAGGTGCACTTCCCGGCACTGCTGCCGAGAGAGCCCTATGAGGCCACGAATCGCTGGACCGACTACGGAGACACGCTCTTCCGGCTCCAGGATCGCAAGGGCAGCGACTACCTCCTCGGACCCACGCATGAGGAGATGTTCACCCTGCTGGTGAAGGGCGAGTTCTCCTCCTACAAGGACCTGCCCCTGTCGATCTACCAGATCCAGACGAAGTACCGAGATGAGGCGCGTCCGCGAGCGGGCATCCTGCGAGGACGTGAGTTCGTCATGAAGGACTCGTACTCGTTCGATGTCGACGATGCCGGACTCCAGGCCTCCTATGACAAGCACCGCGAGGCCTACATCTCCACGTTCGGGCGCCTCGGACTGGAGTACGTGATCGTGTCGGCCATGTCTGGGGCCATGGGCGGATCGGCGAGCGAGGAGTTCCTCGCTCCGACCGAGGTGGGCGAGGATTCCTTCGTTCGCTGCTCCGTTTGCGACTACGCCGCCAATGTCGAGGCCGTCGCCACTCCGGTGCCCGCGGCTGTGCCGGCTGCCGATGTCCCGGCAGCTCACGCGGAGGACACCCCGGACACGCCCACGATCGACTCGCTGGTCGAGATCTCGAATTCTCGGCCCGATCTCCAGCGTGTCGATCGCCCGTGGGTGGCGGGAGACACGCTCAAGAACGTCGTCTTCATGGTGACGCACCCCGATGGCTCGCGCGAGCCGCTGGCGATCGGGCTCCCCGGTGACCGCGAGGTGGACCTGAAGCGTCTCGAGGCTGCCTTGGCGCCGAGCGTCGCCTCTGTCTTCGAGGAGGCTGACTTCGCCTCGCACCCGGCGCTGGTCAAGGGCTACATAGGCCCTGGCGCTCTCGGTGAGTCTTCCTCTTCACGGATTCGCTACCTGCTGGATCCGCGCGTCGTCGACGGAACCAGGTGGATCACCGGTGCGAACGAGCCCGGTCGTCACGTGTTCGACCTCGTGGCAGGTCGCGACTTCGGGGGTGACGGCGTCATGGACGTCGCCGAGGTCCGCGAAGGTGATGCATGTCCGTCCTGTGGAGCGGCACTGACGCTCGCACGGGGAATCGAGATCGGACACATCTTCCAGCTCGGCCGCAAGTACGCGGAGGCTCTCGACCTGAGGGTGCTTGACGAGAACGGGAAGCTCGTCACCGTCACGATGGGCTCGTACGGAATCGGAGTCTCTCGGGCCGTTGCCGCCATAGCCGAGCAGTCCCACGACGAGCGCGGGCTCATCTGGCCGCGTGAGGTCGCGCCCGCCGACGTCCACCTGATCGCCACGGGCAAGGCGGATGAGGTGTTCGAGGCGGCCGAGGCACTCGCGCGCGAGCTTCAGGACTGCGGCATCCGGGTGCTGTTCGACGATCGGCGCGGTGTCTCGCCGGGCGTCAAGTTCAACGACTCCGAACTCCTCGGCGTCCCGACGATCGTGGTTGTCGGCAAGCGCCTGGCAGAAGGCTTCATCGAGGTCAAGGACCGTCGCTCGGGTGACCGGGAGGATGTAGCCATTGGCGATGCGGTGACCTACCTGCAACGCGTCGTCGGAGTCTGACGTGTCGATCCGGGCGGTCGTGTTCGACTGGGGCGGCACGTTGACCCCCTGGCACGACATTGACCTGGTGTCGCAGTGGTACGCCTATGCGGAGGTCTACGACGCCGAGCACGCACGTGCCCTGGCTCATCGCTTTGCGGAGGCTGAGATGCGCCGCTGGCAGGTGCAGCGGGACTCGGAGGGCGCTCAACCGGCCGGGGCGCTCGATCAGATCTTCCTGGACGAGGGCATCGACATTCGTGGGGCGAAGCACCTTCGCGCCCTGGGCAGCTACCTCGACTTCTGGGATCCGCACACGTGTGCTGATCCGCAGGCGCGGCCGCTGTTCACAGACCTGCGGCGCCTCGGGTACCAGGTCGGGGTCCTGAGCAACACCATGTGGCCCAGAAGCCATCATCGCGAGGTCTTCGAGCGCGACAATCTCTTCGACCTCATCGATGCCGCCTTCTACACGAGCGAGATGCCTGTCGCGAAGCCGCATGTGGATGCCTTCCTGACCGTTCTGGATCACCTCGGGGTGGCTCCCGGAGAATCGGTCTTCGTGGGTGATCGGATCTGGGACGACATCGCCGGTGCCTCCCGTGCAGGAATGCGCACGATCTGGCTTCCCCATTCGACAGTGCCGGAAGACGAGATTCCCGATTCCAGCGCTCGACCGGATGCCGTCGCCTCGACTCTTGCCGACGTGCTCGCGATCGTCGAGTCCTGGCGCTAGGCGTGGAGGCCTTCGGTCTGCCCGATCTGCCAACCCTGCTGCTGCTGATCGCCGTCGCCGTAGCGGCGGGATGGATTGACGCCGTCTCCGGAGGCGGAGGCCTGCTCCAGGTGCCCGCCCTCCTCATCGCCCTTCCCGATGCTGCGCCGGTCCAGGCGCTCGCAACCAACAAGATGTCCAGCATCGCGGGCACGGCGGCGGCGACGACGGCCTACAGCCGACGGGTTCCTCCCGATGTGCGCACGGCCCTGCCGATGGTGGTCGCTGCAATCGTCGGAAGTGCCATGGGCGCGGCAACAGCCAGTCGCATCCCCGCCTCGTCGTTCCGGCCGGTGATCGTGGTTCTCCTGGTGGGCGTGTGGATCTGGACGCTCGTGCGTCCGGGGATGGGGATGCAGCAGTCCCTGCGGTGGCAGGGTCGGCGACGCCACTACGCCGTGGCGACCCTGGCAGGCCTGGTCATCGGCTTCTACGACGGCATCCTCGGTCCGGGCACCGGGTCGTTCCTCCTGATCGTGCTCGTGGGCATCCTCGGCTACTCGTTCCTGCAGGCCTCGTCCACAGCCAAGGTGGTCAATCTGGGAACGAATGCGGCCGCCATCGTCGTGTTCGCGATGAGTGGCTCGGTGCTCTGGGTGCTCGGAGCGCTGATGGCTGTCGGGAACCTCGCGGGTGGCGTCGTGGGCGCCCGGATGGCCATCCGGCGAGGCAGCGAGTTCGTCCGGCTGGTGTTCCTCGCAGTCGTGGGGGTCCTGATCCTCAGGCTGGCGTGGGACCTGTTCAGCTAGCGGGCGATGCTGGAGTGGGGAACGCCTGCGGGGCGGCTCCCCAGGCGACGGCGCTGGTGGCGGAGTCGGCCGCCGAACGCGCCGCCCACCGTCGATCGGCTCCGGTGCTCGACGCGGCCGCATCTGCGTAGACGCCCACGAGTGCGAGGTCGACATCAGCCATGAGTCGACGGGCCACCCGGGGACGGCTCACCTCGGATGGCAGGTCGTACGCGGACGCACCCGATGGTGCCGGTGCTCCGAGAGCGGTGAGGGCTGCCGCAGCCCGGGAGCGACGCTGACGGTGCGACTCCAGTCCCGCCTGACCCTGCCGCCGATCACGTCCCAGGAGTTGCGCGGCGGCGACGGAGTAGGCGTAGATGGCGGCATCCTCACCATTGACGACGGCCGACCACGCCTCGATGGGGGTCATGCCAGCGCCTTCAGTGCAGGTACGTGGGAGGCCTCCGACGCAGCGATGAAGGTCAGAAGGCGGGCCAGTTCCGGATCGGTCGTGTCGACGCAAGCGTTGATGCGGGCCTTGGTGGCGGCGCGCTCGGCCTTGATCAGGCTCGCGAGCGTCGGAGAGTCCGGCAGCGCTGAGGGATCCGAGTCGGCACCTCCACCGAGACTGGTGCGATGGGCCACATGCTGTCCCTGCAGTTCCCTCAACGCGAGCACCAGTGCCTCCCGGCCTTCGCCCAGTCCAGCTATCACTGCGTCGTAATGCGCGATGAGGACGGACTCCTCGGCTGCGACGGACGTCTCGAGGGCAGGTTCCGGGGAGGCCTGCTCGGACAAGGCAGCCGCGGGCTCGGATTCGGAGCCGCAGGCGGCCAGGGCCGCGAGTGGTCCGAGCAGCGCCGCGGCCAGCAGCCCCTGCCGGCGGGTGACGAGCGTGCCGGCGGCGCGTGGCTCCGTGCTGCGGGACATGTGCCAAGGATGTCACGGGCTGGGTACAGTTCTCGTGAAGTCGTGCGAGGTTTCCTGCGCGGCCTGCCGCAGTCGCTCGACCACGACAGTTCGACCACAACAGCTCGACCACAACAGCTCGACCACAACAGGAATCGGGAGTCCCCATGGCATCGGCTCGTGAGCAGCTGCTCGATGGTCTAGTCGGTCCACTGGCGGATATGGGCGTGGATCTCGAGGACGTCGAGGTGGCCAAGGCCGGCCGGCGTCACGTGGTGCGCATCATCGTCGACCGTGACGGCGGAGTGGACCTCGACCTCGTGGCGGCGGTGAGCCGGCGCGTATCGGACCTTCTCGACTCGCCCGAGCTTGAGGAAGCGCTCGACGGCGCCTACGTCCTGGAAGTGACGTCACCGGGTGTCGACCGTCCCCTGACCGAGCCGCGTCACTGGCGCCGCGCGCACGATCGAATGGTCCGTGCTGAGCTGTCCGACGGATCCACAGTCGAGGGTCGCATCCGGGGAATCTCCGACGATGGGACCGTGACGATCGCGGTCGGTGAGGACGCGACCCCCGTCGCCCTGGCCGATGTCGTGACCGCACTGGTCCAGGTCGAGTTCAACCGGAAGGACGTCACGCTCGTCGAAGAGGACGAGACCGCAGTCGAAGAGGACGAGACCGTCGTCGAAGAGGAGAAGTAGCCATGGATATCGATGTCAGCGCTCTCAAGGCCCTTGTGCGGGAGAAGGAGCTGTCCTTGGACCTCGTCGTCGAGAGCATCGAGCAGGCCCTGCTCGTCGCCTACCACCGCACCGCGGGATCGTCGTCGGCATCCCGCGTCACTCTGGACCGGAAGACAGGTCACGTGACGGTATGGGCGGCTGAGACCGATGACGACGGCGTCGTCCTGCGAGAGTACGACGACACCCCCGACGGCTTCGGACGCATCGCAGCCACGACCGCCAAGCAGGTGCTTCTGTCTCGCCTGAGGGAGGCCGAGGGTGACGTGACGATGAGCGAATTCACCGGCCGAGAGGGCGACCTCGTCTCGGGCGTCGTCCAGCAGTCCAGCAACCCGAGGATGGCCCGTGTCGATATTGGGAAGGTGGAGGCGAACCTCCCCCCGGAGGAGCAGTCACCGGGGGAGTCCTACCCGCACGGGACGCGCATCAAGTGCGTCGTCACCGGCGTTCGCAAGGGCTTCAAGGGACCGCAGGTGACCGTTTCCCGAACCCACCCGAGCCTCGTGAAGCAACTCTTCGCGCTCGAGGTGCCCGAGATCGCCGACGGAACCGTCGAGATCACGGCCATCGCCCGAGAGGCCGGGCATCGCACGAAGATCGCGGTGCGCTCAACTGTCCCCGGAGTGAATGCGAAGGGCGCCTGCATCGGCCCTATGGGTCAACGCGTCCGCCAGGTGATGTCCGAATTGAACGGCGAGAAGATCGACATCGTCGACAGCAGTGAGAATCCCGCCGAGATGATCGCTCATGCCCTGTCTCCCGCTCGTGTGACGGCGGTGCAGATCGTCGATCCGGTCGCCCGAGCGGCGCGGGTGATCGTGCCCGACTACCAGCTGTCCCTGGCCATCGGTCGAGAGGGGCAGAACGCCCGACTCGCTGCCCGGCTCACCGGATGGCGTATCGACATCCGCCCGGACACGGCGGAGTCTTCGGAGGCGCCAGCGCCGTCAGTGGACTGATCACCATGTCCGGAGGGGTAGACTCCATTCCAATCGGTCGGTCCGCACCCCGGCGCATGTGCGTCGGGTGTCGCGAACGGGCCGGGGTGGCAGACCTCATCAGGGTGGTGAGTCGAGATGGGATCGCAGTTCCGGATCCCTCGAGACGGCTACCGGGGCGCGGTGCTCATCTGCATCGCACTCTGCAGTGCCTGGAGCGCGCTGAGCGTTCGAAGGCCCTGCCTCGTGCCCTGCGGGTCGCTGGTCCCCTGGACCTGGCGTCTCTGCGAGAGTGGTGGGTACAGGCACACGCAAGACCGTGACGAGCGCCCGCTCGTCACGTAGCCAACCGGTGGCGGTCACCGGTCGATCGGATCGGGAGTTCGAGGATGAACACCCCATGAGCACGCGAGCATGAACGTGTATCGCTGGCACTGACGGTCCGGAGCACCCTGCCCCGGACCAAGACAGGAGAGTTGTGTCGAAGGTTCGGGTCCATGAGCTCGCCAAAGAGCTCGGGGTAACAAGCAAGGAAGTTCTCGCCAAGCTGCAAGAGCAAGGCGAATTCGTGAAGTCCGCCTCGTCCACGGTGGAGGCGCCTGTCGCCCGCCGGCTTCGGGAGGCCATGCCGCCCGCCGAGGCCAAGCCCGCGGCGAAGAAGAAGCCGGCGGCCAAGAAGGCAGCTCCGGCTCCCACGGCTGACACAACCGCTGAGGCACCTGCGCCGGCATCCGAGGCGCCGGCAGCACCTGCACCGGTACCGGCGCCTGCGCCCGTCCCGGCTCCAGCCCCCACGCCTGCCCCAGTGCCGGTGGCGGAGGAGACTCCCGCCGCACCTGAGGCGCCCGCCGTCGAGGCCGTTCCGGCCTCCGAGGCGCCGCGGCCAGCACCCCGTCCGGCGGGCCCACGCCCCGGCAACAACCCCTTCGGCCCGAGCGCTGGCACGGGCATGGGCCGCCCGGCCGGTCCGCGCCCGGGCAACAACCCGTATGGCGCTGGCTCCGGTTCGGGCATGGGTCGTGCCACACCTGGCGTTCCTGGCGCGCCTCGCCCCAATCCGGGCACGATGCCGCCCCGTCCTGCTCGTCCGGCTGGACCCGCAGGCCGCGGTCCGGGCGGTCCCGGTGGTCGTCCCGGCGGTCCGGGCGGTCCCGGTGGTCGTCCCGGCGGTCCGGGCGGTCCCGGTGGTCGTCCCGGCGGCCCCGGTGGCCCCGGTGGCCCGGGCGGATACAACCGTGGCCCCGGCGGTCCCGGTGGTGCGGGCGGTCCGGGCGGTCCGGGCGGTGCTCCCGGTCGTCCTGGTGGCTTCGGCGGTCGTCCTGGCGGCCCCGGTGGTCGTGGCACCACGGCGGGTGCGTTCGGCAAGCCCGGTGGTCGTCCGTCCCGCGGTCGCAAGTCCAAGCGTGCGAAGCGGCAGGAGTTCGACAACATGCAGGCGCCGGCCATGGACGGCGTGCGGATCAAGCGCGGCAATGGCGAGACGGTTCGCCTGCCCCGCGGTGCGAGCCTGACGGACTTCGCCGACAAGATCGACGCGATGCCGGCTGACCTCGTCAAGGTGCTGATCGGCCTGGGCGAGATGGTCACGGCGACCCAGTCGATCGACGACGACACCCTGCTGCTGCTGGGCGGAGAGCTGAACTACGACGTTCAGGTCGTCTCCCCAGAGGACGAGGATCGCGAGCTGCTCGAGTCGTTCGACCTGGAGTTCGGCGAGAACGAGGGCGGCGAGGAGGATCTCGCGATTCGTCCCCCGGTCGTCACCGTCATGGGCCACGTCGATCACGGCAAGACCAAGCTGCTCGACGCGATTCGCTCCACCAACGTGGTCAGCGACGAAGCGGGTGGCATCACGCAGCACATCGGTGCCTACCAGGTCGCGACGACCACGGCGGCCGGGGTGGATCGCCGGGTCACCTTCATCGACACCCCCGGTCACGAGGCGTTCACCGCCATGCGTGCTCGAGGTGCGCAGGTCACGGACATCTCCATCCTCGTGGTGGCGGCTGACGACGGCGTGAAGCCGCAGACGATCGAGGCGCTCAACCATGCCCAGGCGGCCGGTGTGCCGATCGTCGTGGCGGTCAACAAGGTCGACAAGGAGGGTGCTGACCCCGCGAAGGTGCGTGGCCAGCTCACCGAGTACGGCCTCGTCGCCGAGGAGTACGGCGGCGACACGATGTTCGTCGACGTCTCGGCCAAGCAGGGCACGGGCATCGAGGAGCTTCTCGAGGCCGTGCTGCTGACGGCGGATGCGGCACTCGACCTGCGGGCCAACCCGCACCAGGACGCTGAGGGTGTCGCCATCGAGGCACACCTGGATCGCGGTCGTGGTCCGGTGGCCACCGTTCTCGTCCAGCGCGGAACCCTGCGCCCGGGCGACTCGATCGTGGCCGGCGATGCCTTCGGACGCGTTCGCGCCATGCTCGACGACGACGGAAACGCGGTCGCCGAGGCCGGTCCGTCCATGCCGGTGCAGGTGCTCGGCCTGACGTCGGTCCCCGGCGCAGGCGACAGCTTCATGGTCGTTGCCGAGGATCGTGTCGCGCGCCAGATCGCCCAGACGCGCCAGGCACGCGAGCGCAATGCGCTGCTTGCCCGGAATCGGGTCAAGCGCTCGCTCGAGGACTTCCTGGAGTCGCTGGAGAAGGGCGAGGTCGCGGAGCTGAACCTCATCATCAAGGGCGATGTGTCCGGCTCGGTCGAGGCGCTCGAGGATGCTCTCCTCAAGATCGATGTGGGCGACGAGGTCAACCTGCGCGTCATCCATCGCGGTGTGGGTGCCATCAACAAGAACGACGTCACCCTCGCGAGTGCGTCGAAGGCCGTCATCATCGGCTTCAACGTGCGTCCTGAGGGCAAGGTCGCGGAGCTCGCTGCCGAGGAGGGCGTTGATGTTCGCTACTACAGCGTCATCTACCAGGCCCTCGAAGAGGTCGAGGCAGCACTGCAGGGCATGCTCAAGCCGGAGTACGAGGAGGTGCAGCTCGGTACCGCCGAGGTGCGCGACGTCTTCAAGTCGAGCAAGTTCGGCACGATCGCGGGTTGCCTGGTCCAGAGCGGCGAGGTCAAGCGGAACTCCAAGGCGCGTCTCATTCGAGACGGTGCCGTGGTGGCCGAGAACCTCACGCTCGCCGGCCTGCGTCGATTCAAGGACGACGTGACGGAGGTCCGAGAGGGCTTCGAGTGCGGCATCAACCTGGGCAACTTCCAGGACATCAAGGTCGACGACGTCATCGAGACCTTCGAGATGCGCGAGAAGCCCAGGAAGGCCTGACCGTGGCGAGTGAGGCGCGGCAGCGCAAGCTTGCTGACCGAATCAAGGTGATTGTGGCTGAGACGCTGGAGTCGCGGATCAAGGATCCGCGACTCGGCTTCATCACCGTGACGGATGTCCGGGTGACGCCGGACCTTCGTGAGGCATCGGTGTTCTACACCGTCTACGGTGATGACGAGGAGCGCACGGCGACCGGGATCGCACTGGAGTCCGCTCGCGGTGTCCTGCGCAGCGAGGTCGGGCGGCAGACGGGCATCAAGTTCACCCCGACGCTGGAGTTCATCCTGGATGCGGTGCCCGACACCGCGCGGCACGTGGAGGATCTGCTCCGTCAGGCTGCTGAGGCCGATGCGGCAGTCCATGAGCAGGCGGCCCATGCTGTCTTCGCCGGTGAGTCCGATCCCTATCGGCATCCTCACGACGACGAGGACCCTGAGGAGCAGGCGGAGGCGTGACCGGTCCGGTCGGCCTGCTCGCCCTGGACAAGCCGGAGGGCATCACGTCCCACGGCTGCGTGGCAGCGGTCCGTCGTGCCATGAACACCCGCAAGGTGGGCCACGCGGGCACGTTGGATCCCATGGCTACAGGCGTGCTGCTCCTCGGAGTCGGTCGTGCCACTCGAGTGCTCGGGCACCTCGCGTTGAACGACAAGGACTATCAGGCGACGATCCGCCTCGGTGCGAGCACGATCACGGATGACCGCGAAGGCGAGTTCATCGAGCGGGCGGACCCTGCGCACCTGCGGGCAATCGCGGATTCGGATGTGATCAGCGGCATGCGCCGGCTCACGGGCGACATCGAGCAGGTGCCCACCAGCATCAGTGCCATCAAGGTCGACGGCAAGCGGGCCCACGCTCTGGTGCGCGCGGGGGAGTCAGTGGAGCTCAAGGCTCGTCGCGTCACCGTCGAGCGCTTCGACGTCGTCGGGATGCGGCGTGCGGATGAGTGGATGGACCTCGACGTCAACGTCACCTGCAGCACCGGAACCTACGTTCGGGCGCTCGCCCGAGACCTGGGTGCGGATCTGGGCGTGGGAGGGCACCTGACAGCCCTGCGTCGTACACGTGTGGGCGCCTGGAGCGTGGCCGACTGCGTGACGATGGACGACCTCCAGAGCTCAGCTGACCCGGTCAGCCTGCTCATCGATCCATCGACCCTTGCCGAGCGCAGTTTCCCGTGCGTCCAGGTGTCCTCGGATCAGGCCACGTTGATCCAGAACGGTCGCCCCCTGCGTGAGGTGCTCGCCACGCCGGTCGACATGGTCACCGCCGTCCTCGGACCCGACCGGTGTCTGCTCGCGCTCGTCGGCCCATCCTCGTCCGGGGGCGCGTACCTTGCGGTCTTCGTGCCGTGACGCTGGTGGCGGTGATGCTGTCGACCTCGATGAGGCTGACCCGGACGCGGAGGGCCGCGGGCATTCCGGCCGGTCATAGGGTGTCGCCGTGATCAACGCCGACGGTGCAGTGCTCTGTCTGGGCGTCTTCGACGGTGTCCATCGTGGTCATCAGGCCCTGCTCGCGCAGGCGCGGCTCAAGGCAGATGAGCTCGGACTGCCATTGGTGGCCGTGACATTCGATCCGCACCCGATGGCGGTGGTGGGGCCGCGTCAGGCGCCGGTCTGTCTGGCAAGCCTGGATCATCGAATCGAGCTGCTGCGCCTGGCGGGGGCCGACGCTGTGGATGTGCTGGACTTCGACGGGGCGATGGCCGCCTTGAGTCCAGAGGAGTTCATCGCGCGCGAGCTCGTCGACCGCCGGCGGGCCAGAGCCGTGGTGGTCGGGGAGGACTTCCGCTTCGGTCATCGTGCGGCCGGCTCGGTGGCGACGCTCGCTGACGCCGGCGGTCACCTCGGATTCGAGGTGACGGGAGTTCCCCTGATGGGGGACGGCACAGATCGCTGGTCGTCGACGAGGGCCAGGGCCATGGTCACCGGGGGAGATGTGTCGGGCGTAGTCGAGGTCCTCGGACGCGCCTACGCACTCGACGGCGTTGTGGTCCACGGGGATCATCGCGGCCGTGAACTCGGCTTTCCCACCGCGAATCTGGCATGGTCCGACGATCCCGCCGTCCCTGCCGATGGCGTGTATGCCGGATGGCTCCTGGGGGAGGGCGGGCGGCTGCCCGCCGCGGTCTCGGTCGGAACCAACCCGCAGTTCAACGGGCAGGAGCGACGTGTGGAGGCATACGTGCTGGACCGCGATGACCTGGACCTCTATGGGGACGCAGTGCGGGTGGAGTTCATCGAGCGGCTTCGGGGGCAGCAGACGTTCGACGGAGTGGCCGATCTGATCCAGCAGATGAAGCTCGATGTCGATCGTGCCCGGACGCTGCTGCGGGCCTAGTCATGAGTGCTGATACCCTCAGCACACCAGACGGTCGCAGGGCAGGTGCGCTGCGATTCGTGTCATCTCACCCGCCCTCACGGGCGTACGGAAGGTTTTGCATGCCGCTCGACGCAGCAACGAAGCAGGAGATCATCGCCGAGTACGGCTCCGGCCCTACGGATACCGGCAGCCCCGAGGTCCAGATCGCGCTCCTGACGCGCCGCATCACGGAACTCACGGAGCACCTCAAGGAGCACAAGCACGACCACCACAGCCGGCGTGGCCTGCTGATCCTGGTCGGGCAGCGCCGTCGCCTGCTCCAGTACCTGACCAAGACTGATATCGCGCGCTATCGGACGATCATCGAGAAGCTCGGCCTGCGCCGCTAGTCGTCGACCGGGCCGGTCCCTGACCGGCCCGGTCATTTTTTACGGCATTCCGCACCGTGCCCGTGGGGCCGGTGCTCTCACCACAACTGAATATTCACGTACAGGATCCGGGGCGCAGCCACGAGCGTCAGCAGTCGGTCCTCGGTAGTGACCTCCGGGAATGCTCGTCATCGCCCGTGGGCCTCGATCGAAGACCGCCACCAGACGCCCGGAGCGTGCGCCCCTGTGACACACCAGAAACAGGAGGCACCCGTGGAGGGTACCCAGATCTCAACGACCGAAGCCGTCATCGACAACGGTTCGTTCGGCACTCGCACCATTCGCTTCGAGACCGGCCGGCTGGCACGCCAGGCCGCCGGATCCGTCGCCGTGTACCTCGACGACGAGACCATGCTGCTCTCGGCCACCACGGCCGGCAAGCACCCCAAGGACCACTTCGACTTCTTCCCGCTGACGGTCGACGTCGAGGAGCGGATGTACTCCGTTGGTCGCATTCCCGGTTCGTTCTTCCGTCGTGAGGGACGTCCCTCCGAGGACGCCATCCTCACCTGCCGCCTGATTGACCGGCCGCTGCGTCCCACGTTCACCAAGGGCCTGCGCAATGAGGTCCAGGTGGTCATCACGGTGATGGCCCTCAACCCGAACGATCTCTATGACGTCGTCGCGATCAATGCGGCGTCTGCGTCCACCCAGATCTCGGGCCTGCCTTTCAGTGGCCCCATCGGTGGCGTCCGCGTCGCCCTCATCCGTGGCCAGTGGGTGGCCTTCCCGACGCACGAGCAGCTGTCGGAGGCCGTGTTCGACATGGTCGTCGCCGGCCGGATCGCCGGTGATGACGTCGCCATCATGATGGTGGAGGCGGAGGCGACCGACCGCACGATCGAGCTGATCGCCGGTGGCGCCACCGCGCCGACCGAGGAGGTCGTCGCTGACGGCCTGGACGCATCGAAGGCGTTCATTCGCGTGCTGTGCGAGGCGCAGATCGCGCTGGCTGCGGCTGCCGCGAAGCCGACTGCCGACTTCCCGGTCTTCCTCGACTACCAGCCCGATGTGTTCGACGCCGTCGAGCGGCTCTCGGTGGCCGACGTGCGCGAGGCCATGCAGATCGTCAGCAAGGCCGAGCGCGAGGCACGGCTCGACGACATCAAGAAGGTCGTCACCGCCGAGCTCGCAGCCGAGTTCGAGGGTCGCGAGAAGGAGATCTCCGCAGCCATCCGCTCCGTCACCAAGAACGTCGTCCGGGAGCGCGTGCTCCGCGACAAGGTTCGCATCGACGGCCGCGGCCTCACCGACATCCGGACCCTGGGCGCCGAGGTCGACGTCCTGCCTCGCGTGCACGGTTCGGCCCTCTTCGAGCGTGGTGAGACCCAGATTCTCGGTGTCACGACGCTGAACATGCTCCGCATGGAGCAGCAGCTCGACACGCTCAACCCCGACAACCGCAAGCGCTACATGCACAACTACAACTTCCCGCCGTACTCGACCGGTGAGACCGGTCGGGTGGGCTCCCCGAAGCGCCGCGAGATCGGCCACGGCGCCCTGGCCGAGCGGGCGCTCCTGCCCGTACTGCCCAGTCGCGAGGAGTTTCCCTATGCGATCCGCCAGGTGTCCGAGGCTCTCGGCTCCAACGGATCGACGTCGATGGGCTCGGTCTGCGCCTCGACGATGTCGCTGCTGAACGCCGGTGTGCCCCTGCGGGCTCCCGTGGCCGGCATCGCCATGGGCCTGATCTCCGGAGAGATCGACGGGAAGACCGAGTACGTGGCCATCACGGACATCCTCGGTGCTGAGGATGCGTTCGGCGACATGGACTTCAAGGTTGCCGGCACCCGGGAGTTCGTCACGGCGCTGCAGCTGGACACCAAGCTCGACGGCATCCCCGCCGAGGTTCTGGGCAAGGCGCTCCAGCAGGCTCGCGATGCCCGTCTGACGATCCTCGAGGTCATGAACGAGGCCATCGACGTGCCGGACGAGATGGCACCCACTGCGCCTCGGGTCATCAGCATCACGGTTCCGGTCGACAAGATCGGTGAGGTGATCGGTCCGAAGGGCAAGATCATCAACCAGATCCAGGAGGAGACCGGCGCCGACATCACGATCGAGGATGACGGCACGATCTACATCGGAGCTGTCGATGGGCCTTCGGCTGAGGCCGCCCGCGCGGCGATCAACGCCATCGCCAATCCGACGATGCCCGAGGTGGGGGAGCGGTACCTGGGCACGGTCGTGAAGACGACGACCTTCGGTGCCTTCATCTCGCTCATGCCGGGCAAGGACGGTCTGCTGCACATCACCGAGATCAAGAAGCTCAACCAGGGCAAGCGCGTCGAGAATGTCGACGATGTCGTGCCCGTCGGCACCAAGGTCGAGGTGGAGATCAAGGAGATCGATTCCCGCGGGAAGCTGTCCTTGGCTCCCGTCCTCGAAGGGGACGCTGCCGGCGCTGATGCCTAAGGCGCAGACTCGCACTCTGCTGCGGGAGGGTGACGGCGGCATCGTCCGTCGCACCACCCTCCCCGGCGGCCTGCGCGTGATCACCGAGCACGTCCCGGGTGTCCGCTCAGCGGCCTTCGGGATCTGGGTCAATGTCGGCTCCCGTGACGAGACGCCGGCGCAGATGGGGTCGGCGCACTACTTGGAGCACCTGCTCTTCAAGGGGACATCGGCACGGTCGGCCATGGAGATCTCCTCGTCGATCGAGGCCGTCGGCGGTGACCTGAACGCCTTCACCACGAAGGAGTACACCTGCTACTACGCACGGGTGCTCGACGAGGACCTGCCGCTGGCGATCGACGTGGTGTGCGACGTGGTCACTGATGCCCTGATCCGCTCTGACGACGTCGAGGCCGAGCGGGGTGTCATCCTCGAAGAGATCGCCATGCATGAGGACGACCCGTCGGATGTCGTCCATGACGTGTTCGCCGAGGCCATGTTCGGAGACACCCCGCTCGGGCGCCCGATCCTTGGCACCGTCGACACGATCTCCGACCTGTCCCGTCGGTCCATCCACGGCTTCTACCGACGGCGTTATCGTCCCGAGTCCATGGTCGTGGCAGTGGCGGGCAACGTCGACCATGATCAGGTGGTCCGCCGTGTGCGCCGTGCCTTCGCGCCGGTTCTGGATCCCGGCACGGATGTCGCCCAGCCTCGTGGTGTCCAGCGGATCCGACGCTCCGAGCCGGGCGCCAAGGTCGCTCAGCGCACGACGGAGCAGGCGCACCTCGTCCTCGGCGTCCCCGGAATCATGCGCTCGGATCCGCGCAGGTACGCGCTCTCGGTGCTGTCGACGGCCCTGGGCGGCGGCATGAGCAGTCGCCTCTTCCAGGAGGTCCGCGAGAAGCGTGGCCTCGCCTACTCCGTCTACGCCTATGCCCAGGGATTCTCGGACGGCGGCATCTTCGGCATCTATGCCGGCTGCCTGCCGGCCAAGGTCGACACTGTCCTCGACATCTGTCTCAGTGAGATGGAGCAGGTGGCCTCGCACGGCCTCACGGATGACGAGATCAGGCGGGGCAAGGGCCAGGTGCGGGGAGCCACCGTTCTGGGCCAGGAGGACACGGGGGCACGGATGAGTCGGATCGCCAAGAGCGAACTGCACCAGGATTCGCTGCTGCCCATGGACGAGGTGCTGGCGAGGGTCGACGATGTCACGGCGGACGACGTCCGCAGCGTGGCGCGGGAGCTGCTCGCGTCGCCGACGACTCTTGCCGTCATCGGCCCCTTCGACGAGACCACCACGTTCGCGCCGGTGGGGTGACTGTCCGCTACGAGCGATCTGTGCAGGTCGGTAGTCTGGTCGGCATGATCAAGGTAGGCGTGACGGGCGCCAAGGGCCGGATGGGTCAGGCGGTCGTCGAGGCGGTCACGACGGCCCACGACATGCACCTCGTCGCTGCGATCGACGTGGGCGTCCCTCCGACGGCGCTGGCGGAGGCCGGTGCTGACGTGATCGTCGACTTCACCACCCCCGACGCCGTCATGCGAACGCTCGAGACATGCATCGGTCGTGGCGTCCACTGCGTTGTGGGCACCACTGGCTTCACCGAGGACCGCATCGAGCAGGTGCGGTCGTGGTGTGCAGCGTCCCCCGGCGTGGGCGTGCTGATAGCCCCCAACTTCGGCATCGGCGCCGTGCTGATGATGCGCTTCGCCGCCATGGCAGCCCCCTATTTCGAGTCGGCGGAGATCGTCGAGCTGCACCACCCGGACAAGGTGGATGCCCCGTCCGGCACCGCGACGCACACGGCGCAGGCCATTGCAGCTGCGCGCGCCAACCTGCCTGCCGCTCCAGACGCCACGACTCACGAGGTGGCAGGTGCGAGAGGGGCTCGGATCTCCGGCGTTCCGGTGCACTCCGTCCGCGCCCGCGGACTCATCGCGCACCAGGAAGTGATTCTCGGTGGTGACGGGGAGACTCTCACCATCCGGCACGACTCTCTTGACCGCACATCGTTCATGCCCGGGGTGCTGCTCGGCGTCCGCGAGGTGCACACGCATCCGGGAGTGACCGTGGGCCTGGATCAGTACCTCGATCTGTCGTGAAGGCACGTACCGTCGCATTGATCCTGGCGGCCGCTGTCGGCGTCTACCTGGTATTCACCGCGGCTCGTGCCTGGGTGCTCATCGCCTCTGGCGATCCGGTTCCGATGCTGCTGGGCCTGAGCGTCATCGTGATCCCGGTGCTCGGAGCGTGGATGGTCGGACGCGAACTGGTCTTCGGCGTGCGAACGCAGGAGATGGGTCGTGCTCTTGCGGCCGAGCAGGGGCTTCCGCTGGATGATCTCCCTCGCACTCCGTCGGGTCGCATAGAGAAGGCGGCGGCAGACGCACGTTTTCTGGAGTATCAGGTCGACGCCGAGGAGAACCCTTCCGACTGGCGCTGCTGGTACCGACTGGCGATCGCCTACGACGATGCTCGTGACCGCAAGCGGGCACGTGCAGCCATGCGGACGGCGATCTCACTGCACCGCGCAGGCATCGCAGGCCGTTGAGGACCTGCTCGTCAGGCTCGGTCAGACCAGCTCTCGAGACGTCGGCGGGCGATGTCGAAGGCCTCCGGGCGCCACAGCAGGTCGGGCGACGACGAGTAGACGTGCGTGGTGACGGTTGTGCCGTCTACGAGGTGGAGAACGACCCGCTCACCGTCGATGCGGATGGGAAGCCCGAGCAGGGGCACTCGGCTGGACTGACAGGCAACGTTGACGACGTCAGCCCACGCGAAGGAGCGCCGGCGCCAGGTGGTCTCGACCACGACGCCGGCATCGTTCACGTAGGTGCCGACGACCCAGCCGCGCAGGATGGTCACCACAGCGGTGGCGGCGATCGCGGCGACGACGAGGATGACGGCCCCGAGGGGCGTTGTGAGCGCGGCCATGACTGCGCTGGTCGTCAGGATGGTGAACGCCAGCGAGCCCGCGGTCAGCGCAGCGATCCGTAGCGGGCCCCGGGGTGTGGCCCGGACGAGCCGCACCTGGACATAGGCGTCGTCGACGGGCGCATCTGGGTCAGGACGCGGCCAGAGGAACCAGAAGATGGGGCGTCGCGGCTCGTTCATGCGGCCATCCCGAGCGCACGCAGGCCGGCCGCCGTGACCCCAGCCACGATGACGACGACGAGGAACGGGGCGCGCAGGATCAAGGCGACGACCGCAGCGGCGAGTCCCGCTGCGCGGGCATCGATGGTCAGGGATGAGCCGGTGGCGAACGTCTGGACCGCCACGAGGGCCGCCAGCAGGGCGACGGGCATGAGTCCGGAGATGCGACGGACGCCGTCATGGGCCAGGACCGCTGGGGGCAGGACGTAGCCCAGCAGTTTCTCCAGGTAGCAGCCGAGGGAGCCGGCGAGCACGGCGAGCCACATCAGAATCCCCTCCGACGACCGAGGAGGGTGCTGGCGATCACGGCGACAAGGGCCGCAGCTAGGACGGGAAGACCCGGGCGGAGCACGGGTGTGAGTGCCACGGCCACCCCGGCTGCCGCCAGCGCTGTGGCCCACATGCTGCGTCCTACCAACCGCGGCCACAGCAGGGCCAGCAGGGCGGCGGCGGTGACGGCGTCGAGTCCGAGGACACTGGGGTCACCGATGGCGGCGGCTCCCAGCGCTCCGATGAGAGTGCCGATGTTCCACAGGAGGTAGATCCACGCGGCGGTGGTCCAGAAGGCGTAGCGGGAGTCCTCTACGGGCTCCGGATGGGCCAGGGCCATCGCGGTCGACTCGTCGATTGTGCCCTGTGCGCCCAGCAGTCGACGAAGCCCGCGAAGGTCCAGGCGAGGCGCCAGGCTCACGGCATACATGCTGTTCCTGGCCCCGAGCAGCCATGCTGTGAGGACGGCGGCGAGGAGCCCTCCGCCGGCTCCCAGAATCCCGACGAAGGCGAACTGGGATGCCCCGGTGAACATGAGCAGCGACATCGCCTGGGTCTGCCACACGTCCAACCCGGTGCTGACGGAGATCGCCCCGAAGGACAGGGCATATGCCCCCGTGGCGACGCCGATGCTGATGGCCTTCGCATGGATCTGCCGACGGTGGCTTGCGGCGGCCGATGGTGATGTCACGGCAGGACGCTATCGGTCCATGGTGTTCCGCCGTGCTCCGACGGCAGCCCGGCGGGTGTGCCAGAGTTGCCGCGTGGAGTGGGGGAAGGCCGGTGCGGTGCGCCGCCGCGTGATGCGAGGCCGCCGCCCGCACTCGTCCTTGGACGGAGTGACGCAAGGGCTGATCACCGTCGCTCTGGTGTGGCAGGCACTGTGGGTCCTGTCCCAGTCCCAGCTGTGGCCCACGGAGCAGCCCACCCCTGCCACGACCACGGTGATGTGGCTGCTGATCGGGGCATGGGCGACCTTGGCGGTGGCCCACGGCAGCGGCAGGTACGTTGCATCAGGCGTTCGAGTCAACGTAGTCCTTCTGGTGGTTGCGGTAGTGGTCCTCAATTGGACGCAGGTGCGCTCGACCGCTCCCGACTGGCAGGTGGTGGCCGAGCTCGCTGCACTGGCGGCGGGGGCCAGCGCCCTGCTTGTCTCGTTCAGGTGGGGGCTGGGCATCACCCTCGGACTCTCCGCCCTGTTCGTGCGAGACGTGCTCGTGGCGACAGGAGCCGAGAGTCCACGCCCGTCGGTGGGCTTGGTCCTGAACCTCTCGTATGTGCTGGCGATCGGCCTTTCGTCTGTCGCCGTCACGCGAGTGCTCAAGCGAGACGCGGCGGCCGCTGATGAGGCTGCGGATGATCTGATCGCGATCGAGCGTCAGCGCCTGACGACGGAGCAGGTGGAGCGTGAGCTGCGAATGACGGAGCGGATGCTTCACGAGACCGTTCTCAACACGTTGGTGGCCATTGCCCGCGGAGGCCTTGCTGGTTCCACCGCGCTTGGCCAGGCACTGCGGGAGCGGTGCGTCGAAGCGGCTCGGCTGCTCTCGTTCCTTCGTGGTCGTTCCACGGCCATGGACATCACGGTGCCATCGACGGGGGATCTGGCCCGCGACCTCGCGGACATGGACGCCGATCTGCGGGCCGCCGGGGTCGCCGTCACGTGGCATGGATCGTCTCTCGGCGAGGTTCCTCGCGAGCCGTACCTCGCGCTGCGCACAGCAGTAGCCGAGGCGCTGAGCAATGCGCGACGACATGCTGATGCGAGGACCTGCTCAGTGGTGGCCCGTGTGTCCCGGAGGTCGGGTCGACTGCGCGTCCGCATCGTCGTTCGTGATGATGGGCGAGGCTTCGACCCGCAGGGACGATCGCATGGCTTCGGCCTGACGGAGGCGATTCGAAGACCGCTGGTCGAGGTCGGCGGAACGGCCGAGATCACCAGCGAACCGGAAGCGGGGACCTCGGTCGTCCTGGAGTGGCGCCAGCGCAATGATCATCGGTACTCGCTGTCAACGGTGTCGCCGGCGTCACTGGCCATTCCTGTGCTGTCGGCTCTGGGGCTCTACGCAACGGTCCTGCTGATCGCGACAGGGGACTCCTACCCCAGCACTGCGAGGAACATCGGCGCCTTCGCGCTCTTCATCACCGGCGCCGTCCTTGTCGGCGTGCGGACGCTCAGAGGGCGTCTGCCGTGGCCGGTGGTCCTGACGGTCGCGGCACTGGGCTGGATCGTCTATGCGCTCCAGTCCTCGGCGACGGCCTCGCCCGGCAGCGTGAACGGATGGGCCTCCCCGGCGGTTGCGGCGCTGTTCATGGTCACGGCAGCGACAGGCCCGCGCTGGGGCTGGCTGGCCTTGGTCGGAAGCTGGATGGCGTTCCAGGGCGATCCGCTGCACGAGATCACGCAGCCGGGCACCGTCATCATCCTCGTCGGAGCGCTGCTTGGCCGAAGCACCCGTCGCAACACCCGGTTGGCCTGGGATCGGCGACTGGAGCAGGCCAGCCAGGCGGCGGTCGCGCAGGTGAGTCAGGATCGCGTGGACAGACTCTCAGCCCGTTACGAGCCACTGGTGCACTCCCATGCACAGGATCTCCTCGAGGGCATCGCCTCAGGTCAGGTGAAGGCCGAGGACCCACGAGTCACGTCGGCTGCGGCGCTCGAGGAGCGCTTCATTCGAAACGTCATGCTGTGCGATCCCGACGCTGATCCCATCCATGCTCTCGCCTCCCGGCTGACGTTGACGGCGCACGGGCGAGGGGTGCTCCTGGATCTGGACCTGACCGATCGCACGGTGCCCGAGGTGGCCATTGGTGCTCCCGCCGTGACATCCTTCCTCTGGGCGGTGAACCACGCCGCTCCTGCCCGCTTCGAGGGGGGTCAGGGCCTGGGAAGCACGGCAAGGTTCTCGTCACGTGTGGAAGGTCAGGGAGAACTGGGGGAGGTCATGGTGCTTCGACTGCTGACTCCTCTGTCGAACGATGCGCCGGCAAGCGGGGCTGCGCCAGCGCAGGCGGGAGCCCTCCTCGATCCGGAGGATCTCGCGGGATCACTGTGGCTCTGGGAGGCGACGATCCCACTGTCGGCCCCGGCGGCCCCGGCGGCCCCGGCGGCCCCGGCGTCGTCGGCGGGGGAGACCGTCCGATGACGATGCTCACGATGGATCTCGCCATCGTCGATGACCATGAGCTGGTGCGCGAGGGGATACG
>Ga0181557_1001832_pt1 | contig 23091 bp, 31 predicted proteins | sample 011ome_23_FD_148632 | JGI IMG/M metagenome (GOLD analysis project Ga0181557, IMG submission 148632) | Coastal salt marsh microbial communities from the Groves Creek Marsh, Skidaway Island, Georgia - 011506CT metaG (spades assembly) | ecosystem: Environmental > Aquatic > Marine > Intertidal zone...
AGAGACAGAGGAAGTAAATGGATCAGGAGACGCATAAGGCGATCACTGTCCTAGTTGCCCCTTGTGAAGGAGATACGAGGTATTTAACCGTATGTGATAAACGTTGGGATGACTGGACATTTGTGACGGGTGGATGTAGAAAACGCGAGATAGGTTGGCCAATACGAACAGCCCTTCGAGAGTTAGAAGAAGAGACACGAGGTGTCATTGCCATTTCGGAAGGAGCCTACCGATATTTTTATTTTGAAGATGCTGAGAATGAAGGAATAATATATCACGTGTTTGTGATTGAAACTTACATTCCCAGGGAAACGCAGTTGAATATGATTGAACGATTTAATCGTGAAAAGGAAATCACAGAAGAACGCAAGCGAAATCGTCAGTCGATCCGAAGGACCTATGATGAAAATAAGTACATGTCCTTCGATACGATGCAAGAATTTCAAAATAAAGCAAAATGGCCTTTGATTGAAAATCAGGTGCTAGCCAACGATGACTTTCACCGTGCGTTGAATCCATCGTTTCCAAAAATCCCGTTTAATATAAGGAGAAACAGATGCGAAAATCAAAACAGGAACGTATCACAGAACTTAGGAACCTCTTAGGTCTAGATCCAGAAGACATCGATTCCGACGAAGCCAAACGTGTCCAGGAACTCACCGAGGAAGAAGTGGTCGGTGAGATCTATCTTTTGAAAAAATATGGACCCAAGAAAGCCGAAGACGATGAAATGACACTTTACTGCAACCTCATGTAGGCTTAAAAACAAAAAACCATAGTAATCCAGAAGACTACCATGAGTTTCAAAGACGAATGTGAGCGACTTGGATGGTGGTTCCGAACCAAACCACAAGGAACCACGATTACTCACACACTGATGAATGGATCGGGCGTACTTATCGTCCCCCTTCAGCAGCGTGAGAGATTTTATGAAATGTGTATGAGATGTCTGTCCAACCGTGAAAAGTTGTTCATGGTGGAGCAGACCAAGAGTTCGGACAGGTTCAGGATGTTTTTGGATATCGACTATGTGACTACAGGAGAACAAGGTGCTGTTACAGATGAAACAATAAAGCGTTGGGCGATTCAACTTTATACAGCGTTTCCTTCGCTCGGTCCCATTCTCGTTTCCACTTGCACTCGCGCCCAGGGTGAGGACTTCAAGAATGGTGTCCATCTCTCATGGCCTCAGGTGACGGTAACGACTTCATCTGCACTGAATATACTGAATCGCATCACCACTGTCCTTGTTGATTACGATCAGGATGTTCCATGGTCGACAGTTCTGGACAAGTCGGTGTTCAAGACGGGCTTGAGAACCATTTGGTCATACAAGATGAAGCGAGAAACCAAGGAACTGGTTGTTCCTTATGTGCCTAGGTTTGAAATTGGAAAGGATGGCGTCACTGAAATATCTCAGGCCAAACCGTCGGCGAGTATGTTCGAACGTTTTTCTATTCTTCCTCATGGAAATGAACTTGATCACTTTGGAGGGAACGAGACCATCATTTCAGGAATCAGTGCGGACGATGAACTGGTCAAGTGGATCCAGGAAGTGTATCCCCAACACAACGTGAAGCGAATTGATAAGATCATTCCCAAGAAGACCCACTGGGTCATCGCGACTCAGAGTAAATACTGTGAATTTATAGAGAGAGAACACAAGGGAAACCATGGGTGGTTTTTGGTCGACAAGGAATCGAAAACCGTTCTGTTCAAGTGCCACGACGAAGACCACAAATGTCGGAGTGGTCGCAAGTACATGGTTCACCCCAAGATAATAAAATATCTGCAAAAATTAAACAAGGTATGATTACCATTTTACTGATTATAGGTTTCGCCATCATATTCATATTAGGAAAACGTTCCGGTTACGGAAAGCCAGTAAGCCCCGATTTGTGGAAACCAATTGACGACATGATTCCAAATCTTTCGAGATTTCGTGATTTGGATCCAGAAACATATACGCGTTTTGAGAGGGAGCTTGAATCCGCAAAGAAAGAGATGATTAGTCCAGATGTAACTATTCTAAAGGGTATCAGTTTGGAAAGAAGTGGCATGTACCTCAGGCGTGCCGTGGACGAATTTTCATCTTTGGCGGGTTCCCTTCCATCGGGTGATTCGATCTATCACGATGAAATATCAGAATTGGCAGCATCACTTGCGATTACGGGCGAACGGGTTCTAGTGAATGCCGCCGAAGAAACGAAACAATCATTTACGCCACGAATTTTGAATGCGCTTATTGAATAAAAAAACATTCCCACTGCTTAATAATGGAAACGAGAACTCGTTCCGGACGCGTGGTCAAGAAACCTACACTTTACACACCCGATGAGGTCGTCGAAGATGACTTTGACGAGTCTGATTACGATTCGGATGATGAGTGTTCCGACGTAGAGTCTATTCGGACAGAAGATGAGAGTGACTATGATGGCGCTGATGAAGACGATGACCTTGATGGATTCATCGTGTCGGATGAGGATGATGAGGAATAGGTGCGCTCATCTAAACCATTAAAAACATGCATTCATATTAAATCCTTCCCAATGGAAGTAGCAGTAGACAGCAATATACCACAGGGATTTGACATGGATGACGGAGGTGCTGCTCCAATTTATAGACCCAATGACATTCCTCCAGAACCGGAAGCACACGAGGAACCCGAAGAGGATCAAGTTCAGCCCATTTATTACGAAATCCCTATGCCTAAACAACAAGAACAACACCACCAGGAGATTTATCATCACCCACCTCCTCCACAACAGGACACCATGTTCAGTGGAATTAGTCCTCTCGTGTGGATGGTGATTATCTTTGTTGCATTCATTCTTGGTTTCTTTATGGGCATGGGTGCGGGTGGAAGGAACAGCGGTCCTGGTCAGGCCGCGCCGATCATCCTGACTTCAGGAAGGGGCGTCTAAAAATCTAAGCAACTAGTAGAAGATGGACGGGTTTAACACCATCGCATCCATTGCATTCGGAATGCTCGCCGCGTGGGCCATTTTGGAACAGAGGGAATTTTATGTTCCTCTCCATACAGATCCAGGTGACGACCCTTCAAAGTATTATGCCTCTCCCATGGAGGTCTTGGATGAATCACTGTATGTAACGAATCCAGAATCGTTATATGCAGGGTTCAGTTTGGAGCCTGGTAATATGGTTCAGAAGATCCCGATCGGTCCTGTGGTGGATCGTCTTGGAAACGCCAAGGAGATTCCCGGTCTACCGGCCAGAGATATTCTATATCCCATCAAGGACGACGCTGACCTTGAAATTGAAATGATTCCCGTTCCGGGTTCTGGTTTAGGTGAAGTTGAGGTCTTTCCCCAATTGCTTAACCGCTGAACATCTGTTCAGGATCCATCTTCTCCTTTCCCTTTGAAGAACTTGATGACTCTTCCTCAATTGCCGGAAGGTTCTTCTTGCGCTCCTCTTCACGCTCCTTGCTGATCCTAGCCACCTCTTCATCGGCCATCTTGACAAGTTCCTCCATGCTCTTGTCAGGGTACTCCTCCTTGTACTTTTCAACCAGTTCGGATGGATGAGGAATGGGAGCTTCGTCGGGTTTGGTGTAGAACTTCGAGTTCTCGTCGCCAGCCTCCAAGAAAGGCATGCTTGAACCAGAAGGCTTGGCCGACATATCTTCCTTGCGCTTCTCGAACATCTGGGCAGCGTGCTTCTGGTTCTCCTTGTAGCCATCCATGATTGCTTGAAGACGTTCGTCGGTATACTTGACGTTCTCCATCTCCGAAACCGGAGGAGGTGGAAGAAGAAGCCATTCGTACATGTTCACCACGTAAATGTCTACGGATGAATCCAGACCCTGAAGCTCCTTGGCATGCTCCTCAGCCTCGCCCTTGGTTCCGAAAGCGCCACGAATTTTAATCATGAACTCAGTGTGTTTGGCACCCTCGGCGGGACGCACCCACCCACCATCAAGGTTTCCAACAAATGAAAGGCATGCCCAAGCAAGACCGGGGACAGTAAGCTTATCTTTTGCGAGACGAGACATTGTACTTTAGTATATAATTTCTTCTTTAATTGTAAGATGTCACAGAAGATACTAATTTATGTGACCATGTGGTTGCTTCTTTTTTCCTTTTTGAAGATGGCCAAAGAACCCAAGAGTTTGGTGACGCTTAGAGAACGATACACCACGTTGCGTGAAGAGTTTGCCAAACTTCCAGAAGGGCACAAGTTTCGCAAGTTGGAAGAACCCATTCTGTTGGTGGGCTACCACGGGATGCAAGGAGGGCTTCTTGGGTTCAACACAAACAAGGGCTCAGAGATTGGTCTATGTGTAGACGGGTGCCCCAACGAACTGATGCACGTTCTTCTACATGAACTTGCCCACGCGACCGTCAAGGAATATGATCACAGCCCGGCATTCTGGGCGAACCTGGACGAACTCAAGGATTTTGCCGAGGGCAAGAAACTTTACAAGACCATCGAAGACCCCAAGGGATTTTGTGGTGCCCGCATCCATGATTAATTTTGTGACTCAATAGTAATATGGCTGACGCTACTGGTGTGGTGCCTGCGCTCAATCCCGCTGAGGCTGTTTACTTCATCAGCCTGTACTTTTACAACTATTTTGTTCTCCAGTTGGTGAGCAAGATCATGGCGTTGATGAACAAAACAGAACCCGCGGAAGGTTCAGATGAAGAGAGGACCGCAACATTTCAGGAGTTCTTCACGCTCTTGTTCTACATCCTCTCGGTGATTTCACTGTTGTTCATCACCCTTCAGGCCAAGGGTTCAAGTCGCCCGGCGACCTTCTCGGGGCTGGTGGTTGCACTGATTGCCGTGCCGAGTTCACTTGGTCAGTTCGATCTCTTCAACGACCCCTACTGGAAGTATCTGGTGCCTCTCGGCGTTTCACTGGTAACTAATTATTATATCGGGTAATAGCAGAATGGCGGAACCTTATCTTCCGACAATAAAGGATTTTGATTTCTTCTTCAAGTTTCTTTTTGCCTATTTCTTTCTTCAGGTGTGGGCAATTTTGGTTGGTCAGGATATCAAATCTGAAGACAAACCCACCGAGAAAGACTATAAAAATACAATCAAAAAACTAAAAGCAAAACCAGAGGACAAACTCACGTTCTATGAAAAGATTGAACTCAATGCAGCAAAAACAGCACTGAATAGAATGAAGGAAAATCCTGTCGATGAAGATCAAGAAAAACTCGCCAAACAACGTCGCCAGTTGTTCAAGTTCATCTTTATCTCGGCGTCTATGTTTGTTTTCGCGGCCACGATGATTGGATTTTTGGAGGTTCCAGCAAGGGACGTTGGAAATATCGCGGTATTTGTATTTATAACAGCTTCACTTTTGAAGTATCTTTTTAATTACACGATCACAGACAATCAGGTTCGCATGATCATTCTTTCTGGAATTGCACTTTATGTGGACTCGCTCAGTGAAACGGCTGAACGCATCGCCTCCCAATTTTAAAATCCAGAATAATAGTAATAATGGATGTATCGAGTCCAGGGTACATGTTTGGTTCTTGGGTCCTGTGGTCGGCCCTGATCCTACCTACCATGTATCTTAATGTCAACAGTGACCCAAAGGAAGCCAAGTCGCCAAACTGGGCGAGGGCGCTTTTGTTGTTTCTTCAGGTGATTATAAGTGGAGGTGCCTTTGCCGCTGCGCCCGCCGCCAGAGCATTATTGATGAACCCGATTCCACCGATCGTGATGATCACCATTTACATTCTCCTTCGTTACGTTCAAAAGGACCAGGAGTTTGATAAGAATCGTCTTATTCAGTGGGTGGGCGGTACTTCGCTTTTGGTCGTTGTGATACTTCCCCAACTCATCACGGCTGTCAAGCGTGGAAACTTTGTCGGCGGTGAGTTCACAGGTCTTCAACCGGGGACTATCAACTACACCATTGCTTCGCTTGGACTCTGGTTCGCGATTCTTTTGCCGACTCTGTGGTTCTTCATTGAACGTCAGAACAAGGAAAAGAGTGGAACGGCCATTCTCGGTCAAACGCCCGAGTTTTTCCGTCTGGTCATGGTGGCGATCCAGGTTTTCATCATGGTGTTGGCGAGCATAAATCCTTACACCCAAGGTCTCATTCGCAACCCGATACCCCCTTTGGTGACTTTCGTGGTCTATTTCTTCACCAAATACATCGGCGTGGTAAAAGAGCAAAGGGTCCAAAGCACTGGTATAATCACGGCAGTCTTGGTCGTGCTTTTCCAGATCATTCAAGAGTCCCTTCCTTCGCTTCTCAGCATAAAGGGTGTCACGCTGACCACCGGTACTTCATTCTACAATAATCTCAGTTACCTGGCATGGACCCTGATCATTATTCCGAGCCTCTACTTCTTCCTCCGCGGACGCAACAAGGTCGTTGGAGATTCCGTCACCCAACTTCCCTATAACCGAAACATGAAAGGCTTTGAGAATCTTGGTAACTGGCAGAAGGACATGGTTCCTCTGGTTCAGTTGATCGTTCTCTATGTGCTTGCCGTGGGTGTGCAATCCTTCCGCGGTCTGTTCATGAACCCAGTGCCTCCCTTGGCCATGATGGGTCTGCTCGTATTCACCATGTTCGTGCAGTCCAACAATCCAGGCGCAGACTACCCAGACAACGAGGGTCTGGCTGCCATCATCGCCGCCTTTGGTTTCGGCGCCAACTTCACCTTGGCCGACCCCGTTCTCAAGTCGATTTTCAAGAACAGTGGAGGTGCGCCACCCATGGAGCCTGAACCTGTCGTGTTTCCTCCTGAACCCGTGATGTCCCCTGTGGTGGAACCCGAAGTCCAGTCAAATAAAATCACAAACACTAATAGTAATGGCAGACAGTAAGTCAAGCGATGGTCGCGTGACCGCGTTCACACTTCTTTTTGCATTTGCAGTGGTTCTCGCTGCCTACCTCTCAGGTCCCGAGAATAACTTTTGGATGGCCCCCGGTGCCATCATGTACATGGTGCTCCTCCTGTCGATCGCCATCCCGCGGTGGTGGATCCTCGGCGACGACACCAGTCTCAACAAGAATCTTGGTGTCATTATTGCATTGATGCTGGTTCCTTCGGTGCTCGCTCCGGTCTTTGGCATCAAGACCAGCACCAACGTCTATAACTACTGGCGGTCCATCATGATCCCCCTCTATGCCGGCTACGCCCTTCAGAAGAGAGGCATGCCTGGTTCAGGAATCCTGGTCACCTTTTCCACCCCGCTGGTTGTCATGCTCTCCATGATTTTCAGTATCAATCCTCTACCCAATGTTAAAATCCCCGGGACCAATGTCTCCAACGAGTGAAAAATTCATTCAGGCTCTTAAAGAATAGAAACGCAAGGTAGGTACATTACAATGCCACCCAAATACGAAAAGAAGACCCTTCACCAACACTGTCTGGATAGGAGTGATGCGTACATTGGCTCGTGTCTTCCAGAAGACAGGGATGTGTGGGTTCCACAGGGTGACAAGTTTGTCAAACGTACCGTGCGTGTCTCCCCCGCACTGACCAAGGTTTTCGACGAAATCTTGGTGAATGCTCTGGATCAGAGTTCTCTGAATCCATCCGTTACAAAGATATCCATCGACGTGGATGAATCGGGTAGAATCACCATCGCCAACAACGGCGTGTCCATTCCAGTAGTGATCCATGAACAGACGCAGGTCTGGACGCCCGAACTTATCTTCGGTCACCTGCTGACTTCTTCAAACTATGATGACTCCGAGGAGAGGACCACCGGCGGGCGTAACGGCTACGGAGCCAAACTGACCAACATCTACTCAAAGGAGTTCGAGATCAAAGTGGATGACCCTGAGACAAGGAAGTCCTATCACCAAGTCTGGAGGGACAACATGCGCGTCTGTGCCGAACCCAAAATCAAATCCTTCGCGGGCAAGACAGCCAAGGTGCAGGTCAGTTGGGTGCCGGACTGGGAACGCTTCGGTCTGAAGGGAATCACCAAAGACGTCAAGGACATGTTCATGAAGAGGGCTCTGGACGCCGCAGCGTGGGTGCCAACCAAGTGCAAGGTTCACTATAACGGTGAGGTCTTGGCGATCAAGCATCTTCAAGATTACACTTCGCGCTTCACTGACCAACCCTTGGCGCAACTCAAGCAGGACAGGTGGGAGGTACTGGTCTGCTCATCAGCTGGCGCAGGCTTCAAGCAAATCTCGTTCGTCAACGGCATCTGTACCGAGAAGGGTGGAACCCATGTCGATCACGTGGTCAGTCAGATTACTTCCGACTTAGCCAAAAAGACCAAATTGAGACCTTCACAGATCAAGCAGTGCATGTTGGTTGTCGTCAAGGCGGTTCTGGTCAATCCTTCGTTCTCCAGTCAGTCCAAGCACGAATGCATGTCCCGCGTGCAGGACTTTGGATCCAAGTTTGAACCCACGCCTGCATTTTTGAAACAGGTCAAGGGCGTTCTGGAACAGGAACTTTTGGCACAGACCAAGGCGTCGGAGGTTCGTGACCTCAAAAAGACCGACGGTGCAAAGAAGAGCAGGATTTCAGGCATCCCCAAGTTGGACGATGCCAACTGGGCAGGGACGGTCAAGTCCAAGATGTGCACGCTGATCATCACCGAGGGAGATTCTGCCAAAGCTCTGGCGATCAGTGGATTGTCTGTGGTAGGCAGGGACCAGTATGGCGTCTTTCCACTCAAGGGTAAGCCAAGGAACGTTCGGGACTTGGGTTCGAAGGCACTGACAGCCAACCAGGAGTTTTCGGATTTGAAGAAGATCCTGGGTCTTCAGCAAGGCAAGAAGTATTCAGATCTGACTGACCTACGTTACGGGAGACTGATGATCATGACCGATGCCGATGTGGATGGTTCACACATCAAGGGTCTGGTCTTGAACATGTTTGACTGCTACTGGCCCGAGTTGATCACCATGGGCTTCGTGGTAAGCATGATCACTCCGGTGATCCGAGTGAAAGGAGGACGGATCAATGAATCCTTCTACTCGGAGAGAGACTTTGTGAACTGGCTCGAGCAGACCCATCAAGGGAGGGTGCCACGCGGAGTCACCATCAAGTATTACAAGGGTCTGGGTACTTCCACATCTGCAGAAGCCAAGGAGTACTTCAGGGATCTTGGACGATTGACCGTTGGGTTTGTGGCAGATCAAGAGAGTCAAAAGTCGGTGGGACTGGCATTTGACAAGTCGCTGGCGGACGATCGGAAGCGCTGGCTGGCAGAACCATTTCGAGGCGATCCACTTCCGTACGGCAAGGTGACCTCGGTGACCGTTTCAGATTTCATTCACAAGGATCTGATTCAGTTCAGTCACGCAGACATTCGCAGATCCATTCCAGATGTTCGTGACGGTCTGAAGCCTTCACAGCGCAAGGTGATTTACGGATGCATCAAGCGTAATCTGACGTCCGAAGTCAAGGTGGCTCAGTTGTCTGGCTATATTTCGGAGCACACTGCCTATCACCACGGCGAGATGAGTTTGCAGGGAACCATCGTGGGGCTGGCACAGGACTTCATGGGGTCGAACAACATGAATCTGTTGGAGCCGTGTGGTCAGTTTGGAACCAGATTGGCTGGAGGCTCGGATCACGCAAGCGCCAGGTACATCTTCACGCGTCTGTCCAATCATGCCAAGGTCTTTGATGAAAGGGACAATGCCTGTCTGACATACCTCAAGGATGACGGGAAGCCCATCGAACCTGAATACTACCTACCCACACTGCCTATGATTCTGGTGAACGGCGCGGAAGGCATCGGAACGGGATTCAGTTGCAAGGTGCCTCCGCACAATCCTGTGGACGTCAAGGAAAATCTGAAACGGTTCATTCGTGGAGAGTCACTGAAACCAATGAAACCTTGGTTCCGTGGATTCAAGGGATCCGTAGCGGTATCGGACGAGGGTGTCTGGACGCTCGCAGGTGTGTGGCAGGTGAGTGGCGACAAGGTCGAGATCACCGAACTCCCACCGGGCACGTGGACCCAGACCTACAAGGAGTTTCTGGAAGGGCTTGTTGAGAAGAATGTCATCAAGAACTACAGCAATCACAGCACGGAGGAGAATGTCCGTTTCGTGATCACCGGCTACAAGGGTTCTGCACCAGAGAAGGATCTCAAGTTGACTTCGACGATCCGAAGCACCAACATGTATCTTCACGGGCCCAATGGGATTGAAAAGTTTGACACGCCCTTGGATATCCTCAGGACCTATGCGACCGAACGGATGGCACTCTACGACAAGCGCAAGAAGTATCTGGTGGCGACCTTGGCAAAGCGTTCTGGGATGGCGATGGATCGCGCCAACTTTGTCAAGGGCATCCTCGATGGATCCCTCAGGGTCATGGGACTGAAGAAGGCAGACGCCGAGGAGAACATGCTCAAGAAGTTCAAAAAGGTCGACGGAAGTTTCGAGCATCTCTGGGGACTGAAGACTTCGCGCTACACCCAGGAGGCGGTGCAGGAACTCATGCAGGAAGCCAGGGTCCTACTGGACGAGTTGAAGCGTATTCAGGGGATGACCACCAAGGACATGTGGCTCGAGGATCTAAACCACTGAGGCAACCGAGGCTGGGGTCGGCGGGACCGGTCTCTCACTTCGACTTGCTTGTGGCAGACTTCTCCACCTATTGGTGGCTTTGTTCAGTAGGTTGGTCCATCGGGTTGTGTGTTCCTGAACACTATCATCATTTACTCTTTCAGAACTTGAATAAATCTTAAATTTTCCATTTGCCATTTCAGGTCTCGCTAACTTATTATTCGGATCTTCTTCGTCCATCATTCTCTTGTATTCTTTGATGATGTCGCCAGGAACTTCGGGTGCGTGGTCTATGATTTTGTCGTAGTCTTCGCGGACCTTGTGACAGTATTCCACTGCGTTCATTCTGTCTTCAGGTTCCAGGGAGAGTTCCAGGGAGATGTCACGGGCCAGGCGACTGAACAACTTGGACGTCTGCATGTTGGATTCGTACTGCTCGCCACACCTCAGAAATTTGTGGACACTGGCAATTCCGGCGGCCGACAAGTTCAAAAAACTGAATACATACAAGAGTATTTGTGAGTTTTCTTGTTCAGAGGAAGCCACCAGAGTTCCCAGTCCCGCCAGGGTGGTCAATGCGATGTTGATAATAGAAAAGTTTGTATGAGAAACGCTGTGGCGTACCGCGCATCTGTGATGGATCCACCGGTACCCCAGAGCCTTTTCTCCCCAGGACTTGATGAGTTTCTCCTGCTTCGGATGCCAGCTCATGGCATTCTCGATGCGCTTTTGTTTGTCCACCAGGAACTTGGCTTCCAGGTGTTCTATGTGACCTTCTTCTTCTGCGTCTGATGCCATCTACTTAAACATTACATTTTAATAAATAGAAATGAAGTTCTCTACCAAGATTGTTACTTTGGAAGACGGGGTCAAGGAGGTTGCTGTTCGTGCGGACGACGGAAAACCTTTATTGGTTACACTCAAGGGAGCCCAGGTGGTTTCAGTGGACGATGAGCTTCTTCTCAAGATTGATGATGAGACCGTGGCGCAGTGCGAGGATGCTGTTCTGGCAAAGGCTAAGGAGTCTAAGGTGGCTTGGTTCGGTAAAGAGATCGCAGACTCTCGACTTGAAAGCGCATTTACTTCTTCTTTTTCTCTTGATGAGAATATCTTGAGCGTGCACAAGGCCGAAAAGGTCAGGCTGTATGACGCCAAGCGGGTGTTGCTCGAGGACAAGGAACTCGCCAAAGACGACGTGGTAGACGTGGTGGTCCAACTTCGGTCGGTGCAGTTTCTCCAGAAAAGTTTCGAGACCGAGTGGGTGCTTCATCAGGCCAAGTTTAAGGCTGAGCCCAAGCCGAAGAAGGCGATTGTGGATTTTTCGGATTGTCTTTTTGAGGAAGAGCCAGAGTCAGAGGAAGAGGAGGAATTTTTTTAGTAAGTAACATTAAACGATATGAAGGTTAAGATGATGAAGACCGAGACCATGTTGCTTTTGGCTCTGCTCGTTGCCGTGGGTTATTTTATGTGGGCGAACAACGGCGCTATTCGCCGTGCCCTCGGGATGGCTCCCAAGGAGGGTATGTACAGCTGGAGCTACATCAACGGGAAGGAGGGCTACGAGGGTGCCAACGTGGATGCTTCCATGCCCGCCCCGGTGAACGGCGGCTCTCTGTCCATTCCCGCGGCGGCTGCCAACGGGATGGGGGTTGCCTCCAGCCTGCTCCCCCGCGATGTGGCGGCTCAGGAGGACTTCGGTGACTTTGCTCCCGATGACATCCTCAAGGGTCAGAACTACCTGAACCCCCGCGCCCTCATCGGCTACCCCGAGACCGTGGGAGGAAATCTCCGGAATGCCAACCAGCAGATCCGTTCGGAGCCCCCGAACCCGCGCGACCCCGTCACGATCTTCAACACCTCCACGATCGTGCCGGACCAGATGCGCCCCGCTTTCGAGCTTGGTCAGGGTACCGCTTAGATTGATCTAGATTAATAGATAATTGTAAACATTCAGGGAAACAACTCTGACTGTTTATGAATTAAAGAAATTACGATATTGCTACCAAAACGATGTCTGACGGAATGCCGATTAGCGATCAGTTCAAGGAGGCGATTGCCGAACTCGAGGGAATCAAGACTCAGCTCAATGAGGCACAGAAGGCTATCAAGGTGCTAAAGGACCGCGAGTCCAGTTTGAAGACCTTCATCGGTGGATACATGAAGGCTCAGAAGATTGATGACGTCCAGACGCGTGGCGGAACCAAGGTCACCCAGAAGACGTCGGTTAAGAAGCCCGCGATCACTAAGAAAATACTAATGGATGAACTACCAAATTACATTGAGGGAGGTCAGGAACGTCTCAATCAGATCATAAAGGAGATTGAGGATAAGTTAGAGCCCAAGGAGACATCAAGCCTTCAACTCAAGTTAAAGAAGAAATCTGAAGAGTAAGTAGTAACCAAAGATGGTGGGATCTAATCTTCTTGACTACACTCCAATTGCTTCCTCTGAGCCTCAGGTGATTGAGGACTATACCGTTGACGAGGAAGAGGAAGGCTTTGTGGATCCAAATGAATATGAGTATGAAGATTGGATAGCCTATTACAGTGATGAGTTGTGGAATAACTGGGAGTTATACAGAGAGAGGTGTTATGATAATATGACACCAGTAGCGCTTACGTTTTCCGAGTTTTGTAAAAATGAATACTATTGTTAGATTAAATGTTGGCAATCAATAGATATGATGCGACTGCCAGACGTGACAAGTACAAAGGTCATTGTTCCAACCGTCCTCTTCGCCTTCCTGTCACCCGCCGTCACGGGCATGGGTGGGCTGGTGGATCGACTGGGAATGACCTCTGTGTTCGGTATCCTGTATATAATCATTCTGCGTGGGGCGATGAAGTACGTGGTTCGGCCAAGCGAGGTCTATCTCGCATCCGGAATGTACTTTCTTCTGAGCGGAATGACAACAGACCAGACAATGATCGTGAGGAACACTTTTCTCTACTGGATTTTATTCGCGGTTATTCGCTCACAAAGTCCTCTCGAGTTCTAAAAAGGATGAAGTATCTCGTCGTGGGTCCCGGTGCCATGGGATTCTATGCTATCCTAGGAACAGTTTATGCACTGAACAATTATGATAAAACTAAAGATCTCGAAGCCGTCGCTGGATCATCTGCAGGATCCATCGTGGCATTTGGATGTCTGGTCGCCAAGTGGGACATCATCAGACTTTTTAGAATCATCCGAGAGGCTGCTGATGTAAATCAATTGATGCGACTGAATCTAAAGTCCCTTTTGAACAACTATGGTTTGGTACCGGCAACCAGGTGGAAGGAGGTATTTACAAAAATATGTATGGAATTGTCTGGAAAGGAAGATTTCACATTTCAGGAACTCAAGGAATGGTGCGGGCTGGACTTTTACGTGTCGGCGTACAACATCACGTTACAGAAGAGTTGTTACTTTTCCCACCACACCCACCCTGACATGTCGGTCTCCCACGCGGTCTGCATGAGCATCAGCATTCCATTTTTGTTCGAGTCCGTGGTCTATCAGGGTCACCGGTATGTAGATCTAGCGGCATTTGAAACGTGTCCACTGACGCCTTTCATGGGAAAGGACATGGAAGAACTTGTCTCAATCGAACTGGATCCTGAACCCTCGATGGAGAAGCCACCCCACATAGGGTCGTTTGTCGATTTCATACAACACTTTATCACTTCGATTATGAGAAATAGAGTGGTCTATGAAAAGCCTACCATCTACATCAAGATGAAAGAAGGCGAGGCGTTTAATTTTTCTATGGACGACGACAAGAAAACAGAACTATTCTATCATGGCTATCTCACCGGAAAGCGGTTTCTCAAGATAGAGCACGAAGAATGTCCCTCAGAACCAGAGCAGCAACACCTGCCATGAAGAGGACCACCATGTAACCCAACTCCGAATCCATCACACCTTCAACTTCATAGAACTCCACCCTGTCAGTGGGAAAAATTCTATCAGCAGCCTTCTCGGGAGCCGGCGGCGCCTTGACCGTTTCCCGAGGAAGCCCTCCGTAGGCATCCTCAATGGAACAATAGCCTACCATTATTTAGTATCAACTAGGAAATTATTTACAATTCAAGTGTCGTTTTTCCTTTCTTGCCACGCTTCTTCTTGGGGGCAGAAACTTCCACGTCCTTGACAGACTCACCATTCACACTCACGATGTCCGAAATGTCATCCTCAATGTTGCCGTCGCTTGACGGTCCTGCCGGTGCGCGAACTTCCTCCACGTCACGGGTCGTGGTGGACTGAGGATTCATGAAATTGGACATCAGCGACGAGAGATCCATGCTCGGTCCCTGAACCTCCCTTCGGGCGATGGGCGGCGGTGGACGAGGATCCACGTTCCTTGTTTGGGCAGTCTTGGCGGTGTTTGCCACGGCAGACATCATGTTCTTGATGAGGTCGGGATTCTGCTTGATCACATCGTTCATCTGGGGCATCGCAGACTTAAACATAGAGTGGGTCAGATGGAACATCGTGGCGGAACCACCGAGCATCATCATCAACTTCAGTTCGGGTGCCATCTTCGCCTTTCCTCGGTATTTGACGTAAAGTTCCTCGAATACATCATCATAGTCATCGACTCCATCCATCACTGATTCGGACCACCCATCCAAATGGATATCCAGGGGATTGTAGCGCTTATTCAGAAACTCGATTCCGGTCACACAGGCAATGAGCATGCGCCTCTGCATCTTGACGGATTGATCCACCTCGATCGAATAGGACATCCGCTTGACCTCACCGCGGATGTCGTGGATCGACGAATGCATGTTCAGACGCTCAATGGATCGAATTCCCTTCTTCTCCAGGCGGGTGATCTTATTCAAAAGGTCAGCCTTCTCATCGTCGATGGACTTGTATCCAGGAGAAGGTGCATCCTCGTCATAAACCTCTCCTCCTCCATAGTCATCACCGAAACCCTCACCATGATCTTCAGGCTCTTCCTGTGGCGGCGGAGGACGTGCCGAAGGCGTCTGCTTCCCGTGATTGGCAAATGCCATGAATGAAGACGCAGGTGCCTCAACAGGGCGGTCATTCATACTCGGGTTGTTCGTTCGCTTGCGCTTCGTGGCATCCAGGACGACGCCGTTGAAAAGATCCTGTTCATCATTGTCCAGGTCGACCATGATCTCGCTATTATTATCAAGTTCAATCTCGAAATCCTCCATGTCTTCTGGTGTCAGTCTATAAACTTATCATCAAGTCTTTAACGCAGAAAAAAATCAAATGTTCTAGTAAAGAAGTATGATCAGTAGTCAGTTTGCCCTCGTGCTCGTGATTGCCATCGTGGTGCTCATGTACGTCAAGTGCTTCATGGGTATGAAGAAGAGTGGGTACAGGTTGTCCCCGGAGCCGGTGGAGGTTGAGCCCATGATCAGCGGCGATGCCATCACCAAGCTTCCTTACAAGCTGGACTGTGTGCCCGGCCCAGGCAAGGATGCCGCCTACTACACCAAGGACCTGACCCCGGGTGGGTTCTGTGGTGACCAGGCACTTGTTCGTGAATCCATGTCCTACAAGATCCTCAGTGGTGTCGGGGGATCTCTCCTTGAGAAGTAAATTAAAGAGAAGAAAACAAAGGTAAGTACGAAAAACAATGTCTACTGAGGATGTGATGAAGGAGCTTACTGAGATGCGCAAGGAGATCAAGAGTCTCACCAAGTTGGTTCGCAAGATCGCCAAGGTTCAGGATGACCCCGATGGGTCCAAGGCCAAGGAGCGTGCTGCCAACACCGGGTTCAACAAGCCCAGCAAGGTCACCAAGGACCTGACTGACTTCATGGGTCTCGCCGAGGGCACCGAGGTGTCCCGCACGGATGTGACCCGTTTCGTTAAGCAGTATGTCAAGGACAAGGGTCTGTCCCACCCAGAGGATGGACGAAAGATTATTCAGGATGAGCCTCTGAAGAAGCTCCTGCAAACACCTCAAGGAGAGACTCTCTCTTATATGACCTTGCAGAAGCACATCTCCAAGCACTTCATCAAGGCTTAAACAAAAAACGCACCCTAATTTTAGAAAATGATATCCGCTCAGGAGGTTGAGGCCATCATCGGTACGAACATCAAAAACATCGATGTGTATCGCAAGGCTTTCAAGCATAAATCTTCTGTTCAACACGATGGCGTCGAAGGTTCCTATGAAACGTTGGAATTTATGGGCGACTCCGTGTTGGGCTTTATTGTCACCAAGTACTTGTTCGATAGGTACGAGAATCTGCAGGAGGGATTTCTAACTCGTGCGAGAACAAAGATTGTCTGTGGAAAGACGTTGGCGGATGTTTCTGCCAAACTGGGATTTCACAACTGGGTTCAGATGGATGAAAAGGGGATGAGAAATGGATGGAACAACAATCCTAAGATTCTTGAAGATGTCTTTGAGGCATTTGTGGGTGCCATCTACTTGGATCTCGGGATGATCGAAGCCAAGAAGTTTGTCCTGGGCGTCCTGGATAACCCAGACCTCATCCGTTTGGACCGCCTGATGGTAGATGACAACTACAAGGACATCCTGATGCGAGTCTGCCAGGCTCAGAAGTGGGATCTCCCCGAATACCGTCAGCTGGACCACGTGGATGTCACGAAGTTTAGAGTTGGTGTCTACGTCCAGGGACATCAATGGGGAACCGGCAAGGGGTCCACCAAAAAGGAAGCCGAGCAGGCTGGTGCCTATTTCACCCTAAAGCGTCTCGAAGAGAAACTTGAAAAAAGACTGGTTCCATCCAAACGCCCGAATGCCATGATTAAAAATGTCCACAGAAAGTAATAATGAAGGTCGCCCTTATCAATCCTATTTCCAAGACAGTCAACGAGTTGTGCACAGGTCACGAGATTCGCGCCTGGGGTCGCAAGTCGGGTAATGTGATCGTGGATGTCCCTACGGGGTTCCCTGTGAAGTCCATCTCTGATGTGAAGGCTTTTGGACCCGATGTGGTTGTCGTGGAGAAGCGCGGCAATGGTGTTTTCAGGGAGTTCGCGAAGAACTTTGACAAGGTCGTGGATGTAGAGGGTCTTCGTATGATGCTTTCTGCTGCACCCGTGCCCGTGGTGGTCAAGAAGGAGCCCGAGCCTGTTCCGGAGCCCGTGGTGGTCAAGGAGGAGCCGGTCCCAGAGCCCGAGCCGGTCCCCGAACCGGAGGTCGTCGCGGTCGCAGCGGCTGCCGTCGCCGAAGTTGAAGAAGTTATTCAGGTTAAGGAGGAGCCCAAACCCAAGAAGTCAACATCATCGCGCAAGAAGAAGACGCCTACCAAGTCCTCCACTTAAACATTAGAGCCCTATGCTAACTAGTATGCATCCCCAAGCGGAGAAGTTTTTCAACAAGACTTATCCTGAACAACGTTCCGATGCGTGGTTCAAGATGAGGGGCACGATGCTCACAGCATCCGATGCCGGTACCGCGATAGGTGTAAATCCCTACGAAAAACCTGAGAAGTTGATTCTGAAAAAGTGTGGCGTCAGTGAACCCTTCAATGATTGGGCGACTAAGCACGGTCAAAAGTACGAAGATGAAGCCCGACAGATCTACGAGGAACGCCACAATCAAAAGGTATTTGAGATCGGGTTAGAACCCCACCACACCCTCGACTGGATCGGTGGGTCGCCTGATGGCATCACCTACACCGGAAGACTTTTGGAAATCAAGTGCCCAAGGTCCCGACCGATTGGTGACGGAACACCACCGGTATGGTATCTCGCGCAGGTGCAAGTGCTCATGGAAGTCCTGGACTTGGAAGTCTGTGACTTTGTGCAGTATCGACCTGCCGAAATCACCTACCCCAAGCCTGCCGAGTTTGTCTGCGTGGAGATTCTACGGGATCGCGAGTGGTGGGCGACCAATATGCCTATCATGAAGGCATTTTGGGAGAGGGTCCTGTGGCATCGCGAGCATGGTCACCAAGAACTGCTTCCGGCACCAAAGCCTACGATCGATGATCTGATCAAGGAGATTGAAGGTCTCGAGGGACAACTCACCAAGGTGAAGAAGATGGCTCTCGAGATCGCCAAGGAACATTCGACCCTGAAGACGGGTCGGTGGTCTAACGAAGATGAAGAGTGGCTCTTGAAGAACAAAGACAAGAAGATAGAAGAACTTGCCGAGCACCTGAAGCGAACGGTCAAGGCCACCAAGATGCGACTGGATAAATTGATCAAGGAGCAACCCAAGCAGGAGTGGACGGTCAAGGTGATCGAGGAGGACGACATCTAAAACCCAGCTTTACTTTGAACCCACGGAAGCGTCTGCCTCCCTGGAAGGTTGGGTGCGCGGCAGACAAACTTGATGATAAAATGGTTGATCTCCTGACCACCGGAAGGGTCGGGGATGAGAGCCCCATTCTGGTTATATAACTTCACTGTAAGGCGGTCCAAATGTTCTATAGGATGAATAAATTGTGTAATTTGATCGTAATTGTCTCTGAACACGATGAGTTGGTCAGATGATGAACCTTGATCATTGGTGCTAATAATTGATCCAAAGGCACCACGGGCAATGGACTGAACCGGTGAAGTGGACGGGGTTGTTGGTGGATTCTTGGTGAGTCGGTCATTGAAGTTGGATTCCAGTTCGCGGATTCGCATATAGAGGTGTTCCACAGAACCACGGGTGTGGACGTGGAGACCCAACAAGCGTGCTTGAACCACCTGTTTCAAAGGTGTATTGAAGTACACGGTAAAGTTATTGGAACTCGTTTGATCCAGTGTGTCAAAGGATATCGTGTGATATTCGTAGTTGAAGTCTGGGAGACCGGGTGTCGTGTAGGATGACCTAGCCATTTATTACTTAGCCAAGAGAATAGCGAGCACCAAAAGAACGACCGCAATCGGTATCAGTATCTGAGCGTACTTGGTGGGAACTCCCATGAACTCTCTGCGGGGCAACAGGGCACCGACGGGTTCCGTGGAACCTTCTGGATTATTCTTGTTTCGGGTAGCAGAACGATAGTAGTTAATCAACTTGCGCGCGAATGTGTTCTCCGTCCCTGGTGTCACCGGGGGTGCGATATTGGGTTCGATGCGCTTGTCATCTTCGTCCTGCTGCTTGGTGGCGAATCGCTTATCCTTGGTGCCTTGGACATTCAACTTGAGCACAAACTCTTCGGTGTCTGTTCCCGCATTGTCAAAGGGGTATAATTTAAATGAACTGGTGGTTATATCATAATAATAGATGGACACTTTGATGGCTTCCATGATCGGAATTGTTTTTTCAACACTTATGTGGTCGTTCAACGAACTCATCACGTAATTATTGGATTGAGGACTGGTGACCTGTGGTGCAATAAGTGTCCCCGTGTATGCAAAATTCACGTTTGTATCACCACCCTCGGGTGGATTATCCACTGTATAAATCCTATCAGTTAAAATCCCATAGTTCGGAACTTCCAAGACAACGTAATAGGCATGAACATTGGCATCCGTACTGGCCGTGCTGATATAAGGAATGGATGCCGACACAAAGTTCACAGATTGGATTCCGTAAAGGGGTGTGCTGAGATAACTGGTGAAGTTGTTAGCATCGGTTGTGGATCTATCTTTTCTGGTTGAACTGTCGATAACGATGTCGTAACTTGACATACTCTATTATTAGATTGCTTTTTTTCAATGAAGAAATCACGGAGGTCCAGATCGTCCAACTCTTCGCTGAATACATCGTCCAGTTCGGAGTACTCAACCTGGGGTTTCAAAATCTGAATACTCTCTTCATGTTCCAGTGGGACCAACGATTTTTCGGATTCAGTCTCACTGGAAATTGTGGCATATTCGTCTGGGTCATACTCATAACCTTCCATTGGTTTCTACCAGACACTAGAGTTTTTCAAGGAGAACAAATGACGCAGTTTAGCGTCTAGAATTTACGGCGCTCTTTATCATCATCTCAAGTTCGGTCTCGGGTTCCCAGTCAGCCCACTCTCGGACCGCCTGATTTACCTCCAGATAGCGTTCGTCGTCCCCGTCATACTCACGGAACTCATCATCGAACCCCATATCGCACTCCTGCACGACCATATCATCATCGGTCTCCCATCCGTCAGAGTCCTCCTCTTCCTCACACGGAAGTATGGAACCATAGACCCTTCCTGTCAATTTCATGGCACTCCACTTCATACCATATTCCATGTCAAGGGCAGTGACGATGCTCCTTCCGGTGGCTTTACAATATTCAGCGGCCACCACAACGGCATTCTCCAGAACGGGCTGGATCGCGTTCGTATAGGCTTCTATGATCTGTTCCTCGCGACTCATTATTATTTTTTAAAATGTCCCTTTTCTTTAAGAGAGGAACATGTTGAAGCCTCCAGTTGGATTCCGTGGTGACACAGGTATCGGTGCCCTAACAGCACTGAGTGGAGTGGGTCAGCAAGATCCGTTTCTGTATGAAAAAATTCCTCGCGAACCCAGCTATCCAGAGTATACACACGCTACGCCCTACTACCGATTCTATAGACCCACTTCGACCAGATTTCTTGGAGAGGAAATACGTCACGTATTCAGACCCCAAAATATGGGTGATCTTTTGACAAGCTTGATGATAAAGTGCAGGTTTCCGCCAACATCCAGTTCCGCAACATGTCTAAGAAATTTGGGTCTCTCTATGATTCGAAGGGCAGATCTTTTGATTGATGGACTGGTGGTTCAAACGTTCCAGGGGGAATGGATGTCCATATACGAGTCTATGTATTCAAGCGAGCAAGATCGAACAGATATTTTCAATACCATCTTCAATCTCGGCGGTGCTTATGATACTGGCGTGAGTTTGAAAACGAATGACACGACTCAGACTCTATTCTTTCCACTTCCATTTTTCTTCAATAGGCACTATGTGGATTCCAAGGTAGACACAACATCATTCCGTGTCCCGTTCCCATTGTGCTCAATTCACAACTCCGAAGTTACGATAGTCATCCAATTTTATCGCCTTGATGAAATTGTCAGCAGCACGAGTGGATTTGCCACTGGCGCCGACCTTTTGGATTTTAAATTCGTCACCAGGGAAGTCACCCTAACTCCACAAGAAAGATTTATGCTGATGTCAAAACCTCAAGAGTACCCTATTGAAAAGATAAATACAGAAGAGATAGAAGTTCCTGCGACCGTAGGTGCAAAGTTTCGTTACTATTTCAACAGCGCTTACTCATGTCGTTCAATCTTTTGGACATTCAAAAATAAACTGACCGGTTACAATCCAGTCTTCTACACCCCTATCATCAATGCACAGGTCGTCACGCTCAACAAAACGGATCGAGGTGAGGTTCGCAAACCGTTGTTCTTTCAGGAGTTTCAGGCGTACGTACACAACTTTCACAATAACAAAACCTTCTATGCCTATTCATTTGCCGAACAGCCCCTGCAGGTCGTGTTGGGTGACTACGAATTTCGCGCCCCTAGACCTCAGAGCGCCTACATCGACATGTTCTTCACGACGGTTTCTGCCGGTTACGAACTATGGTCCAGTCAGTTTGCCGCGACGCAACAGAATTACACGGTCCAGGATACCAGAATCATCCTCGACACTTCGGTCGGTCTAGGTGGCAGCAGTGTCCTCAAGTCTCTTCGCATGAACACTTATGGATACTTCCGAACCAATACGGCGAGAGTGGGTATTCCTGGAACTTCTTATTCTAGCACGTCGAATGATGGACCTCCGCCGGATACTCCCTACAAAATGCGTTTCGAACCTTGGGATGGATCCAAGATCACTGTGGGAGCTGTGGATTATTTTAGGACGCCATCCTCTTATTACCTCGATGGGTTGAATAAGATGAGAAATAGGTCTTTTTACTACAACACTGACAAAGTATCGGTACCGGCCTGGTCAAATGCCGACAACGACAAGGCAGTTATATTATTCAGAAATTCTACGGCGGTTTCTACAAGTGCCACCGGAACACAAGGTCAAAACACAATTACTGTGACAGATGCGACGGGCATAGTAACAGGGATGGATGGTTTGAATGGAAGTAACATATCATCGACGGCCACCGTAACTGGTATAAGTAGTCTCACCGTAACCATGTCTGAAGAAAATACTGGACCTGTCGTGGGTGATACCATATTTCAAACACGCGACGGTGTGCCAGAGTGGGTCGTCACCTCGGGGAGCAATATCTATAGCATCTCAGAAGGTACCACTATGACAGTCGATAGCACCTTGAGTGGATTCTCGCTGGGCACGGGATACCCGACGTCAGGAGCCACACTCTCTGATACCACCCCAACCTCGGGCTATATAAAAATTACTTCCGACGCCAGAACAAACATCAACACATTTATTCCAGCCGTTGAAACATTCTTGGTAAATTTTTATTATTTGTCCACTAGCAAATTTGTCGCAGTCGACGGAAGAGGTACCGTTGTCGACAAGGAAGGATCGGGTGGTGTCGTGGAGGGCAAATTCAATAGAATTGATACAGACGGGTCTGGGTTCATAGACGCTATTGAATTTGATGTTTCCACGTATGACAGGGACGGGGACGGCAAGGTGTCCTTTGCTGAATTCAAGGAAATCGAGGAAGGTTGACCTCAGACCCCGTGAATACCATTTTTGATATACCATTTTCGATGTATAACAAATTCACCGAAAGTGCGTACAATCTGAAGCGAAT
>Ga0181557_1001834_pt1 | contig 23067 bp, 14 predicted proteins | sample 011ome_23_FD_148632 | JGI IMG/M metagenome (GOLD analysis project Ga0181557, IMG submission 148632) | Coastal salt marsh microbial communities from the Groves Creek Marsh, Skidaway Island, Georgia - 011506CT metaG (spades assembly) | ecosystem: Environmental > Aquatic > Marine > Intertidal zone...
GCGATGCGCGATGTCCACCCGCAACGGCGCGTCGAATATCCGCCCCGGCAACGTCACCTCCCCGCGTCGCTCGCCATCGATCCCATACACCGCAATCGTAGCGTCCACCCCCTTACCCTGCGTCTCGCTGATGTTCCAACGCACATCCATCACGCCAGACGACGATGACGCGTCCAGCGTCCGCGAACCTAACCGCGCGTCGCCCGCATCCGCCCCCGCGTCTTCATCCCCCGTCGTCTTCGCCGTCGCCGCCGCCGCCGCCGCGTTCGCCGACGCATCCGACGCAAACATCCGCGCGACACCCGTGCGCGCCATCGCGCGCCCATCGCCCATCGCGCGCTCGCGCCACGACGGTGATGTCGACGACGACGATGATGATGTCGCCGTGGCCACCATCGCCAGCGCGCGCGGCGCACCCGACCACGCCCTCGCGCCGCCGCCACCGAACGCCGCCGCCGACGATGCCGAGGATGACGACGCCGACGACGCGATCGCCATCGCGCCTCGCGCGCGCGCGCACGTTCGCGACCACATGGCGCGGGCGAGCTCTGCCGCCGCTGGGCGATGGATGGGGTCGAACACAGAAAAAACACATCGACCAATCGTGACCAGGGAAATCCCCTCCGGAGTGGGGACTCGGTGTGATTTTGGCCAATCATGACCAGGGACGACCAGAAGATCATCCTTGGCCCGACCGGGATCGTCGCGTCATCGGATTCCCACGCCCGCGACTGCGCGGCGCGCACGCGACGGACGACGATGGGAGGCATACTCACCGGCGCCGCGGTGGCGGAATCGATGTCGCTCACGGGCGGCGCGGCGGCGAGCGCGTCGGCGTCGAGCGGCGCGATTGCGGGCGTGACCACGGCACTCGGGAGCGCGGGCGCGGTGGTGACCGATGCGGTCGGGTCCCTGGGCACGTACACCGTGGCGGTCGGGACGTACACGATTACGGCTCCGGTGGTGTTGTTGGCGACGATTGGGGTCATGATGGCTGGGTTGGCGTCGTACGTCGTGGTGCGTCGGGTGCGCGGGACGAGCGGGGAGACGGCGAGTTTGTTGCGGGCGAGCGCGTACGGCACGGCTGGCGCGGATAATATGGTGTGATTTTTGTGTGCGTGTATGCTCTGTTCTGTAAAATTAAAACACGTCTTCTTCGTAATGCGCCATCCATCTTTATGTCAACGAGGACGTCCGTCCGTCCGTCGATCCGTCCAAAGTCATCTGTTTTTCCTTTTGCTCGTTGAGTTAATTTAATTACTCGGTGCGCGCCTTTTTACTCGGCTCTTCTTCATCGTCGTCGTCGTCTTCATCGTCGTCGTCGAGGATATCCTCGCTTTCCGATGCGTCGCCCTCGATAAAATCTTCCTCGCTTTCGTCGTCTTCGAGCGGGGCGCCGTAGAGATCCGCGAGGCCTGGTTCGTCGTCTTCATCGTCTTCGTCTTCATCGTCTTCGTCGTCCTCATCGTCCTCATCGTCATCATCCTCGTCCTCGTCGTCGTCCTCGTCGTCATCCTCCTCGTCGTCATCATCGTCCTCATCATCTACCTCGTTCCCGAACTCGTCTCTCCCATCCAACGTGTTCAACGTCGGCATCATGCTCATAATCGTCTCAAAGTAACCCTCCGCGTTGGTTAGCGGACACTGCTCCACTTCGAGCACATTTAACGTCAATTCATCCGCCAACGGCTTCAAATCCTCAACACTCGCGATGCGATTATTCGCCAACGATAACGACGTCAAATTCTCGCACTTGACTAACGCGTCCAAACCGCTCGAAATACGATTATCATTCAACAACAAACTCTTCAACTTGGCCAACGGCGGAAATCCGCTCAACGTCGCGAGACCGCACGACGCGCAACTCAACGTTTCCAAATTCTCACACTTGGCCAGTAATTCCCCATCGACATTCGGGGCGTTAAACTTGTTATCGAGGTACATCGTGGTTACTTTTTCCACGCTCGTCCCCATCTCGTCGCACCACTTTTGAATAGCCTGTCGTCAAGTGCAAGACATGATGATTACGCACGCAATCCATCGCGATTGGCGCCGCCACCGCGCGTCGCCGTCGCCGCCACTATCGCGACGCACGACGCGCGAATGGCGCCAATCGAGATGTCGCGCGCGACATCGCCGCGCGTTAGTCTATTGAAACCAGCATCGATCGATCGCCAACGACCAGCGCCGAGCGCATCGTCTCGCGCCGCCTCCGCGCGCCGCCTCCGCGCGCCGACGCCCGCGCGCGCGCATCGCGTCGCGCGCATCGCGTTCGACTTCTCGCGCGCGACGGCGACGGGAATGACACACGTACCGCGTCCATGATGACGTGAGCTCGCGCGCGACTGACTGTGGCGCGTCACTCTGCGACGACGATGCGTCGGTCTTCCGCGTCGTCGGCGTCGTCGGCGTCGTCGGCGTCGTCGGCGGCGGCGCGCGCGCCGCGGCGTCGGGCGATGGCGCTGATGGCGCTGGCGTGTGCGCTGGCGTTGACCGCGACCGGGGCGCGCGGGCGACGACGGCAAGGGTGGGGGCTGTCGTCGTCGATGTCGATGTCGGCTCGGGACGCGACGGATTCGAGCTACGACGACGACGGCGGTGCGATGGGGGACGATGCATTGGGGTTGGATTACGTGCATGAATCGTTGGTCGCTCGGCGCGTCACGCGCGAGGGTGGTGTGCTTGCGGAGGAACGCGAAGACGATGACGATGAGCTCGACTCGCGACTCGCGTCTTCGTCTTCGTCTTCGTCTTCATCGAACACGTCGTGGAGTGAGGATTTTACCATGTTGGATCCACCGCCTGCGTTAGTTGTGTCAAATATGAACGGTGATGGCGTGCATGGGTCGTCGACGCATCCAAAGTGGATGCGGGAAATGTGGTCGGCGCAGACGCAAGCGTTGAGTGCGAGTGCGCGGCTCGAACTCGAAACCAAGCTTCAGGGCGTGCCAGATGCGTTAAAGCACGTCAAGACGGGTGAGCTATTGTTTGTGACATTTGGTACGGCGAGCGTGAAGGATTTTGTGTTTAATTGGGTCGAGTCGACGAAAAAGTTGAAGCTCGAGCCGATTTTCGTCGGCGCGCTGGATGAGGAAATGTTTCAATTGTGTCGCTCGCGAAACATCCCATCGATGCTGCTCACGGGACGGTCGGTTTTAGAAGCGCGTAACACGCAATTCATAGCGCACGGGAGCGAGTCGTTCAAGAAGATGGGCACGGTGAAGACAAAGTTTGTGGAGGATTTATTAGATATTGGCGTGGCGCCGATTTTATCCGACGCCGACGTGGTGTGGATGCGCGACCCTCGGCCCGTGTTTAACAATGGCACGTACAAGTACGCCGATATACTCATATCCACTGATTGCATCGACACCGAAGCCGATCGCAGCGACACTGGCGCGTGTAATCACGTGAATTTCAACACGGGGATTTTCCACATTCGGCCGACGGAGCGCGCCAAGGCGTTTGTCGCGGCGTGGAAAAATTTAGTCACCACGAGCACGATTGCGTGGATGCGCGACCAACCGGCGTTTAACATTTTGACCCGCGATGGGGGCATACATCCAGCCGTGGACGTGCCCAAGCACGCGCGAGGACTGGCGGGATACCGTTCGTTGGTGTACGTCGCGAACGCCACCATTCGCATGGGCGTCTTGCCAAATTACCAATTTTCCAACGGGCACACGTACTTTGTTCAAGAGCATCAAAAGTACCACGTCGAGGACGGCGAGCCGTACGCAGTGCACACGACATATCAGTACGGCGACAGTAGCTCGTACGCGTACGGTAAACGCGAGCGATTGCGTCAACACGGATTGTGGTACGTCGATCCTGCGAGTTACTGGAGCGACGGGAAATTCTTAACCATCTCCGCGAAAGGATCTCAAGTACAGTTTGATGGCGACAGCGCCGTCGGCACGGACCCAGACGCGTACGTCACCGCCATCACGCGCCACTTTGAAGAGGACAAGATTCGTCGAGTGACGATTCGGAACGCTCTGGCGCTCGCCAAGGCGCTCGGCCGCACGCTCATCCTCCCCGAAGCGCGGTGCTATTGCGACAAGATTTGGAACACGTTGCGCGGATGCCGCGCGCTCGGCGCCGAAACCGCACATTTGCCCTATGCGTGTCCCATGGATCACATTTACAACTTACCCGCGTGGTTTGGCGCGCTCGGGGTGGAATTCCGCCATGATGGATTTCTCAAAGACGAGCGCGTGCCAGAGACTATTCGAAGCGACGTCGTTCGCGTTCGTGTCGGCGTCGCGGACAATGATGATGATTCCGCACATAGAACCGTCAACCTCGAGCCCGGTTTCGATGCGAAGACCGCTGCTAACGCATTGAGCGCCTACGCCGACGCGGCCGTGATTGAATTCGATCGCCTCGACGACGGCGTGTTTTGTGGATTTGGCGATCCCGAAGCCGACGCCGACTTTGATTCTCGAGCGTCTCGAGCGCTCGCGAGCGAGCAATACTTTTGTTTCGAAGAAGCATACATCAAACAAGGCAAACCGAATAATGGAGAGCCGGGACACGGCGAATATCAACCGCAAGTCGTCGAGCGGCATTGCGGTCAGCCAGAGTCGAGCATGTCGGCGACGTCGATGACGCGAGGCGAGGTGTCGCACATCACGCGAGAGCCCATCGCGTGTTCGTGCGAATGGGCCTACGCGAGCCCGCGAACGTTAGCGCAGACGACGTGTAGAAGTAGTAACAATTAGCTCATATAGTAAAAGCATGTGGTGCAAGTGCTAGCGCATGGTAGCGTGGTGCGTAGGTATGAATACTAGTCTGCGATGTCGACGGCGTACGCGCGGACGAGGGATGGAAATCCTTTCAGCCGTACGTCCATCCGCGTCGTCGTCGTCGTCGCTGCGAAATCACGCATCGCCTCCTCAGCCTCGACGCGCGTGGTGGAATCGAGCAGCATGTGTACCGAACTGCGACCAGCAGAGGTCTTTAACGCCGTGTCCGCGAAACGAGCGGCGAGAATGACGGGGACGCCGATGAGCGTGAGCTCGCGGCGCGTCATCGCGGGACCAATGTTCACGCATCCCGTACTAATGCCAACTGCCGTTGTAAACCAAGGCAAGTCTCGGGCGAACGCTGCCAGCACGTGATGAGCGCATCGCACCGCGCGCGATGACGCGTGATGGTCTCGCGTTTGTGAGAGTCCAAACGCGCACAGACACGCCGGTCCGTCTTCGTCGACGACGATTTGAACAACGACTCCTGCACTTTCCAGCACGCCGTGATGAATCACATCAACGGCTCGCTGGATGTTGCGCACGTATTCGATGTCGCCACACCGCTCCCGCGCTCGATCGACGATGAAACGAAAGAATGTCACTGCGCACACGGCGCGCGCGCAGCCGACGCCAACACATGAGAGAGAGAGAGCGTAGCCATCGTCATCCACAAGTGCCGACAATCGAGCTGCTAGAGAGCCTCTCAGCGGGGAACGTGACTGTGATGACATCACCCACGCGCGCGTTTCTGCCACCGTTATCGTGTGCGTATCTTCCAGAAATTGTAAGCCTCGCGCGCTGTACGCCACGCGTCCTGGACGCATGGAGCGCTTCAACGTATACAAGTCATCAATCGCCTGACCTAGAAGTAACGCCCCGTTCTCGCTCAAGCCGATGCCGGTGTTGATGATGACAACGTCGCCACATGAAACCATGATCTTCACCGCTATGGTCCAACGCGCACACATCATTCGTCCGTGTACGTGCTCGGCGACGTTTTCGGCGCAAAACGCCGCCATACGCGTCGCCGAGACCATCGTGCGATGTTCATCCAATGTATCTTTCACAAACCAGGCGGCGAGTACGGCGTCACCAATGAAACTAATAATTCTACCGCCATATGCATCGATCGCCGCGGCGAGCTTTGAGAAATAATCACGGAGGGCGTCGCGTATTAACTCGTCGCGACGGCGGCGGAGCGTCTCGGCGTGCTTGCATCCGTAAGACTTGCGGCGCTTAGCGTGTTCTTTGAGCACCACGGCCGCACTACTTTCATCATCATTATCTGCGTTGAACATGAAATGCACGAAATCATTCATGTCGACAAACATGAGTGCTGCTTTGATGTGTTGACAACCATGACTGGGCGTCGTCGGGAAAGCGTTGTCGTCGTCTTTGAGATGCGCTTGGTTTGAGCGCAATCCGGCTATGGTGCCCGTCATGTCTGCCCAGATTTTTGCCATCCTTTTCACTCGTCCATGACCAGTGCGCGTGTCATTGACTCATTTATCGCAACGCGTTTCCTACAGTATCAATTCATGTGTGTCTATTTTTAACGACGCCGTCGCCGTCGTCCTGTTCACAACGTCTCCTTGGCTTCTATACACTTTTCTACCCACCCGAGTGAAACCACCGTGTGCTTATTCTCTACGAATTTGTAATATTTGTGGTCGTGCGGTCTCAGAATGTGAGTGCCAGTTCTATTCGCCGGCGCAATCGTGCCACCATGCAGACGAACGAGAGATTCGGCGTTTTTACGCTCGCATTCGAGCACCGCCGGAAACAATACACTCCGTGCGGTACCGTCCACGCGGTGCGTTTCATCAATCGTAAACACGCACTCGCGGAACGTGAGATACTTCATGTGCGCGAATAGCTCTGGATACTCCTTGGTAAGCGTGGCCATGGCTGGGATTTCGACGCCATGCCATCGCGCGCTTTGGTCACCAACTTGCTCGAGGAGTGCCAGCACATCCTCTTCGTTACATTTCGTAAGATACTCATCGCCATAACGGTCCATCTTTCCATCTGAACTATACCACGTTGACGTGGCAAGATGTAAACGATGTCTCGGTCGCGGCGGCACTATTCGTCCTTCACTAATACATTGCTCGAGCCAGGCGATGGTGTACACGTCGCCCTTCAAACACGCGGCGACGAATTTTTCACCCTCTCGTTTCGCTGCCACACAATGCGTGACTTTATCGTGCCAAAACTCACTCGTGGCACCGCCTCTGGCGATGACTTGCTTGAACAGTTCTTGCTTTTGCTCTCGACTATGGGCATTGACGACGTGCACTTGCATGTTTTTGAAAATCTCAGACTCGCGCACGACGCCCGAGACATCCACGGGCATGAGGTGCGCCGGTAAAAGCGTCGATTGCGCCGTCGTTCGAGCGCGTTTGTGCCGAGCATGCAAACCGGGGCGTGGATCGTTGACGTCGACGTTAAACTTGACTCTGTCTTCATCAATGGTGTGCTTGAGTTGCGCAAAGGTGAGAATGTCGCTCCACTTTTTGTCATAACGCAGTCCAGTAATGCGAGGAAAACGCAGGCTATAGCCCGTGGCAAAAGTCGTCGTGGGAATCATGCGGATATCACCCTTGACCCTCACGACGATCGAACGTTCAGGTGGCCAAATCCAGACATCTGGCTTTTCTCCGTACGCGCCCGTGACGTTGTAATTTGGTGGCGGCTCGAGGTGCATGTAGTCTGCCAAATGATTCCGAACATCTTCCAATTCCGACGTAGACATCCCCGTGCCAACTTTACAGAAGCTCATGATTTGCGGTCCCGCCGATGAAGCAAAATCAGGAGGAGATTCCATTATGCCAACAAGAAATTGCGAGATTTTACCTCCACGAAGCGCGCCGGCGCCGTAATACCCACCAATCAGTAATACGTCTAAATCTTCAGTCTTGAGATAATCGGGTTTAATTTTCATCCAATTCGTACTTCTATCGCCCGCAATCCAAGGTCCATCTAAATCTTTAATCACCAAGCCTTCTTCGCCGTTATCCATTGCGCGCAAGAGATCGCTTTCGATGTCTTCCTTGGTAGAGCCAACACGCGCAAACTCTGAATCCGGTAACGCGAGTAATATTTTCGCTTTAATGTTACCACACATCACGGATGTCTCTTTGATGCGTTCTCTGAGAAGCTCGTGGCGTTCGCTTAATTTCAAATGCCGCACACTACCATCGTCGACGTACAAAATGTCAAACGGCACGTACACGAGTTCCAAATCGCCATACGTAATTTTTTTCACATTTTCTGCGTACCACGCGTACTTCGAGCCTTGCAACCCAGCCTCGTTATCAGCGTTGTCCTCATCGTCTTCTTTGCCCCCAGCGCGTTCTCTTGTGTTTAAAGGGAATAATTCATCCTTTGCCTTGCGTTGGTTTGCGCCCTGAATCAACGTCTTCAACGCCCCAAACGGGTACCACTCCTGACGAAGTTTATTCCAAACCATGAGCTCTCCATCTAAAATACAACGTTTCGGTCCTTGACGAAATAGACCATCTAATACATCGTAGCCGCGCGGGCCAAAATCATTCATGTTTCGCGTCCAGTATTGTATGACGTCGCCGTTTCTGTGCACCTGAATACGTTCGCCGTCAAACTTGGTCTCGATGACAAACTGCTTTCCTTTGAGCGCCTTATACACGGCGTCGACGGTGTTCTTACGCTGCGCTAACTGTGGATTAATCAATCCTTGACCCACTTCGATATCAGTGTGCTTCAAGCGCATCTCGCGCGATGGCAAGTCCTCGCACACGCGTCGCAGATTACTCGTCCAGTCCCACAGCATCTCCGCGTCGCGATGATAATGTCGCAAAATGAGCTTGTCCCCCATGTGTAACTTGGTCTCCTTCAATATAATCGCACAGAGCCATTTCACTTGGGTGGCATCCATCTTATTGAACACCTTGCGCAACACGCGCGCGCGTTCTTCTCTATTTCCGCACGCCGTAAGCGCGTCCAACGCGTCATTCACCTCGCCAATCGTCACCACATCCTCATCCGGCGCCCGACCCGCCAAGTGCCCAGCGCTCAGCACTTCATACACCGCCATCGCAAAATTCCCTCCACCATTCTTCTTCCACTCTTCGAGCTTCACCGCGTCTTTATTCGCCCGAGACATGTCAAACGCCGCGATAACTGTCTTGGCCAGCGCGTCGTGTTTCATCCCATACACCCCGCGTTCCTTATCCAACGACGGTATCAGCAACCGGTACGCCTCAAACGCATCTGCACGACAACCGCCGTCGCGTTTGCCTTGCAAATACCCATCGTGGAACCAATCGAGCGCGCGATAGCGTTTCGCGCGCGTCTCCTTGCGCGACGCTCCAGTCTTTGCGCGTTGAATCATCTCAAACGTTTTACACAGCACGCGGAACGGCACGTCGCGCGCAGACGCGTACGACGCATCACTCGCACCGCGTTTCATATCTGCCTCGTCTCCGGCGCCGGCGTCGTGCACCATGACGTCGTCGTCGTCGGTGTCATCACCCGCCGACGACAAGTGCCTAGATTCACCATCCGCACCGCGCGGGCTTCCCACGGGCGTCTCCGCGATCACCACGCGTGCGCGATCGACGCCATTGACACCGTCGTCGTCGCTCGCGTCGTCAACGCCGACGCGCATGGCGTCTCGACCGCGCGAGGCGCGCACTTTTGCGAAACTTGGATGTGCGTCGGCGTGTGACGACCGTTGCCGCGCATCTTCACACCCGCACGCGCACGCGCGAGGCGCGAGGCGCGCACGCGCACGAGTCGAGACCGTCAACGAGGGTCTCGCGCGCGCGGTGCGTGCGGAGGCGCGCGCGCGAGGGCGTCGCGCGACGCGGGCGCGGGCGTTGCAGGCGAGAGATGCGTTGGAAGCCGCGGGCTGGGCATGGCGCAGGCGCGCGCGCGACGCGCGCCTGGCGCGGTGTGGGCGCGCTCCTGGCGTGCGCGAGCGTTCTAGCGTGCGTCGTTGGCGCCGCGGAGGGCGCGGCGTGCACGACGGCGACGGGAACGTTGGCGAGCGTGACGCAGAGCGACGCGCTGGACGACTACGCGACGGCGAATGAGTTGGCGTTGGCGTACGATGCGCCGTACATCGCGCCATCGAGCGAGATTTTCCCTCGATGTTTTTCGCGGTATGTGTTCACGTCTGATGACGACGGCACGCTCGAAAGAGAGTGGATGGTGGTGGAGTATCCGATGTCTTCGACGCTCAATGCGACGTCAACGGCGTTTGGTAGTTTTGAATGGACGACAACTTCAGAGGTGATTTTGCGGCCAGATTTAGAAGGAAATTATAGCGTGGCGCTCGTAGATGCACTTGGGTGCTACGCGAGCGATGTGAAAAGAATAGAAGCGTTGTGGACGTGTGAGCCAACGGGGACAAATGCGACGTTTGCCGCGCTCTTTGTCGTTTTCGGCGCGGCGTGCGCGTTTTGGTTTGCTCGTGAACTGCCATCTTCCGATCCCAATGATGAAAATCAAGTATATCTAGATGTCGTGGCGGCTTTTGGCATGAAAAACCGCGCTGGCGATAGGATGGAAGAGTCGAAAGAATATGAGACTGAGATGCGACAGCTCGTGGCGCAAATCAAAAGCGAACACTTGCTGTACATCACTAAATTAGATTTGAGTGTAGATTTGAAGAACATGGCGCTGGACAAAACCAAAGCGCGAAGGGAGTCACAAGCGCAAAATGATGGAGTGTGGAATGCGGAAGAACAAACGTTCCAAAAGTATTTATCATCGAAGGAGCGCCGCGACCATTTTTTCTCGTCGGCGAAAGAACGTGCTTGGAATAGTATTTTAAAAGCCATCGCTGGTGTGCGTCACAAGTGGAAACTGAACTCCAGTGTATTTTCATTGTGGTTTGAGCATCGTTTATCGCTCATGCTGAGGAAGGAGTACATATGCGTGATGTTCCTTCGCGTTCAACTGCGGCTGGAATTTCTTTTATTATGCGCCTTCGCGTGGCGGCGATTTGGATATGCCATGGAAATGTATCGTGATTCATTCATCGATACGCTCTTTACACCATACCTTTTCGGTTCAGATTTAACCGATGCGCAAGCGGCTTTATCTTTGACGATCTGGTTCGTTGTCATTCTTTTTGGTGTCGTCATTTGTCCCATCCTTGGGATTGCGTTTGGGCGCTTGAGTTCATATTTTGAAGAAAAAATGCAGGAATGCGCAGAGGTTATGGAGTCCGGTGGTGACAAAAGTATGGCAGATTATTTAGAAGGCGGCGACGAGGAGGGCGGTGACGTCGATGCAGACGACGATTCGCGTGCTCCAGGACTCATCTCTCGCGTGCTTTCAATTTTCAAACGCAAATCCAACAAGGAAGTGTACGATCCGGTTCGAGATTTGGAGAAGCAACGCAAGAAAATAATCAGCGAAGCGGCATGGGTAAGCGCGTCAGATGAAGCCATCATTCATGCGCTTCATAGTGAAACATCAGCGCCTATCAACTTACGTTTGATCCCGCGCGGAGCGGCAAAACGCATGGAGGTGTTCGCAAACCGCGCGCTCGCATACAGACATTATTCAAGATTTTCATGTACCTCGAAGGAACGCGCAGAAAATATCGGCTTCATACTGCGTGTGCTTACTCTCCGCATTGGATTTGTACCGATGATTTTCACGTCGCTCGGCTTCTTGACGGTGGCAGACTCGTTTGTGCAGACGCCGTGGGTACACGTGACAAAAAACGCGAGCGCGGCGGCGGGCGCGAACCTATTCACACCCTTGTGCGTCGGTCTCGGAGCTATCGTAGTGAGCATGAAAACGTCGATTGAGACCGAGTCACTATCACCATATTTGCGATCATTGCCATTTTTTGATATCGTAAGTACGTTTCTCAAACTCGTCGTGGCGACTGTGGCCGCCGTCGTTGAGGGTGAATTTGGCGGTCAAGGCGTACCCGCGTTGAATGCCCAGAGTGGAATCACATCGCTGAACACATTCCGCGAGTTTGCGTTAATTCTAGTGTGCTTTGCACTGTTGGTGATGCACTTTAAGATGCAAACCGTGCGTGGCTTTGGCAATCGATGGAATTCACGTCGCACATCAAATTACGCCTCGGCGTTCTTGTTTGCGATATGCGCGTATTCCTCGAGGTCGTTTAACCAGCCACCTTGGACGTCGCATGTGGCTCCAGTACTGACAGTCTCCGAGAATTTTTCTCGTCCTTCCGTGGTCATTGCCATTGTTGTAGCAGTGTTGGCGAATATAGCTGGTCGCGCGTTGAACACCTCTCGCGAAGATGTGTGCATCAATGACGAAGTCCGAAAGCTTCGCGATCCAAAGTATGCCGACGAGGAGGACGAAATACTCTCACCCGAGTTTATAAATGAGCAAATTGAGTCTGAAAGCGTCCGTGATAGAGTGGTCACGCTCATCGCTTTCAACGAATTATTGAACGAACAACAGCAAGATAAACTCATTTGGAAGTTGGTTCGTCAGACGCAGCACCCGAGGACGGCGGAGGGTATGGAAGAAGCTTGGCAAACATCTTCTGATGCATTTGAGGAGCTGGGCGTCATTGTACATTGTATCATGGAAGATCCGGATCAAGAATTTTTACAGCGGGCGGGCGAAAGTCTCATCAGAGATATCCTGCAGGCGTACATCGATGCGACGCTTGAAATGACGCTTTGGTGTCACCAAACGAGCGATGACGTGGTGTGGGGGGCGGTTAAACGCATCGTATCAATCATCACAGACTGCATCAAGGAAGGAGAAACAAAGGCGTTTCATGCAGCGATTGCGTCGGTTGCAATGGAATCGGTACAGTCGCCAGAATACGCAGCTTTACTCTCTACGATCCTGTTCAATGCCCACGACATTGATTTGGATAAAGACGAAGACGGCAACGTACAAGTGTCATTGATGAATTGGCGCAAGATTGTGGATGACGCGTACGATATTAAGCCGCCACCCGTCGCAATGAAGCACATCGAACCGGTCACACATGTTCGAGATCCCAACACTGGGGATGTACGCCGATTGGATAAATTGGAGCGCGTATCATTCGCCGCAAAGGCGTGGTTGCGTAAAACGCTCGCTCCGGAAGACGCGCCGAAACTATCGTGGTTTGCGACGTTCGGTTACTATGCGAGCGTAAAATCTGCCCAAAGTGAAGCTGACAAAGAAAGAATCGAGATCGCACAAGATTTCATGAGGACGTTATTGAAGGCGTCGGTGAGTCCAGATCAGCAGATAGCATTCTTTTCCATCCGGACGCTTCTCATTATCGTTCGAGCGGGGTACGTGACGTCGACAATCCTCGCAGTGGATGGCCTGAACGATCTTTTTGCATGCTTGAATGCAAACTCCGGTAAATCAACGGCGACATTTATCGCAGAAATCATACAAACGGTCATGGGCGACAAGAATTCACGCTCCGAGCTGCTCATTTCGTTATCCAACCGACTCATCGCGCTTGACCAAGATGATGAACTCTCAAAGCTGCATTGCATAGAGTTGATTCACCAAGCAATCAAGTTAGAAATGAGTGCCGTGTATCGCTGCAGGCAGCTGTCGATCGAGGATGACTATAAGACGTACCAGGCAGCAATGTCTCCCGAGGCGGCGCAGTGCGCCCACGACGCGTTGTACGGCGCGTTGATTGACGTCTTACCGAATGTACGTGACAACGCCATTCCGGTGCTCGTAGACCTGATAACACTCTATGTGTGGGGTTCAAGAACTGATCACTACGTATTTACTCCTTGTAAATGCGAGGAGTACGCGGATCAGACATATCTGGCATTTGTGAGTCGTCAAGAACGAATGCTCCCTGGCGGCGTGCTCATGGCGAACGCTGTACATCGCCGCACGACAACTGCGCGCGACGACGAGTCACAAGACGATGCGGAAAAGCTCATAGCTGTATTACTCAAGGTGTATAGCACTGATAGCGACGCTACTGTCCGCGATCACGCACAGCAAGCCGTCGCCGATGTCAAAGCATTGTTGTCCTCAACCGTTGCCGAAAAGGCGGTGACGTTATTTAACAAAGACGCCAAGGATCGTAAGGTGTCTGCACCGTCTTCGAAGACATTACGTGATGTGACGCAAATGGTGCAAGCGTCAGTTCAACGACAACATCTTAAAGATGGAACGGCTTCAAAGATTCGATTGAATGAATTTTGGCGCAAGATGAAAGAACGCACGCGCGAGCAAGAATCTGGCGCCACGCAGAGCCAATCCACGCGCGGAGGGATTATCGAGATCAATCGCGATTTCGAAGCCCGATCGAAGCCTCGCGTGCCACCGGGTGGTAAGGTACCTCTCACGCGCGAGACGACTGGGTTCAAACAAACAGGAGAGCGAACGATGAGAATCGTTCGACATCCTCAGCCGACGGCGGAGTTGGAGCGACTGCGTCGTCTTCGTTTGCAACGTAGCGAAAAGAGTGCGGAAAAACGCGTACGCAGAGAAGTTGCTTCGGAACGATGGTATGGCGGTGGCGACTTTAAGAGGCCGCAGTCTGATACTCAGACTGTCGATCGTCCAACAGATTCGTTAAACGCGAGACCAACGTACACACCACGCTCGTGGGGCATGACAAAATTACCGAAAGAGATGCGCGCGCCACCTCGGCAAGAGTTATCTCGAGATGACGTCAATTACAAGTTGTAGTCATGGCAGTCGTACTAAAATATTCACTGTAACAACATACCAGTAGCCATGTGATTGGAATTCAGACAAATTTAGCTAAACGAATCTGCGATGGCTTGAATCCAGGCCGCCGCCGCAACCGCTCCAGGGTCCGGAGTTTCCTTCAAAACCTCCGGGTTGATGTAACTCGACCGCCCTGCACGCGCAGACATGTGTTTAGTGTCCATAGCGCCTGCCTTCGCCGCCTTGGCGGCCTCGGCAGCTATTTCTGCGCTAGACTTTTGGGACATTGCACTCACGCTCGCCATGGTAGACGCGGGAACGAGCGCATCGAGCATCGTTCTATCGCCCCCTCGAGCACCGCCGTAACGCATCATAGCGTGAACACCTGTGACGAACGCAACGCACACTACTTCCGCCTCAGGAGCTTTACCTTTGGCCATTTTACTCAACTTCTCCGCCGCCGCAGTAAAGAAGATGTCGTACAACGCGCCACTCGTCCCACCCATGCTTTGACGAATAGTCTCGCCGATAGCTCGCGCAAGCTCTGCAGCGTTGTCAACTGGATATGTTTCAACATCTTTCAGCAACGCTTCCGCACCCATTCGGATTGTTGTCCCACAATCGCCATCGCCGACGGCGGTGTCGTATTTTGTCAACTCATCTTCGATGGCCATGAGTTCAGTGGCGATGCGTTTGATGGCTTTTTCTGCCGCTATACCTTCCGCACTCGTCGGTGTCGACCCTGGCGGGCGCGACAGCCTCTTTGCTGCAGCGTCAACCTTTGGTCCTTCGACAACAAGTAACTCGCTGCGCGTTGTTTTGGCATTTTTTGGCCATGCTGAACACGAGCACGCAGCCTCCAACCGTTCAACACGCGTCTCGTCATCTAATGAGACAATCGTGATGGAGAACCCGTTCATATCAATCGCGCTCATGAAAGTGCCGACGTAAGAATGACTTACGCACATGTTTTTCACACCGACGAGCCAGGCAAACGCCGCTCTAGACGCGACATACAGCTCCATCAACGGTGTCGCCCCTAACGAATTTACCATCACTCCAACCTTGGCGCCGGCTTGAAGTTTAGACAACACTTCATTACGTTCGAAAATATGTTCTAACAGTGTTCCCACGATCTCATCGCATGATTTCACATTCGCGGTAGACGCGCCCGGTTCGCCGTGTATACCGAGTCCAAGCTCCATGCGTCCCACAGGAATCTCTCGCGCGACACCCTTCGCGCCCGGAAGCGTGCACGCCTGCAACGCCACGCCCATCGTACCTAGCGCATCCGCACACGCCTTGGCTTCGTCGACAACCTCTCGTAGAGATTTGCCCGCCGCCGCCGCCGCACCCGCGACTTTATGCACAAACAACGTGCCCGCGAGACCTCTCCGTCCGGCTATTCCGACATCTTCTGCCGCCATGGCGCAATCATCGTTGACAATGACCATTTCCACCTCGTACCCTTCCAACTTGGCGCGCTCGGCTGCGAGACCAAAGTTTAAACGGTCGCCGGTGTAATTCATCACGACGAGCACCGCACCCGCCGGGCCAGTCGTCGCTCTAATCGCCGACAGCACCGCCTCTACGCTCGGCGATGCGTATACGTTTCCGCACACCGCCGCCGTGAGCATGCCCGCGCCGAGATAGCCCGCCATCGCAGGCTCGTGCCCAGAACCACCGCCAGAGATTATTGAGACCTGAGATGTGTCCCGCCGCGCGTACACGAGTACGTTTTGATTGGCGATTCGCGCGATATCCGGCGTGCTCAAGCACACGCCATCGAGCATTTCATCAACGACGTGTTCGGGAGTGTTGAGGAATTTTCGCGACATCGTGCAAGGCGTGGTGTTATGACGCGTGTTGCAGTCCACGCGTTTGCCTAAACTTTATTTTTATTGACGAGACGGGACGCGAGCGCGCGTTGCGAGCGCAAGTTGGCTCATGTCATGCATAATAATCATATGAAGAGTGATATTGTAAGTGATGTCTATTCCAGTGAAAGAAAAACAAACCAAACGCGTCGAAGACGCGGGCTTTACGCTTCGCCAGTTTCCTTCGCGCCTTCCTTCATGTAGTTATCCAAGTCGGCATCCATGTTTGCCGCGGCCGCGGTGTTCTTTTGCGGGCATTCACGCGCGAAGTGACCTTCTTGCTTGCAAATGCGGCACGACGTGTCCTTGGGTTCGGGGCAGTCGCGGGCGAAATGTCCTTCGGCGCCGCAGTTTCGGCACTTGTCCTTGTCGCCCGGTTGGCGACCGCGCTCACTTTCCGGTCTAGTGTCCGGCTGCGGGCAATCTCGCGCCCAGTGACCGGTCTGGTTGCATCGGTTGCACACGTCATCCTGGCCAGCCACCTTGGCTGCGCGCGGCGCGCGCGGCGCCCGGCCACGCGGCGCATCGTAGCCACGCGCGCCGCCGCCGGTGCGGCAGTCACGCGCCAAGTGTCCAGTTCGGCCGCAGTTGTGGCACGCACGGTCATCCCGGCGGCCCATACCACCGCCCATACCTCCACCCATACCTCCGCCCGGAAGCAAAGACGCAGGCGTCGGGCACTCTCTCGCGTAGTGCCCAAACCCGGCGCATCGCGAGCAGCGATCCCCCGGTCGCGGTCCCCGCATCGACATCATCCCACCACCCATGCTCGGTCCGCGCGTATCCGGGTGCGGGCAATCCCTCGCCCAGTGTCCAACATTCCCACATCGGTTGCATGTATCCGTCGTGGGTGCGCGGTTCGGGCACGCCCGCGCGAAGTGTCCCATCTCACCGCACGATCGACACGCTCCATCGTTCGCGGCATTCGATGCATACGGCGCATATCGCGCCCCCGCCGCGCCGCCATCGTCATCCATCCATTTCCCCATGGTCTCTGTCGCGTGTCTGTCACGCGTGTGCGTCGGCCCACGGGCGTCGACGCGTCGTAAAGTGCGGCATCGCGTGAGAATTAATTCTCGTTCGATCGCGACGTCACTCAGTCGTCGAGCTCATCCGCACTTGTCGTCGCGCGAGATGCCACCGCTCGCGCTGGCGGCGCGCACCGCACCAGTGGTCGTTCGCGCGCCTCGAGCGTTGCCGCGCGCGCGACCGCGAGGACGCGCGCGCGGTCGGGAGGTTGGGCCGATCGCGGCGTCGCCGCAGTGGCTGGAGGAGCAGACGCTCGATGCGCGCACGCATCGAGGATTGTATTGCGATTGGAAGCTCACCGGGGTGGACGTGCTCGAGGTGTGGGCCTATCGCGGGGCGTTGACGCTGGCGAGTGCGGGGGCGATCGAGACGGCGGTGATGATGAAGTTTGGCAACTATGAGAGCGCGGAGTTTTGGTACTTTGCGGGCGGGGCTGGACTTGGTGCGGCGCTGGGGCTGATACATATGTACGTGAGCGAGATACGAAGCGTGATGCGGGCGCTGTGGGCGTTTGGGTTCATCGGAAGCGCGGTGATTGCGTCGAACGTGAGTGAGCCTTTACCGTTGTACGTGCTCGAGCATCACTGGACGATGTGGGCGATAGGACCAATGTTCGCGGCTTTGACGGGATTGGCGTTCAAAGAGGGCATGTGTTATGGCAAGCCTGAAGCTGCAGCGCTCTTTTTCTGCGTTCCGGCGTTATGCTTGTCGCATTTGTTCGGCGCGGGTGACGACATTAAATCAATCGAAGCCGCGGCGGTGTGCTCGCTTTTGGCCATTTTCGCGGGACGAAAGTTTACGCAAGAGCTCAAGGACGACATCGGCGATAAAAGCATTTTTATGTTCAACGCGCTTCCGAGCGACGACGAACGCGAACAATGGCTGGCGAGAGCGCGCGCGGCTGGAAGAGACGTTTGATATTTGACGCCGTCGGTAGCCACTTTGATTAGGATAGAAAGACATTCTTTTAGCGCAGCATGCTGATGCTGTATGCTGTACGATTCTCTACAATATTACATTTTAAACACGATTCCGTTTAAGAAGAAGAGTCTGAGTCGTCGTCCGAGTCATCGTCGTCATTATCGTTTGAGTCGTCGGCGTCTGAGTCGTCGTCGTCTGAATCGTCGTCGTCTGAATCGTCGTCGTCTGAATCGTCCGAGTCATCCGAGTCGTCGCTTCCCGTGTAGCTAGACGAATCGCTATCGGAATCGCTATCGGAATCGCTATCAGAATCGCTGTAAAATCCGCCCGTGCGCAACGTCAAAGCAGAAGAACCACCATCTCTGCCGCCCGCGCCGCCGCCAGAAGATGCGGCGTAGTTGTACTGCTCGCGCACATTGGTTGGTGGTTGCGTCGTCGGATGCTTGGGCAAAGGAGTGTATCCAGGCGCGACGTGCTCGACAAAGTGAGATAGCGAACCGAGTGCGTGTTCGCACGTTTGTGCCGCAGGCGAAGGAAGCTTAGGTTCGGGCTTGTTGCACAACAAGATGGAGTCGCCGTACTGCTTGACTTTGCTCGGCTTGCCATCCACCGGAAACAAGGCGCGATAAATGCGCACTCGATCACGCATATCCACCGATACATCCGCCGCCGCGAGCGCGAACACAATCTTCAACGTCGGTGCCATGCGCATCGGGTCTTGGATGTACATCTTACACGAAGTATTGATAATTTGCTGCTTGGTCATTTCGTGCTCTTCGCAGAATCCCTTGACGATGCGACGCATCATTTGCACCGACAATTCGAAAAACTTCTCTCGAATTTCCTTATCAGACGCCTTGATGTTTTCCGCATCCGTCTCAAAGATCTCTCCACCTGCAAGCCAAATTACCGCCGCGCGCGCCTCGGGAGCGACCAACTGATCTAATCGACGCATCAAGCGCATGACGACGACGATGTGCTCCTTCGGATTTTGCTGCACCAACGCGCGAATCACCACGACAGCTTCCGAAGCCACAGTCGGGCTCGGGTGCAAAGAAAGCTCGAGGAGTGACCTTATGCAAACTGATGCAATTTGAGGCATAATAGCCGCACATCGACCAATCGCACGAATCGTTAACGCGACAAACTTGTGGTTGGACGAACGCAAGTACGCCTGCAATTCTCGCAACAACGTCGGTGCATTCTCAGACGTGACAATGTGCGTCAAAATCTCCAACTTCAAGCCTCGCACTTCCAAAGTATCGCGCGGATGCACGAAAAAGGCGTTAAAGTGCGGTTGGAACAACAACGGCTGCGTGCTCACCATGGTGCAAATGTTCTTCAACACCACGTGTCGCACTTCCGGCTTATTGTGTGCGGTAAATACCAACGCGCGAACAACCTTGGGTAAATCATTTGCCGGACTCAAGTAAAAGTGCAGCGCAGCGACAGCCATAACGACACCAGAGTTTTGCGACTGCAACAACGGGCGAGTGCATCGCAGCAACAATCGGTGATCTTCATCCATCCAATCCGGGCCGCGCGCGGCGGCGCTCGCTTGCGCTTTGCTTGCCTTCTTCTTAGCCTTTTCATCGTCCGATGAATCATCATCAGAGTCTGAGTCCTTCTCATCATCATCATCAGAGTCGGAATAAAACGCCGCGCTCGAGGCCACGATGGACTGGATCCCGGCGTTGCTCGCTTGATGATACGACGCTTGCGAATTGGGCGCCGGAAGCGCGAGTTCAAGCTTCTTCTCACCCGACTTCCCGCTTACCGCGGCTAGTTCGCGCACGTGCGCATCAGGTGGTAAAAATTGCGTGCGCGCATAACGCAACAATAACTCACTCAACAAAATTTGACCCCATTCATCCATGTCTACCAACATGCGGCAAATCTTGCGGTAGTGCCTGTGCAACAAGTCGATTCTGCTTGGGCAAACCTCTTGAAACGCGGCAACCGCAGAGGACAGCACGAATGGCGTGCTATCACGCAACATGGTTTCAATAATTTCAATAAGTTCTTCTTGTCGAGTGTTATCCATGCGGTAAATCTTCGGAATCGCGTGCGCCGCCGCCTTGCGCACGTACGGGCTCGGGTCCACCGCACACTTGCGCGCGGCTAAAATAACAACCGGAACAATCACTTGTACGCGAATACTTGACATCACACGCAAAGCCAACGCACGAACACGCGGGTTCGGGTGCGCTAAATCCTTTTGAAAGCTGTTAATCGACAACAAAGCCTCCTCCGGTTTCTGGTCCGCCGTGCGCACTAAAAACATGTACACCAACACCTTCACCTCGAACGATTCGTTGACGATATTCACCACCACAGATGGGAAGAACACCGACACATCGCGCCCCATAGCCATCATAGCAATCAATTTCTTCAACGCATCGAGCTTATCTCGCGTGCTATTGCTCCGGAGCTTCGTATCCAACTCGCGTTGCTCCTCGGCGATCTGCGCCAATCGAAAAAAGATGACGCAATTACCACCGTCAGTCACGCGTTCGAACGCATCGCGCCACGTCTACCGCATCACAGCGCGCCGAGACATCTCATCTCACGACACAACGACACAACGCGCGCGATGGCGCCGCATTCGCGCGCCACACGCGCGCACGCCCGCGCCAATCCTCCGGATCGAATCCAACGCAATCGCGATCGTAGTCGACGACGCCGCGGACGACGCTGTCGCGCACGCGTCACGCGCGCACACGTACCTGCGCATCATCGACGAATTGTTGACTCCCGTGGCCGGGCGGAACCGCCATGGCGCCGACGCGTGGTGTGAAGTGGCGCCGTTCGCCGAAATTGTGGGGCACTTGGGTGTTTAGAGGATAATCATCATGTTGTTACTTTACGTGTTAAAGAAGACGCGCGACGGCGAGCACCGCGCAATCGACGAGGTCAGCGCTTCGTGCGTGAAGACGATGACGACGATGATCGCGGCGGTGGTGGTTGCGACGGCGCGACTCGGCGGCTACTGTATCTATAAGACGTCTCGCGCGCGCGGGGCTCGGGCGCCGCGCGCGAAGAGCTCGAGCGGTGCGTCTCGCGTCGCCGAGAGACGCTACGCGTGTGTTTGTGCGAGCTCGTTTTAAAGCTTGGTCGAGAATTGCACGCCGTACTTGTACTTCATCTGTGAGTGTGCGAGGAATCACGCGGATTGGCGTTGGGTTAGTCAACTGTGGCGGTGAAATGTGTCGTTTTCGCGGCGGGCGAGAGATGATAAAATGTCACAACTATTTATGGCGCGTCGCGCACGGGTAGCGCGAGCACCATCTTCGAGCCGTATTGATGTTGGCAACCTGCGGCAACCATCCATACACTGATGGTACGGTGATTGTTTGACAATAGGCGCCGAGCGTTCGTGGTTACGAGACAAGGGCAAAAACACGTACCGATTTGTCGACTTGCGCGGCGAGCGTCGCCGTGGTCTTGGGGATCAAGTTGGTCAACGACGCGCTGACGCTCACAGTGGGGTTGACTTCCGCGGACACGGGATTGGTGACAACCATCTTGAACGTGTGGCCATCCATCTTTTGGGAGAAACCAACCGTGGCGGTGGCGGTCTTCTTGTACACGATTTCGACGCCGGCGGAGCGCTTGCTGTCCAAAGCGTTCACCGCGCTCAACTTGTACGTCTTGAGTTGATCCGCAATCGTCGCGGCGTACGTCATGTCACCTTGCTTGGATTGCAAAGCAACGGTGTATGCCAACGGCGACGAACCCTTCACGGTGGCCATGGCACCGACGGCGAAACCGCTTCCGAGCGCGTAGCACACGCTCGCATCCGCCTTCGGCGCGGCGTAGTTGACGACATCCGCCTTGATGCCGAGCGGGCCGGTGACGATGGAGGACGACACCTTGATCGTCTCGAGGTCTTGCACCGTACCACCAACGGCGAGCTTGCCGTTCGGGATCAAACTGGCGAAAGAAACCGTCACCTTCGCCTTGGCGTCTTGGTTGAGCTCGACGTCCACGGTTTGGTCGCCAAACGCCTTGTTGAGCTTCACGTCGCCGCTGACCGCTTCACCCTTTTGCACGACGGACCCAGACACGCCCTGCATCGCACGCACAAACACATAACACACCATCAGTACTCATTCACCACACACACACCACGTACGCGCGCATCATCGACGACACAAAACCACGCGCGCATCAAAACTCTACGCCGCGCGCGCGCTCGAGGGCGCGCCCACTTACCGTCCCCCGCGGTTTTCGTATCCACGGAAAACTTATGGTCATAGCTGAACCCGCCGGTAAAGAGATCTACACACACACACACACAAACACCGTCAATACACCGCACGCACACACAATCCACACCGCAAACGCACATCACCGACGCATAAACCCGAGCGAATCCGCCTCCGCGCGCGCGCGATCGACGATCCCCCAAACCTCTCCGACGCGCGCGCCTCGCGCGCCTCCTCCTCCTCGCGACGCACGCACGTTCGCGCATCGCACACACCACGCATCGCACGCACGTACCTTTCGCCGATTTAGCGATATCACCGTAATACTTAGCCATGATGATGCGCGAACCCTGTCCTGTCGACGACGAAAAATGGGCGCATCATCATCGATGATGCGCGGGAAAGAAAACGTGTCAGAAATCGTCGTCATCCATCACGCGCGTCGATTTGGTTTTGCCTATGTGTGCGCGCGACGCGGCGCATCGCGCATCGCGCATCGCGCGCGCGGTGTGTGCGACGTCGACGTCGACGGCGATGCGTCGTTCGTGGTCCACCTACCTGTGTCCGTGAGCGTATCGTTGTGTGGCGTCGACGTCCGCGCGCGCGCACGGGCGACGCGAATTACTTACGCGACGCACCTCAGGG
>Ga0181557_1001845_pt1 | contig 22949 bp, 23 predicted proteins | sample 011ome_23_FD_148632 | JGI IMG/M metagenome (GOLD analysis project Ga0181557, IMG submission 148632) | Coastal salt marsh microbial communities from the Groves Creek Marsh, Skidaway Island, Georgia - 011506CT metaG (spades assembly) | ecosystem: Environmental > Aquatic > Marine > Intertidal zone...
CTGGCAACAAAATTGTTATAGACGATATAAAACAGCCTATTATAGCAATGACAATAGGCAAGACTTATATATTTGATCAGAGTGATTCTTCTAATGCATCTCATCCGTTAAAATTTAGTACAACTTCAGATGGTACACACGGAGGTGGTTCAGAATACACAACTGGCGTTACAGAAAATGGAACTCCAGGAACTGCTGGTGCATATATACAAATAGAAATAACAGAATCTACTCCTGATTTATATTATTATTGTTCAAACCATAGCGGTATGGGCGGAGCTACTAATATAGTTCCATTTAATATTTCTGTTACGTCTAGCTCGTTAACAGCTGGGTTCCCAATCACAGTGCCTAATGTTGCAACAAACAATTCGTTGGGTATAAGTGGTAGTGCTTTAGCAAAACCAACTCTTACATGGGCAACTTCTGCTAGCGGAGTAATAACAACCCCAAGCGGGACTACGGTTGGAGTGGCATACACCATAACACCATATGATAGTCCAGACACAAGAACTGCAACAATAAGATGGACTGCTTCTGACTCAACCAAAGTGTTTTTACCTGATGGCCATGATATTACTTATGATGTACCCGGATATTCTGTAACATCTACAGTAGAAAGCAGTACTCAGGAATATTTAGAAAAAACTATTGTTTTACCAAAAGTTTCTGAAACTACTTTGGCTACATCCACAATAACTGGAGCGGGCGAAGTTACTGCATCAGTTGGAACCTACGTTCCTTCAATAACGTTTGCAGCTGACTCTAACCCAAGCACATTAATAACAAATGCTAACGGAGCTACAATACCTATACAAATTTCATCTAATCAAAACTGGGTATTAATAAATGGTTCGCCTGGCTCAAAGGTTGTTGATCCCGATGGTTTAAATCTTCTTGGTTCAAATTATCCTTTTGCAATTAATGTAAGTGACAATACAACGGGGTCTAGTAGGACTGCTACATTAACTATAAGTAAATATAATAATTCACGCGTTACAGGAACTGCTGTTGCAAATCAAACAATTACTATAACACAAAATGCATAATGAGCACAATAATTAAATTTCCCTTTGAAGAAAAAGAAGGCAAATATTTTGCGCCTATAGTTTCTGAAGAAACAACTTATAAAGCTTCTAATGGGGCTATTGTAGCTGATGCAACAAAACTTGTTTCCGGAACCAAAGGTACTTTTATGAGGACACGTATTAAATTACCAGTAGAAAAATCAATTAACAAAGCAGAATTATTTGCAATTAATTCTGAAGCTGTTTATTCAAGTCAATAATATGGAAGAAATTATACATTTAGAAATAGTTGAGCAAATTACTTATGGAATAGCTCCTATGCTTGTTGCCGCTATTCCGGGTCTTATAAAAGGCGTAGGCTCTTTGCTAGGAAGAAAAAAGAAAAAAATTGAAGCTGAAAAAGCTGAAAAAGCAAAAAATGCGTCATTGTCAAAAGTAAATAATTTTAAATTTAAAAATGCTTTTGAAGGCATGCAAGGCGCTGCTTATGATCCTGTAGCCACTAAAGCTGCGCAAATAGGGGCCGCTCAAACAGCGCAAATGCCAACACTAGCGGACGCTCAAGGATATGATGCGCAAGGATATGACGCAAAAGGCTATACAGCTCAGGGTTATACTGCGCAAGGCACAAGTGTTGGTCCATTGCTTACGGGCGCTGGTACAGGATTAACAAATGAATTTGCTAATCTACAAGTATCAACAGCTGGCGCTGAGTTAGCCGCTCAAGAAGCTGATCAAGCTTTAGCTGCTTCTCAAGACCTTGCTGCTCAAGCTGGTACGGGTGCTGGTGGAGCTACCGCTCTTGCCGCGGCTGCTGCAAAATCTAAAGCACAAATTTCTTCAGATATTGACAGACAAGTTAAAGCAAATGAAATGCGTAGAGCCGAAGGTGAAATGAAATTGCAAAGAGATCAATTATCTCAAAGTAATTTAGCTTCTCAATTTTCTTTAGGACAAGAGCAATTTAATGCGGCTCAAGCTAACCAGGCAGCCCAATTCAGTACGGCAGCAACTAATCAAGCCGCGCAGTTTGGTGCTAGTGCTCAAAACCAGGCGGCCCAATTTAGTGCTCAAGCTGCAAATGATGCGGCAAGATTTGGCGCTCAAGCCGCAAATCAATTTGCTTTAAGCAAATTTGGTCAAGAAGCTCAAATGAATCAGTTTAACGCTGGTGCCGCTAACCAATTTACAATGCAACAATTTCAAGCGCAAGACGCTGCTAATAGAGCTAATATGCAAGCTCAAAACCAAGCGGCTCAATTTGGAGCTCAAATGGGTATGGAAGCGCAAAGATTGCAAGCACAAGGAGCTGCGGACGTTCAAGCCGCACAATATAATAGACTTGGAGCTAATTTAAGTTTACAGGCTCAAGAAGCGGGAGTAAAACAAGCTGCAAACGAAAGACAAAGAAGTATGCTGCTGGGCGGAATAGCTAGCGCTGCAGGCGCGGCTGCGGGTGCTTTTACGCCAAGTACACCACAACAAGGATAATAAATAATTATATATGGCACAAGGATTTGGTAGTTTCGATACTACATATTACGGACCAACATATACGGAAGACATTGAAGCTATTGAAAGAGGCGTTCAAGAAGGTTTTCAAATAGGAGCTAATATCCGTCAAAATCAAATAGCAAGCGAAAGACAAAAAGCAGACTTAGCAGCTCAAAGAAAAAGAGATGCCGCTAATCAGTTAGCTTTAGACAAACAAGATGCTGCTGTTAGAGAAGGATTAATATTACAACCTGAATCAAAGTCTGATAACTTAAATGATGCTAGATTAGATTTTTCTAACATGCTTGTAGATAAGTTGAACCAACTTAAAATTGCTAGAGACTCTGGAAGTATTACAGCTGCGGATTATAGCAAAGGAGCTATGATGTTGCAGTCACAAATACCAGCTTATAAAGCAGCCGAAAAAGTTATGTATTCTGGCGTTGAGCAATATATGGATGCTCTAAACGAAGGAAGACTATCTGAAGCAAATGATCCAGAGGCTGTTGAATTTTGGTCAGCTATGACAAGAGGAGATGCTGAGGTTGGATATAAAATAAGTGATGACGGCTCAATATCTTTAAGCGGGACTTGGACAGATAGTGATGGTAAAAAACAAAAAATAGATGCTGCTTTAGCTGAAATGGACAGGTTGCCGTTTATTTCTCAAAGACCTGAAACAACGGTTAAAGATCAATTAGCTGCAGACGCAAAAAATGTATTGGACACCAAAGCAGGTAATGCTATGAAGGTGCTTAATCCTAAGACTGGCCAATATGAAGCCGATTACCATGCAATACATAATGACGACGGGAGTCTTACGCCTTGGTTTAAACAATTTGCTACTGAAAGTTTTGATGGTTATTTTAATGGTTTAGGACGTGGAGATAAAACAAAAGCTTTAAAAGAATATTTAATGGACTCTGTTGATGTTGCTGATAGAAAAGTTTTAATGGATCAATTAGCCGGCGGTGATGCAGAGTCTTATGGTATTAACTCATTGAACAGGCTGCTTGAAGGTAAAAATTCAACTGATATAAATAACTTTATTAATTCTTACGTAAAAACTAATTGGCTTGACCAAAGCAAAAACGCAGTATTAGAAGCTAATAAGCAAATGATAAATTCAACTAATGCGGATGCTTATAAAGCTAGTTTAGAATTGCGAAAAGATGAAGCTAATACTCAAAAAGCTATTTATCAGGCGCAAGAAGCAGGTGAAAAAGTAATGGGTACTGGTAAAGAAGTTGGTGATTATTCTTATGTTTCTAATTACTTAGATAACGTAGGGGAAGGCGATTTTGATTTATTTACAAAGGGCAATGGTTTTGAGTTTGGCAGCGCTGATGGAAAGCTAGTTATAACAAAACTTGATAAAGAAGGAAGCAAAACTAATAAAAAGTTTGATTTTAGTTTAGATGATTTAACAAAAATGGTTGCTAATGAAACTTTGAGTGGACAGCAATTAAATCCTTCTAGTACACAATATAAAGCATTGAGAAATGAAGTTGCAAATTGGTGGAAAACTAATGGTGAAGCTACTAAAAAACAACTTGAAGAAAGCTATATGCCAAAAGAAGAGCCTGAAGAAAAAGGTTTTATAACTAGAGCAAGAGAATATTTATTCGGTAATTAATTAATAAATAATATTTATGCAAACTTTTTTATTGCCAAATGGCGGTTATAGAAACGTCAATGAAAATGATATAGCTGCTTTTTTGCAAGAAAATCCAGGCGCTAAACAAGTTAGCTTTGAAAATTACTCAATTGCAGCTACCGATTATGCTCCATTAGATCAAGAAAAAGTAAAAGAAGAATCAAAAAAATTAAATGAAGATTTAAATAAAAGACAAGAGTTAGAGTATTCAATAAAAAATAATAAAGGAGAAGTAGCAGGAACTTATTCAAGGTCTGAATTGGAAAGCTTTTATCCTAATTTAAAGAATGATGCTGAATTTCAAAGGTATATTAATAAATATGCCGTAAGACAAGCTGATGATCGTTCTAAAGCTGTAACTATAGGCGACCCATATTCTCAAGCAGAACAATTGCAAGAAGTTGAAGTAGTGAGCGAAGCTTTTCCAGAATTGTCTGTTGCTAAAGAAAAAATTAAAGAAAAAGAAGAAAAGGAAGCAGAAAATCTTTTTTCAAAAGAATATAATCCTGTAGAAATATTCGCATATAACAAAGGCGGGGGAGCAATGACAAGAGAAAAAGATAATGCTCCTATACGCAAGAAATATTTAGAAGAAAACGGTAATGATTTAATAAAAGCTAAAGAAGCTTACTTGGCTGACAAAAATAAGAATAGATTAAATAATCTTATAGAAAGCCAATTATTAATTAAAGAGGATGAAAGTCTAAAACAAAAGGCTAAAACAATAGCTAAAACAGGAGAGGCTATTGAAAAAGAAGATATAGCTTTAGAGTTTGGTAGATTAGATAAATTAAATTCATTATTTTCAACTTCCGTAACCGAATCGGAAAATATAATTTCAAAAAAATATAATACACAAGCAGAGGTTGATGAAGCTAAAAGTAAATTAAAAAATCAAGCTGAAATACAAAAAGCAATTTTAGATAAATACAACGAAGAACAAACTAAAATTGACAAACTATATAGTGGACTGCAAGATGAAGCTGAACTATATGATATTGCTTCAAAAGATTATGGCAAAATAAATAATCTTGTTGGAAAGTTTATAGCAAGCACAGCTGGATTAACAGCTGGGACATTAGCTATACCAAGTTGGATTTCTAATGTTAGCGAAGGCTTAGTCAAAGAAGTTTTTGGCGATTCTGCTGAAATACCAAATTGGGCAAAACCTTTAATATTAAAAGGCATTAAATCATTTGGAGAATCTGATGGTGTTAAAACTTTTATAGATGATTTAAAAAAGTTTGAAAAAACTGAAAGAGGCAAATTAGCTAGACCTACTGATATAAGCGAAGTTGTAAAAAAACCTATTGGTTATTTTGGTAGTTGGGTTGCTGACTTAGTAGGAAATCAATTACCGCAGTTTGCCGTGATGCTGGCAGCTCCAGAAGCTTCATTAGGTCTTTTATCATCTAGCGCAGCGGGTAATAAATTTCTTGAAATGAATGAGGAAATTGCTGCTGGCAAAGAATATACGCCATGGCAAATGCTTTTAGCTCCAACGTTTATTGGAGCGGCTGAATATTTAACTGAAAAAGTTACGCTAGGTCAAGCAAAAGCTTTTAGAAATTTTTTAAAATCTAACCCTACTTCATTACAAGCGGCACAAGGCTATTTAGACCAAAACTTAAAAGGTATTCTTGCAAATATACCCAAAGAAGGAGCAGGCGAGGGTATTGCAACGCTTTCAGAAAATGCAACAAATAAATTTTTATTAGGACAAGAAAAAGTAAATCTTTTAGATAATGTTGCTAACTCTGTTGCTTCTGGAATGTTTATGAGCGCTGTAATGTATCAATCTCCTTTAATTGGGAAACAGCTTTTAAAAGAAGCAGGTATAATAAGAACAGAAAGCAATGCTGAAATTGCTAATATAAATAATTTAATAGCAGAGCTTGAGCAAGAGCAAAAAAGTTTAGATAAAAATAGCGAAGAATGGGCTACATTAAATGATACAAAATTTAAACTTATTGCAAAGCAAAATAAAATTATTTATAAAGATGTAGAAAATATAGATAAGCTTACAGAAGAAGATAGAGAAAGTTTAAAAAATATTGCTACTGAATTAACAGATATACAAAACGAAGCGGCTAAGACTTACGAATTAAAGCTAAGCGACAATGCTAAGCAACTAAAACTTGCAGAGCTTCAAGATAGATATACAAACGCTAACGAAAGAAAAGCTGCGATATTAAACGCAATTAACACCGAGGCTTTTGATTATGAAAGCTTTGAGCTTAAAAATTTGCAAGAGAATGAATCTAAAGGGATGAATAGAAACCAATATTTAGCCCTTAGGGTTGATATTCTATCATCGGAGATAGATTTATTAGAAGCACAAAAAGCGGCAGCTAAAGATCCTGAAGTTAAAAAAGCTATACAAAGAAAAATTGATGTTAGAAGAGGTCAAATTTCTTATGCAATACCAGCGGCTATGGGTCTAGGCGGTGAACTACTAGGATCTATTCAAAATGCTAAAACATTAAAAGACGTTAGTTTGGCTTTTGTTGGTCAAAGTAGAGATCTTTTAACTAAGCTTAATGCTAAAGAAATAAGCCAAGATCAGTACAATACACAATATAAAGCTTTACAAACTGCTTATAAAAATAAAAAAGATTCTTTTACCGACAAAAAGGATGGTTATACAATACTTCAAGAAACTTTTGAAAATAATCAAACTCAAGCCGGAAGATTAACAGAAAAAGGAGCTGCTCAATTAAAAGCTAGAATGATGCCCATTATGCAAGCGGTTGCTAAAAGACTTTATGATAAGGTCCCAAGTGAGCTTTTGTTAGATAAAGAAAATGGTAGACAATCTTTTATAGATTCTTTAGCTAATGATATGATTGTTGAGATGCAACAAAATTTTGATCCTACACAGCAATCATTAGATAAATTTATTAGTAATAGAGCCTATTTAAGAGCTAACCGACTTATAAAAGAATATACTTCCCAAGAGTTTAAAGATTCTATAGAGGATAGTAAAGAGGCTCAGCAAATTGTAAATGATTCTTTATCAGAAGTTGAAAGAATTGATACTGCTATAAACACAATAAACACAGCAGAAGCTTTAGGTTTAAAATTTAATGTAGATGAAGTAACAAAAGAGCTTCTTAAAAATTATAATCCAGATACTAAATCTTTTAAAAGAGACATTAGTGGAGGATTTGTAAACCAATTTAAAGATAAAGTTTATGAATTTTTAGGAAAAGATACAAAAACTAAAAAAGATTTTTCTGAAGCTTTAAGAAAAAATGCGCCTGCTTTATACGATGTACTAACTGCTGAAAGTATGCGAATGGCTAGGGGCATTAAAGGATCTAATCCTTTTGTAGAAGCGGGTATGCTAATCCAAAAAAACGGACAATTAGAAAAAGTTGCGTTTAAAAATATTAATATTGAAGATTTTGTAAGTTATTTTACTGATCCAACATTAAGCAAACAAGCAAGATCTAATAGACAAAACAGGTTTAAAGAAGCTGTAACGGTATCTATTGCAGCATCACAAGCTATAGATATACTAAATACCAACAAAGCTTTACAAAATAGAATTGTAGATTTAAATCAATTAAAACAAGAAATTGGTAAAAATTTAAATAAAAATTATGATTTAAGTCAAGCAATTGAAATTGCTCAAATAAGAGACATAAATAGCTTACAAAAATTAATTGGTATTGAAGGTGATATTGTAATAAACGACTCTAATAGACTATCCATACAACAAGAAGTACAAAAATTAGCAGAAAGCGGCGATATTGCTCCTTGGATGATTGATAGAGCAGCAAATTTTGCTTTTCATGGCAGAGCTAAAGATCTTACAACAGGCAAAAGAATTGAAAAGCCGGCAAGATTTAGTTTATATTATGGTAAATCAGACCCTGCTTTTTTACAAGCAGTAAATGCGGCTAAAGAAAATTGGAAAGGTAAAAACTTTTCAATAAAAAGAGTTGGTATACCAAAAGCAAAGCTTAGTAAAGAATGGAAAAATAAAAATAAAGCACAAGAAAAAGAGAACATGGATGCTTTAGTTTATTTTTCAGAACATCTAAACTCTTTAGTTCAAGCTAATAAGATGCCTGTTAACATGGCTGCTATGTTTATTTATAATTCATACGCTACCACTACAGGGCTTATAAAAGTTGCTGCTCCATTTAAATACGCTTCTAAAGTATTTGAATACGGCAAGTCAATGAAGCAAGCTATTGGTAAAAAATTTAGAGAAGAACATAATCCACCATCTTCTGTTGTAGGTGCTAGCATTATATGGGGAATTAAAAATAACCAATTAGGTGCGGTGCTTGAAAGTGTAAAAGAAAATTATTATCAAACACAGCTTTCTAAAAAAGCAGATGAACAATTAGATAATGCAAAACTTGATGCTACTTTGCCTGAAGGGAAAAGTATTTTTGATAACCCAGCAGCAAGATTTGCGGCGGCTGGAATTGATTTAAACACTATTGAAAATATTGAAACAGGCCAAACACTAGCCGAAGAACAAAAAGTTGTTTCTGAATCAACTCCTGATGCTGTAAAAATAGCAAATGAAGTTGTTATTGAAGATAAAGTTGAATTTATAATAGACAGAGCTATTGCTAGATTGACTGAGCTTACAGGAACAAAAGGTCTTGCTATTGATCCGTTTTTATTATTAGCCGCAAAAGACGTTAGTTTAAATGTTTTAGTAGGAGGCTTAAGAGCTGTTAAATTAGCATATAAAGGTGGAAAAGGGTTAGCAAAAGCTATTGACGCGGGCTATCAATCTGTTAAAAAATACATGTCTGAAGCTGAATGGTTAGAATTTGCAAGAATTGCAACTTCTGAAATAGCTGATGTGCAATCGCCAGGAAAAGTAAGATTATCTATATTTAACGAAACAGGTGTTGCTAAAGCTCAAGAACAAGTAAGAAAACAAAGCGAAAAGCTATTAAAAGATCTTGGCATTGAAACAACAGGCTTAAGCACAGAAGAAATTAATGATAAATTAAATACTCTACGTAAAGCCAGACTTGTGGCTGTAGATAAAAAAGCTCCTAAAAAGAAAGCAAGAGTATTTGACTTTGACGATACGCTTGCGCAGAGCAAATCTAACGTGCTTTATACGCTTCCGGATGGTACAACTGGTAAATTAAACGCTACAGAATTTGCAGCTCAATCTGAGCAGCTTATGGAAGCCGGAGCAGAATTTGATTTTTCAGAATTTTCTAAAGTTATTGATGGAAGCAAAGGACCTTTAGCTGTTCTTGCTAAAAAACTAACTGAAGCAAAAGGAGATCGTGATATATTTGTATTAACAGCTAGGCCGGCTAATTCAGCTGAAGCAATACAAAGTTTTTTACGTTCTGCTTTAGGTATAAGTATACCATTAGAAAATATAACCGGACTTGGAGATGGTGCGCCTGGAGCCAAAGCATTTTGGATGGCAGAAAAAGTTGCTGAAGGATATAATGATTTGTTTTTTGCAGATGACGCACCTAAAAATGTAGCTGCTGTAAACAAAATACTTACTGACTTAGGTGTAAAAAAGAAAGTACAGGTTGCTAAAGAAGCAGAAGCTCCATCATTAGAAGACAATATGGATAATATATTAAGATCTAAAAAACCAACAAAGGGATCGTTTTTTAGAAAATTTAATATATATGTTCCACCAGGGGCTGATGATTTTGCAGGATTGCTATACACATTTTTAGGTAGCGGAAAGGTTGGAGAAGCTCAAATGAAGTTTTTTCAAGATAATTTAATGAAACCTTTTGCTGCTGGAATAGCTGCTTATGAAGCTGCTAAAGTTTCTTTAGCTTCAGATTATAAAGGATTAAAGAAAAGATACAAAAATAAAAAAGTATTAAAAGAAAAAATTCTTGATGGACTTTATACAAAAGAACAAGCTGTTAGAGCTTATTTATATGAAAGAGCAGGTTATGATTTAGGAATGAATAAAGCCGATGCGGCTGGTCTTATTGCTATAGTTGAGTCTGATGCTTCATTAAAATCTTTTGCCCAAGAGTTAGCTCTTATAACAAAAATACCTGAAGGGTATCCTGAAATAACAGAGGATTGGCTAGGTGGTAATATACAAACAGACTTAGCTAATGTTTCCAATAAAGCTCAAAGAAAAATGTTTTTGGCTGAATTTATTCAAAATAAAAATGAAATATTTTCAGATATAAACATGAAGCTTATAAAACAAATGCATGGTAATGATTTTACCGATGCACTAAAGAATGTTTTAGAGCGAATGGAAACTGGTGTTAATAGAAAAAAAGGTAAAGATAAAGAATTTAACTTAGCAATGGACTGGATAAATCAATCTGTTGCAAACGTTATGGCTATTAATATTAGATCAGCTGTATTGCAGCAGTTGTCTATTGTTAACTTTATGAATTGGAGTTTCAATAATCCTTTGATGGTTGGTAAAGCTATGGCAAATGTGCCACAGTTTGCTGCTGATTTTATAGAACTATGGAATTCTAGCTTTTTAACTGAGCGTAGAGGTGGATTGAAAATTGAAATAAACACTGCTGATTTGGCTAATTCTGAACCTGGAAACTGGTTTTTAAAAACGCATAAAAAGCTTTTAGAATTAGGGTTTAAACCAACGCAATGGGGTGATAGCTTTGCTATTTCTTTTGGAGGGGCAAGTTGGTTTAGAAATAGAACAAATCAACTTATAAAACAAGGTGTAAGTGAAGCGGAAGCTAAGGAGCAAGCTATGCTTGAATTCCAAGAAATAGCGGAAACAACACAGCAATCTTCAAGACCTGATAAAATTTCAAGACAACAAGCGTCTGAAATAGGTAGATTCATATTAGCATTTGCTAATACCCCATTGCAATATGCTCGAGAAACTAAAAAAGCAACTCTTGATTTAGTTAATAGAAGAGGTGATTGGAAAACAAACGCTTCTAAAATAGTTTATTATGGAGTAGCACAAAATGTTATATTTTCGGCTTTACAAAGTGCATTATTTTCTTTATTATTATCAGATGATGAAGATGATGAAAAAGCTGAAAAACAATTAGGTTATTTTGCAAATGGTATTTTTGATGGATTTTTAAGAGGCATGGGTTATTCTGGGGCAATAATTGCTGCGCTTAAAAATTTAGGCATGGAATATTATGATCAGCGTAAAAAAAGAGAAGCTGGAGAAAGAGTATATGATCCTGCATTAGGATTGATACAGGCTGGTCTGACAATATCACCACCGTTAAGTAAAAAAATTGGAGATATAGTTGAGGCTCAAAAGTTTGAAAATTGGAGACAATATAAAGATGTTCCATTTTATCAAGGATTTGCTGTAGCAAATTATGTTTCTGCTCTTACTAATATACCTTTAGATAGAGCATTTAAAAAGGTTGAAAACCTAGCGCATATTGGACAAGCTGGTAATGCTGCTTGGCAGGATATATTGTTAGCTTTAGGTTGGAGCCCTTACCAATTAGACGTAGAGCCTATTATTTCTAAAGGCAAAAAGAAATCTAAAATTAAAGACGTTGTAAAAAAATCAACACCTTTAAAAAAAGAATCTTTGCCGGAAGGAGTATTAGGTAAAGCACATAAAGATGGAACTATTCAAGTTGCACCGGGTTTATCACCAGCAAAAAAGAAAGAAGTTATTGCACATGAAAAAAAGCATATTGCTGATATGAAGTCTGGAAAACTAGGGTATGATACATCTAATGTTTATTGGGATGGTAATAAATATCCAAGAACATCTGATAAAAAAATAATTTATGATGGAGTTGCTTATGACGAAGGTCATAAACATTTACCATGGGAAAAATCTGCTAACAATATAAAAGTATAAATATGGCTGACGAAAAATTACTCAAAAGGTTACAAAAAGTAACTCCGGATGCTTCTAAGACTTTAGAAAAAGAAAGTGTTAAAAAGAAAACTAAACTTCCTAAAATACATGAAGCTGTTGGTGATGATTCTTATATGAGCAAAAGATATGCTAAATATGATGAATTTGACGAAAGCAAAAAGGAAAGGCTTATTAAAAAAGAGCGTGGCAAAAACTTAAGATATAAAGAACATAAAGAAAGAGTAGATGCTAAAAGAACGCAATATGCTGATAAGCTTGAAAGAAAAGGAATTGCTTCAAGAGAAGAAGCTATGTCAAGATTTGATTCATTAAGAGGTATTACTGGAAGAAGTAATACAAATTTATCCGAAATTATGGGTAAATTTTATGGAAATGAAAATCAAAATGAAGAAGATTTTGATACTCCAGACACTTCACTAGGAACTGCTGGATTCAGAATGTAAAAAAATGGGGTATTGCAATTAAGCAGTACCCCATTCTTTATTTAAAATAACAATCCAATTAGAAGACCAACAATCGGACCAATAATAGCCCAACCTTCTAGCATTCTAATTTTTCTTAGCTCTGCACCAGTAAATACATTGTCAGATGTATCTAATATCACATTACCAGCTTTGTCTTTGAGCTCCTCCAATTGATCACCAGCTTTTGCTTTTAACTCATCAAGTTCAGCTTCTAGCTCTTTGATCTTCTCCTTTGCTTTTTTAAACGTAAATCGTTCTGCCATAATAAATTTTAATTAACCGTCGCAGCTTAAACAATCAGGATCCATAGCCGCTGCCGCTATATCTCCCCTTAATACAGATTCTGTTCTGGTATAATATAGTGTTTTTATACCTCGCTTCCAAGCCTCTATATGAACTTGGTTTAGCCACCTTGGTGTAGCCTCGGATGGAAACGCTAAATTTAACGATACTGATTGATCAATATAGTCCTGTCGTATTCCAGCTTGCCGCACCAATTCTAATTGGTTTATCTCTTTAAATGTTTTAAATACATTTTTTACAGACTCGCCTTCTACTTGGTTAAGTCTTCCTCCGTGATCGTAAAACCATCCATCGAGTTCTTTAATTCCTTGAACGGATCCACCATCTTCCAGAATTTTATCCCAAGTTTCTTTATTATCAATACCAATTTTTCTTAATACTTTTTTAAGTTCTTTATTCTTACGTATAAATGTACCCTTAGCACTTTGTTCTGTAAACACATTTGCTGCCCAAGGCTCAATGCCTGGTGAAACATTACCTGAAAGTTTTGAGTTAGATACGGTTGGCGCAATAGCTCTTAAATGCGTGTTACGCATACCTGTTCCAACACACCACAAAGGTTCACCATAAACCTCAGCTAAAGCACGAGACGCTCTTTCAGTTTCTATTTTTATTTTTGAAAAAATTTCTCGCGTTTTGAATTGTGCTAATAAACTTTCGAACGCTATTCCGTTTTTCTGTAACAGGCTGTGCCATCCAAGGACACCTAACCCAAGTGCCCGGCCTTTCTCCGCACTGCGTACAGAGTTCTCGAATCCCTTCATATTCTTTGCCTTCTGAATAAATTCTTCCAGCACACCGTCCAGGAACCAAGTTGCGTCGTAAATTAAATTCGTATTCTTCCATTCGTCGTATTTGTCTAAGTTTACTGATGACAAGCAGCAAACAAAACTATGACTTTCATCTGTATGTAATACGATTTCACTACAGATATTAGTCATATGCACTTTTAAACTGTTTTTCTTATAAGCTTCTGGATTAGCTTTGTTTGTATTTCCTTTAAATAAAATGTATGGCTCTCCAGTTGCTTTGCGCTTTTGGAGAAGCTTTGACCATTTTCTTCTTGCGTCAGGATTTCCTTGTTCAAGGTTTCGCATAAATTTATCGCCAACGACAGCACACTGGTGTAAGTTAAGAGATTGCCTGTTGACGTCGCCTTTAGGTTCTCTGATTTCCAACCACTCTTCAAAATCGTTGTGTTCAATATTGATGTTAACACTTGCAGCTCCTCTTCTAACGGAACCTTGGTTGGTCGCGAGTATAGTTGAGTCGTAGATTTTGCAAAAAGGGACAACGCCGTCTGATGTTCCATTACCTGTAATTCTAGATCCAGCGGGTCTAATCATATTAATGCCAATACCAACACCGCCGCCATGCTTGGCTAATAGCATCATTTCTAAATTCTTCATACCTATTTCATTAATGCTGTCACCAACATCAATTCCAAAACAGCTTATAGGTAAACCTCTATCTGTGCCAGTATTTGATAATACAGGCGAAGCTAAACATAACCATCCATCCCATATATACTGAAAGAAACGATCAGCCATTTCTGGCTTATATAATCTTCTAGCTACAGTCTTAGCAACTCTCCAATAAGCATCTTTAGGCGTTTCACCAGGCAATAAATAACCACCTGTTATTGTTTTTTTGTAGACTTCTGTATCACCCCAAATAGGGTAATCTTCGCCTTTTTTCCATTCGTTATCCCACATAATTATATAAATAAATTAAATAGCCTATTGCTACATTTAAATTTACAGCTACTAAATTCCATTGTTTTAAAACTAAAACCTGCGGAGTTAATAATAAACCAGCTATTACATATGTTATTGCTCCAATCTTACCATAACTTAATAAATGAGGAGACATCATCATAAAAGCAGTGCCCATATACCCTAATCTGAAAGATAATCTTTCTACAGGTGATAATTTTTTTTGTAATACAAGAGCTCTTAAAAATCTTTGTTTAAAACGATATTCGCATTTTTTACAAGTGCGTTTACCATATCTAAATTTATCAACTGATTTTTCTTTATGACATTTATTACATTTTCTCATTACCAAATATCTTCAAAATCTTCGCCCTCGTTTGCTTTGGAATAATCAGTCGGACGAACAGCAAAAAAATCAGTATGAGTATGCCCCCCGGTAAGATGATAGAACCAGTCAAGATTTGACGCTGCTTTTTCGTTAAATTCAAAGTATTTCCCGTGGTCGCTGTAACCAAGTTCTTGCAATTTTTCATTGAGACGTTTTCTAATGAATTGTTTAAGATCGTAGGACTTAAGATTTTCGATGTCTCCTTGCTCGAACATTTTATCAATATACTGTTCTTCTGCTTTAAGCATTGCTTTGGCTGCTGTAAGTACATCTTTTTCACAATCTTTTAATAATTTAGGGTTTTCTTCACACATATGTCTGAATAAACGACAACCCATTTTACTGTGTAGCGATTCATCACGTACAGACCATTTCATTTGTTGACCTATTCCTTTAAGAAGATTACGTAATTGAAAGCTGTATAAAACAGCAAATGCTGAATATAAGCTTACGCCTTCTGCAAATGCACTAAATATTGCTAGTGAACGACCGATCCCAACAGGATCAGAGCCATTATAGCTAATAAGATTCTCAAACCGTTCCGCAGTTGCGGGCTCATGTAAAAATGCTTCAAAATTTTCAAGTCCTAATGTTTCATTTAAATAACTATATGCTACGGCATGAATGGTTTCTTGTGAACCAAACATCATGGCCATTTGTTGTATCTCATGTTTAGGGAACCACGATACAACTTTTTGGGTCCAATAATCAGATACAGCACATTCCGTTTGTGCAAATCCCAAAAGTATATTTCCAACCAAGTTCTTCTCTGCTTTGGTAAGTTTTTCATTCCAATCTTTGACATCACCTGACATTGGTATCTCCGTATGAAGCCAAAAAGCTTGTGCTTGTTTAAGCCACCCTTCTGTATAATATTCTGGGTATTCAAATGGTTTGTATGGTATTCTTTCATCAAATAGACTCATCTTTGTCTTTATCTTTTTTATATTGTTCTTTTAGTTCTTCTAAAGCTTTATCATAATCAGGTAATTTTTTTACAAGCTCCATAGTCCCAATACTTAAATCTTTAAGATTGTTTACTTCATTAATAAGTCTTGTAACAGCTCCTCCTAAAGCTTCTACTCTGTTTTGCATTTCAATTAGCTTTGACTCTTTCATTCTAATATTTTTTTACTTAAAAAAACAGGAGAACCGTCCTTAATATAAGCAATTATATGTTTATCACGTTCTTCAATTTTTATATCATCCCCTTGTTTAAATCTTGATGGATAATTTTTAATTAAATATTCTTCTATTTTATTCATAATATATAGTTAATATAATTTCTACAAAAGGCATATAAATCACGTGCTCTACAAATTTTTCTTCTGGATAGCTCCTAGCTCCTAAAAGTATTCCAGGGTATAGTCCTATACCTAATTCCCAGCCAATCATAATCTACTTTGTTCAAAATAATATAATAGCATTTTCATATGAAAATCTATTCTCTCTGCGTAATGATCAGGTAACTTGAATTCCGTGTTTGTTGTGGATTCTAACGATGTCACTATATCTAATAATTTTTTTATTTAATAATTGTTTAATGTCTCTTTGCAATATACGTTTGCTATACATCAGCCTCGATTGCTTTTTCTGCTGTTCTTTATCAAAAGAATTGTTTGATCCACCTCCTTCTGGTTTTGCGGCTTGTAAAGCGTCTTTCCAATATTGTTTTTCGTGAGCCATAATTTAAATAATTTCCAGCGCAAAGGAAAAGACTCATTTGCTCTTCCTTTGCATTCTATAATATAATCTTTTCCAACAAAATCAGGCGTATACTTTATGCCTAATATTTTTTTATTACCTCTATTTTTATATTCCCCTTTACCATTTGATTGCTTTTCAAAAGATTCATTTTGAAAATGAAAAGATTCAACCAATTGGTAAGATTCATTTTCGTAACCCTCAAATAGCTTTTCTTTTTTTAAAGCCATATAAGTATAGCGCTCAAGACCAGAGGCAAATTTAATACCATCATATGATATTTTTTTTGCTTGAACTGGTCCGCGCTTTTTTGATCTTTTTTTCATGTTCTATTTGTTGTCCACATATCACCAAAGTCTGGCTCAGGATATGCTGATACAGCTTCAGGATCAACTACATTAATATCTTTTATATAACATTCTTCAATTTCATCTCTAAGCGACATTTTAGCTTTTTCAAGATAATTTACAGCATCCATTAATTCTTCTTGTAAATGAGTTAGCCAAGCGTCTAACGGCTGGTCGTCGTCATACAAAGTAACGCCGTATTTTTTATAACCAACATCAGAACGTCGCTTTATTTTATTTACTACTTGTTCTATAATTTTATCACGCATCTTTTACAAATGTTCCGTTAATCATTCTACCAGTTCTACTAGATATTTCATTGTAAGCAGAATCAATACAATATTCAATTCTGGTACCTGCCAATTCGGCGAGATTAGTAAGGACAACAACGCAATCACCAATAGCATCAATAATCCCGTCTTTGTCATCCTTAAGAATAGATTGAGATAATTCTCCAGTCTCTTCATATAATTTTACTAATTGTGTTTTAACATCACCTTGACTAATTAAATTACGTTCATTAGCCCAGCTTCTTATTTTATCAAATACTTGTAATTCATTTGACTCTATATACTTTTCAAACGGACCGGCTTCTGCCATAGCTTTGTTATAAATATAACAGGTAGAAGGGCCAAACTGACTAGTATAAGCATTACTAATGACCCAATCAATTTTATCTTGAGCATCAAGCTTGAATTTTCCATAAGGTGTATTTATTTCTAAATCTGCTAGAAACGTACCATTTAAATCTGATTTAGGTATTTTAAATGTTGTTGTAGCGTCTGATGATGTATGTTTTTTCATTCGTTTAAATAGTTTTTTATAAGGTCTTAAATCTTTTTTATAGCCATATTGCTCTTGCAAAATAGATTCAGCATTAGATGCTTCGTCTATACTTTCAGTTTCAAGCAATATTTCGTATTCATTTTCTTTATAACCTTGTTGCTCGGTTACTCTTCGTTGCAAATTTGTTGTGCAACCAATTTTTTTTCCGGGTATGTGATATATATAATACATTATGTTGATAATGGTGCTTTAATTGGTTTTAGTGGGTTATAATCTTTTAAGATTATATCTTCATGCTTTGGCATAACAATTGGCCAGCTCAATCCAGCTCTTAATTCTATTGTAGGTAATTTTTTATCTTCCCTATCAAGGTATTCTTTTGCTTGATCAATATGATTATTATACAAATGTGTATCACCTAAGAAAGCTGTTAATTTTCCTGGTTTATAGCCATTGCCTTTAGCTAACATTAATAATAATAAACCGTACATTGCAATATCATAAGGTAATCCTAAAAATACATCAACAGACCGTTGATTCCAAAGCAAGTCTAGTTGGCCATCGTTAATATATACTTGAAAGCCGTAATGGCATGGAGGAAGTGCCATATCAGAAAGATCGTTGGGATTCCATAAGCTAACCATGAGGCGCCTCGATGATGGTTCCTGTGTAATTTGCTTGAGTAATGATTCAAGCTGATCATGACCATTAAAGTCCCTAAGCTGCTTCCCATAAACTGGACCCAAAGTATTGTCTGATCTACCAGACCTCTCATAATCATCGTCCCAATAATTAAGACCGTGCTTGTGCAGGTAATTAATATCAGTCTTTCCTTGAAGGATCCATAATAATTCCGTAATTGCATGATTAAAATATATTTTTTTAGCTGTTAATAATGGGAATCCCAAAGCCATATCATGCCTAAGTACTCTTCCGAAGACAGATCTTGTCCCTGTGCCAGTTCGATCTTTCTTTTGTGTTCCGCCATAGAGTACTCCTGATAATAATCCTCTGTATTCATCCTGTACGTTTATCATAATAATATTTCATTGTGTTATATAAAGCTTGGTATACATTGTCTATAGTATAAACGTTAGGCGATAAATATGTTTTTTCACCGCGCTTATATGGACCAATAGCTATTTCAATACGCCATTCTTCTGGATACATTCCTTGTTGTGTTGGTTTAGTAGATATTCTAATATCATTATCCACACAATACTTATACCATTTTTGTTCATCTTCATTTGGTGCATAGTCTATAGAACATAAACCTTTATGGTTTTTCTTTTTAGCATTTGATTTTAATCCGCTTCCCATGGCATAACATAATCATTTGTATCCTCAACTGGTAAATAATCGCCGCTATTATGGTCCCATTTAAAATGAGCTTCAGCTTGGTTTTCACCTAAGTTTTGAAACTTTACTTTAAGCACCTTAACTTTGACGGTTTTTTTATTGTAATCGCGATGAACAAGTAAGCCGTGATATGATGCATCATACCATTCACCACCACCTTTAATGCTATACATAGTTGGTTCATCAATCGTACCATCTTCTTTTTTATGCATTTTAGTTGGGTGAGCAACTATAATAACTAATACATCATATTTTTTAGCAAATGCTTCAACCCTTGTTAAATATTCCATTGTTGCGTCCGGTATACTCATAGCACTAGCTCCTTGCATTTTAACTTTATTATAGGGATCTATAACCAAGCATTTAATACCTTTACGCTTTACAAGCTCTGCACCCTTTTTTAATACAGCGTCAAGATCATATCTTTCATTTTCTATAAAATAAAAGTTATCGTTTACTTTGCTTATAATGTCATTCCATCTATCAGTGCCTATATCGTTTTCTTTAGGCATCCATCCACCTATCTTGCGTATCAGTTTATGTACATGCAAAAATGTTGGTTTGTTCTCAGGAGAAGCAAAAGCTGTTTTCCAACCATATTTTAAGTTGTATCCCACCACCATTCGATCAACAAAGTCAGACTTGCCACTGCTAGGAACGCCTGTAACGGTGATGAATTGTCCTGTGTAAGTAGAGAATATGCTATCAAAGTTATTAAGGCCGATTTGATAACCAGGTTTAAAACCTTCATAAATAAATTCTTCGAGTTCATCATTTACATCTTTTAAAGTTACTACATTTTCTATTGGTACAGGCTTAGCCTTATCAATAACGCTACGAAGCATATTGCTCCCATTCCCAATAAGAAATTCGTTAGCATCTTTATATGCGTCGAAGCTAACCGTGTAGCATTTTTCCGCTCCAAGTCTTCGAATAAGCTCTTGTTTAAGCGCAAGTCCTGCCTCATCTTCATCAACTGCGAGTATGATTTTTTCTTTTGTCTCGAAATAATCAATACAGGAATCCAAGTAATCAAGGTTAACATTGTTAATTGTAGCTCCATTTGGTACGGATATAACAGAATCAATACCGCTTTCAATAAAAGATAAAGCATCCATCTCCCCTTCCACAATAACCACATATTCATGGCCAATAGTACGGTCAATATTGTAAAATACCTTTTCGGCTCCCCTAACCAGTTTAAAATTTTTCCTACCATCTCTATACTTTATGTTTATAAGTTCATTATTAATAAAGTAATTAAATTGAATTGTATTTTCATTCTTACCAGTTTGAGGCATAAACTCAATACCTTCAGTTATTTTCATTTTAACTAAAGTTTTTTGGCTTATGCCACGAGCTTCAAACCATTGTATTGCTCTATCACTTAACTCAGTATTATTTTTCCATTCAGGTTTAACATATTCTTTTAAGCTATCAGATTTTCTTTTAAATGTATGTAGCTGAAATACTTCATTACAATTCATACAAGTACCGAGACCACGTTCCCAATCATACATAGCACATTTTGCTTTTTGATTTTTAGGCTGGCGGTTGTGCGAGCAGAGAGGGCATATACCCTCCCGCTTGCCAACATCCAGATCATATTGATTGAAATTATCAATTTCAAAACCGTTAATCTCTGTTGTATTCATTTAATCTTCTATTGTAGTTATGTTACCTTTATCGTCTATAGAGATATTTATATAGTCCTCGTCAATCATTAGAAAGGTAGATCAGGTTCAGACTGTGGTGCCTGCATATTAATAGATTGCTGTGCTGCGTTGTTTCGTTCAGCGGGATCTACATTTGTACCATTAGTCCATACGACTTTAACATTACCTAAATATTCTTTAGATGCTTTAGCATCTCTTTCATCTTTAGTTTGCTCTGTCATAATATAACCCGAATCTCCGTATTGTCCAACCTCATCATTTAAAACAATAGTTACTGGATAATACTTTCCTTTCTTACCTTCATATATTTTTGATTTATTAATCTTTGTAAGATCAATACTACCTGAAATAATACTTGCCATTAGTAAGATGAAATTTGGTTAAACATTCTGCGCATTTGATCTTTGTTTGCGCCTGTTAATCTGCGAAGATTATCAACCGCTTTAACATGCGTTTGATTAGTGTAAAAATTGTTTTCACTTGTTGTGATTCCAGTTACATCGCATGTTCTTTTTCTAGTTCTTGGCATAATAAAAAAAATTAAATTAAACAATAAATTAAAGTGTCTTAGAAATATAATATTGACTTATATCAGCTCCGTCATTAACAAAAAATTCATTATAGATTTGAACTGCTTTTGCTACTTTGTTAGCACCTGATTGTATAAAACGATCAGAGCAATCAAACAAACCTAACTGATGTGTATTCTTGTCAATAACTAAAAAGATTAATTCATATCCAAACATTTTGGAATAAATATATGCTTGGCTATCGTAATTAAACTTATAAGCTGAGCTTGAAAAAGCATTTATATTTCCAGTTGTTTTTAAATCAATTACTAATTGCTCAGTATGATTTACTATATCGGCCTTGCCTTTCCACATCATATCTTCAAGCTCCACAATTCCTGGCTTCTCATATTCAACATCGCCATCTTGTATAAGCTGTCTAAATAAATCGTTGTCCATAACAATTTCACGCATAAGCTGAATTTCGTCAGCTTCTTTTTCAAGTAAGCATATATCACCATCAGATAATTCTTTATACTCTTTGGTGTTGCGTGTTGAAGACTTTGATATTTTAAACTTATCAAGTTTATGTGGTTCTAAAATACAAGTGTGAAAATACCCGCCAACAACTAAAGCGGGTGTCTTTGGTTTTTGTTTTTTAAAATCAAGTGGATTATTTAATAACGCATAGATGTCAGAATTACTTAAATATGTTTTACCAAATTCCCCGTAATAATTATCATCATCACGTAATTTTTCTATAATCTCTTGTTTATCCATTCTTTAATTGTTCTAAAGCGTCAGCTTCAATATTATATTTATCTTGTAATGTTTTTAATAAGCCTCCATTACTTAAAAACTTTTTAGCTTGATCAATATTTTTTGAATTGATTACAGGCTTTTTAGAGGCCATTATTTTATTTTCTAATGCATTTACCTTTTTAGCAAATCCGTGATCGTTAGTAGCGTCTGAATCAGCTGTGTCGTCAATCAAAAGTAAATTACCCAGTGCATATTTTTTACCATACGATGATGCTGAACCAAATTGCTGAGGTACTTGCATACCCTTTTGATTTAAATCAACACCAACAATAGCAGTTGCCTGTATTTTTTGATCGCCATCAACCATACTAGCTACTGAATGTATAATAGGTATTCCAGCCACCTCGCTAATGCGTTCCTCTACAGTAAAATATACATTGTACTTTTTGTTCATAGGTTTCAATGCTTCCAATATATCTTCAGCTGATCTGAAGTTATATTTACCAAAAGAATTGTACCTAGATTTTTTAGCTTTAAACTCTTGCTGAATTAAGCTTAGTTTTTCTTGAATTGTCATTTGATATAAATTTATGAGTTAAATATATTCCATTTTTATAATAAGTTATAAGGCCATCGCCAATAATATAACTTACAGAGTCATCTATATAATCACGTGCTTTCATACTTTGTTGTGTACTTTAGTTTAAAAGATCGTAAACTATACTGTTGTTTTTAAACAACCTGCGTTTATATGATTTATCTAACTTAGCAAAACCAGTGTTAACGTCAGACAAACCATTAATGCAATCGTATTCATGATATATATTTGTGTTTCTGTTTACGCCTTTACCAGACAATCTTTTAACCGATAGGTTAACTACTTTAGATGAAGAAACAGCTTTTGTAGCGCTTATAGTATAATTAGCTTCTTTCAT
>Ga0181557_1001856_pt1 | contig 22881 bp, 18 predicted proteins | sample 011ome_23_FD_148632 | JGI IMG/M metagenome (GOLD analysis project Ga0181557, IMG submission 148632) | Coastal salt marsh microbial communities from the Groves Creek Marsh, Skidaway Island, Georgia - 011506CT metaG (spades assembly) | ecosystem: Environmental > Aquatic > Marine > Intertidal zone...
GCGCCATGTTGTCGCCGTTACTGCCCTCTGGTGGTTATCAGTTGCGCCATAGTCCGGTGGGTTTCAGCAAGGAGTTCCACTGCACGCCGAATCCACAGTATGTGTTTATTCTTGGCGGTAAAATGCAGATCAGTTTGCAGGATGGCACGTCAAAGATTTTTGCGCCGGGGGAGCACTTCTACTCGGCTGACGCCCTGCCCGCAGGCGCCACCTTTGACCCGGCGGTACATGGCCACCAAAGTTGTCAGGTGGGCGATGAACCGCTGGTCACGCTGTTTCTGAGAGCCTGATCAGCCGCCTGCATGGGGGCTGACATAGTCACCACCCCAATGAGTGGCGCGCATCAGCAGTGCTCATCAGCAGTGCTCAGCAGCGGGCCTGATTAAAGGTATTGCATAAACCAGCCAACGGTGGCTTGGGCGGCCTCAGCCGCATGGGCCGGGTCTGGAAAACTATGCGTACCACCTTCAATCACCAGGTGCTTGTAGACCACACCAGCCTGCTTGAGTTCGCTCGCCAGCATCTCACTGCTGAGGGGTAACACCACGGTATCAGCGGTGCCATGGATCAATAAGGTGGGTGGATCACCGGCGTTCACATACAGGATGGGTGACACGGCAATAGCCAACTCGTCTGAAAAATTCAGGGCCGGATAATTTTCCGCGCGGTTATTCATCATGCGCAGGTCTACCGGTGGAAACCAGGCGACCACCACGGCCACACTGGCATCGTCAGTGGCCAAGCTATTGTACTCGGGCCAAAGGCTTCGTTGCGCGGGCTCTGGCGACGAGTCAAAGGGGGCTTCGGCATTCAGCGCCACCATCAACGACAACTGACCACCGGCGCTGCCACCGAACACGCCGAGGCGCTTGGGGTCAACCTGGTAAGTGGCGGACTGTTGTTTGATATGCCGCACGGCGCCGCGCACGTCTGATACGGCTTGGGGCACGTTAAAATATGGCGCACTACCGTGATTGACTGAATACACCGTGTAGCCGGCCGCCAGCATCGCGCCAAACATGCCCAGGCTGGCTTGATCGTTCTTGAACGGCACGTAGGGTGAAATCCAGCTACCGCTATTCAGGAAAATCACCGCGGCACCGTTCGGTACCGCCGGCTCTAGCACGTGATAGACCAACGCCATGCCGGCGCGATGGCCGTAAACCACGTCCATGGTCGCTTTGTAGGTGACGGGGCGCGCTGCACTGGGTTGAACAGGATCTGCTACGGTGGACTCAACGGCGCTCGCTGCATGGGCGTTGGCGACAGTGAAGCAGCATAACAACAGCATGAAAATTGGGTGTTTTAGCATAGTGGTTACGTCTCTGGATCGGCGTGTAGTCGAGTGACCGGTGCGCATAGTCAGCACCAGGGTTCAATGGTAATCTCTCGCGTTGATAGCAGCCGCTAGTATAACGGATTTAACCTGGGCTGCTCGGGTTACCGTACAACCTTTTGACTTTACGCGTGTAACAGGTGCATTGATGCTTGCCAGCCGCCATGGTGCCCGTCACAATCAGGCGCAAATTAACGGCAGAGTTGACTGGTTGACTCGTAAACACTCATTGGGAGACTGCTTTGGATACTGGTACTCTTGGCGTATGGTACTACTTCGATTTACTCACCTCTCGGCAGGCGGCTGATGCGGCCAAACGTATTGAAGATTTGGGCTATGGCACCCTTTGGATGCCAGAATCGATGGGTCGCAACCCCTTTGCCCACGCGGCCTGGTTGTTGGCCAATACCACGCGTTTGAATGTTGCCACCGGCATTGCCTCGATTTATAACCGCGAGCCAGGCGTTGCCCTGTCTGGCCAGAACACCTTGGCCGAGCAGTCTGACGATCGATTTCTGCTGGGTCTTGGCGTCTCTCACCAACCTTTTGTGGAAGGGGTTCGTAAGCGCGAATATGGCCCGCCACTGGCCAGCATGCGGCAGTATTTGCAAGCCATGGATGCGTCACCTTACATGGCCACCGCGCCGGCGATTAAACCCCGCCGAGTGATTGCCGCCTTGGGTCCGAAGATGCTGGCGCTGGCCCGAGATGCCTGTGATGGCGCCCACCCTTACTCTGTGACGCCGGCGCATACGGCCACGGCACGGGCGATACTCGGTCCGGATAAATGGCTTTGTGTTGAACAGAAAGTCATTGTCGAAACCGACCCGGTGATCGCGCGCGGCGTGGCTCGCGCAGCGATTCAACGGCACTTGGCATTACCCAATTACCGCAACAGCTGGCTAACCATGGGCATGGACGAGGCCGACTTTAATGACGGTGGCTCAGACCGGTTTATCGATGCAATATTTGCCTGGGGGTCGGCGGCAACGGTGAAGGCCCGGATCAGCGAGCACATGAGCGCCGGTGCTAGCCATGTGTGCCTGCACCCAGTCAATCCCAATGGTAAACTGGGCGATCCAGACTGGGCGGCGTTGACGAGTCTGGCGGGTTAGCGCCGGCTCCTTGACCTGATTAAACTCTGCTCAAAAACAGAAGTAAGGTGTGCTCATTAACAGGCTCAGAGGTGACTGATGAAGTTTATTCGATACAGTGTCATCACCATCGTTGTATTGGTGTTGGCGTTTGCGATGTTCTTGTACAAGGGCGAAATCCCCGCGGCCGTGGTGGATGCTAAATATACCAATGCTGCATCGCAATTTTTCACCATGGACAATGGGGCCCGCGTGCACTATCGAGACCAGGGTAATCCGTCGGGCCCGGCGGTGGTTTTGGTCCATGGTTCCAATGCCTCATTGCACACCTGGGAGCCCTGGGTGCCATTACTGGGCGAAGATTACCGCATTATCACCATGGATCTACCCGCCCATGGGCTCACCGGCGCGACCCCTGATCAAGACTATGGCAGTGCGGCACAACTCAATACCGTCAACGCACTGGTCGAACTGCTGGGTGTCGACAACTTCACCTTAGGCGGCAACTCCATGGGTGGCGGCGTCACTTGGCAATACACCCTCGCCCACCCGAACAAGGTCAACGCCATGATATTGGTAGATGCCAGCGGTTTACCGCAGTTCTGGGCACAGATGCTCGCCGAACAGGCCGCGGCATCCGCCGATGGTGAGAAGAAGGAAGCCCCGCTGGCGTTCAAATTATTGGGTCAGCCCTGGTTTCGCGCTATCTCAAAATATCTGGACCCTTATTGGCTAGCCAAGCAAGGGGTCGAGTCGGCTTACAATCACTCGCCCATGATCACCGATGAATTGATTGATCGGTATTATGAGTTGGCCCTGCGAGAAGGCGCCAGAGAAGCCACCTTAAGCCGCTTTGCAGGACCCAGACCGGTTCGAGCGGCGGTGGATGCGAGCCTGTTTACCCAGCCGACTTTGATTTTATGGGGCCGCGAAGATTCGTTGATCTCGGTGGATATCGCTCACAAGTTCGACGCGGCACTGCCTGACTCGACGCTGGTGATTTACGACAATGTTGGCCACATGCCCATGGAAGAAATACCCGCGCAGTCGGCGACTGATGTCTTGGCATTTTTGCAGACGCTCACGCCCGCGGCGTTAACGACCCCGACAACGGATGAATAGTCACCTATAACGAACAGGCACGCCCTACCCCCGGCAAGGGGTGCGGCGGCCCAGCAAGGATCAACGATGAACACCAATAGCGAACCGCGGCGCGCCCGCACCATGGCAGAAATGGCAGAGAAAATGGGTTCCATGTTTGCTGGCTTTGAATCGCCCTTCAAACCCTACGAACCGCTGCCGACGGATGTGATTATCACGCCCTTTGCCAAATGCGGCACCACCTGGCTGCAACAGATATTCCATACCCTTCGAACCCGCGGCGCGACAGATTACGACGACATTTCTCGGGTCGTGCCCTGGCTGGAAGTTTCCGCCCGGTTGGGCATTGACGTAAACGCACCGCAGCAAGCCGCGCCCCGTGGCTTCAAGAGCCACCTGTCATTCACTGACATACCCAAGGGCGCTAAATATATCTTGTCCATGCGCGACCCAAGAGATGCGTTAGTGTCGATGTACCGCTTTATGGAAGGTTGGTTTCTCGAGCCGGGCGCAGTATCACTGGAAGCATTTGCGCGCGCGAACTATGTGAATGACCCCGACAAAGGCTATTGGGGGCACCTGCGCAGCTGGTGGGACGTGCGCGATAATCCCAATGTGTTAATGCTGTCTTATGAGGCGATGAATGCCGACCCAACACTAACCATCAAGCGCGTTGCTGAGTTCTGTAATATCAGTCTGGATGACGAGTTACTGGCGATCACCCTGAAGCATTCATCCCTGGCGTATATGCTCGAAAACAAACACCAGTTCGATGACCACATGTTTGTTGAACTCAGCGAGTCTGTTGCGGGCATTCCCAAAGGTAGTGATTCGGCGAAAGTACGCGAGGGCAAGGTCGGCGGCCATGCCAAGCTATTATCCCCTGAGCTCATCGCTACCCTGGATGATATTTGGGCCTCACAGATCACCGCCCGCTATGGCTTCAAGACCTATCAGGACATGGCCGCCGCGCTGTAACAGCTGTGACTTGCCCTTCCCGCCATTAGCATCTCAACTACCGCCCAGCCGCCGTCTCTCGAGCTACGGGCCAGTGGCGGCAACGACTCGGTCCCCTGTATTGGCGCGGAGTTTAAGCCTCTAACCCACACCCTTGGAATATCTGCCCACAGGGTTATTTATCATCACGATTTTCGTTATGCTGCAGGCAGAGTCAGGCAGATAACCTGACAAGACGTTCGCGACAATTAATCGGAAATAGCCACTATGAACCTAATCCCTGCTTCATTTGATCCCAGCGCCACCGCCACGGGCCCCGAAGGTCAACGAGCCCACCCTGCGACCATCGACCACAGCCAACGGTTGGAAGAAAAACTTTATAAACTGGGCAGTCACGCCTGGACCATGGTGGGCAATGGTCTGTCAAATCAGTCCTTCATTGAGGGGCCGGAAGGCTTGATTGTGATTGATACCGGCGAATGTATCGAAGAGATGAACGCGGCGCTGGCGGCGATACGCCAAGAGACCAGCGCGCCGATTGTGGCCTGTATTTATACCCACTTTCACTATGTGGGCGGCACCCAGGCCCTGCTCGATGAATCCGGCAATGCTGACCTGCCGATTTACGGCCACAGCGGCATTGATGCGAATCTAATGCGCTTTAGCGGCGAGGTGGGACCCCGTGGTGCACGGGGCCTGGTACACCAGTTCGCTGTTGCGCTGCCCACAGAGGGCGAAGACGGACTGGTGAATGTCGGCCTCGGGCGTTTCTATCGAAACCCGGCACATGCGCCGTTTACGCGGGGTTATATTTCGGCCAAACACACCTTTTCGGAAAACACCACCTTGTCTATTGCGGGCCTGAAGGTGGAGATTTACCCAGCACCGTCGGATGCCACCGACTCCGTCACCATCTGGTTTCCGGAGCTCAGCGTCGCGATTAACAACCTGTTATGGCCCGCGCTGTTCAATGTGTTTGCCATCCGCGGTGAAGAATATCGCGACCCGCGGGTCCTGTTGCGCGGCCTCGATCAGCTTGAGGGCCTGAAGGCGAATTATCTGCTGGGCGCCCATGGGCCACCGGTGGAAGGCGCGCAATTGATCAGCGACAGCATCATCGATAGCCGCGATGCCATTCAATATATGTGGGACCAAACCGTCCGCGGTGCCAATCAGGGCCTGACCTTAGATCAGCTCGTCACCGTTGTGCAGCTACCTGAGCACTTCAAAAGCCGCTATCAAACCCAACAATTTTACGGCGTGGTGGAACACCACGTGCGCCAGATTTACACCGGCTTATTCGGTTGGTTCGACGAAGACGAAGCCAAGCTGTTTCCGACTCCAGCACCCGACCGTGGGCGCAAGCTCGTCGAGGGCTTTGGTGGCACCGCCAAGGTGCGCGCCATCATTGACCAGGCATTACGAGACCAGGATTATCGCTGGGCTATCGAACTCAGCAGCTGGCTGGTTCGCGCCAGCCTGAACGACCATGGCCGAGCGGATGCCGGTGAACAGGAAGATCGCAATCGCCTTGCCGCTGGCCTGCGCGGTGTCGCTCAAAGTACCACCGCCGCCAACATCCGTAACTGGTGCCTGACCCGCGCCCGCGAGCTTGAGGGCCTGCTTGACGTTGATCGATTACGTGGCCATCGATTCAGGGCGGCCGATTTGCTGAGAGGCGCGCCCGCAGACAGTGTGCCGGTTTTGAAAGTCTTGCTGGTACCCGCCCGCGCCGAGGGTTTAGCGGCGACCCTGTGCATCGCCTTCGATGATGGTAGCCGGGCCGGACTGCGCCTGCGTCATCAGGTGGCGATACCCACGAACGGCGCGAATGCCGACATGACCTTGATGATCAGCCATCAACATTGGGCCCAGCTGCTTGGGGGCAAAGTGGCACTGGCGACGTTACTGGCCGATGGCAATGCCGACACGGCCGGCATGGATGAACAGGTGCAGCGCTTCCTCAGCTGTTTTGATCTGCCGACCCTGCAACCTGCGAGCACGTCAGCATGACCGACATACCCCGAACCAGCGCGGCCTTCGACGGCAAAATAGCCCGCCTGTATAACGATGCACAACCCAGCAAGTTGAAGCTGGATAAGCGCGCCGCCGGCGCCCCGAACATCGTGCTGGTGATGCTCGACGATGTGGGCTTCGGCACCTGTAGTACCTTTGGTGGGCCAGTACCGACACCAGGGGTGGATAAGATCGCCGCCCGCGGCTTGCGCTATAACCAGTTTCATACAACGGCCTTGTGCTCACCCACCCGCGCCTCATTGTTGACCGGCCGTAACCATCACAGTGTGCATATGGGTGGGATTACCGAGATCGCCAATAGTTTCCCCGCCTATGACAGCGCTATACCGCCGGAAACGGCGACCCTGGCCGAAATTCTGAAACAAAACGGCTATTCAACGGGCTGCTTTGGTAAATGGCACCTGACGCCATCTTGGGAACAGAATCCCGCCGGGCCCTTTGATCGCTGGCCCACGGGCATGGGCTTCGAGCGTTTTTATGGCATCATTGGTGCCGAAGCGTCGCATTGGGAGCCGCCCGTTTATGACCAGACAACGGCCGTGGAACCCCACCTTAATAAGCCTGACTATCACCTCACCGAAGACCTGGCGGACAAGGCCATTGAGTGGATTGCCCGGCAGAAAGTGTCCGCCCCAGACAAACCCTTCTTTTGCTATTTTGCGCCGGCGGCGGTACACGCGCCCCACCATGTAGCACCCAAGTGGAGCGAGGCCTTCAAGGGCCAGTTCGATAACGGTTGGGATGCCTTACGTGCCGACATCTATGCCAAACAATTAGCATCCGGCGTGATTCCACCGGATACCGTACTGACCGAGCGTCCGGAGCAAGTACCCGCCTGGGATGACTACCCCGATCGCTATAAGCCGGTGGCGGCCCGCTTGATGGAGGTTTTCTCGGGCTTTCTGGCGCACACAGACGCCCAGGTTGAACGGCTGATCGACAGTTTGACCGAGATGGATTGTTTCGATAACACCCTGGTGATTTATCTGACGGGTGACAATGGCGCCTCGGCCGAGGGCACCATCCATGGCGCCTGGAGTGCACCATCCTTTCAAAATGGCGTGCCCGAAGATCCGGAATGGTTACTCGAGCATATGGACGACTTTGGTACCGACCGCTGTGAAAACCACTTCAACGTAGGCTGGGCCTGGGCGCTGGACTCCCCCTTTCAATGGATGAAGCAAGTGGCGTCCCACTTCGGTGGTACCCGCAACGCGCTGGCCGTCTCTTGGCCCAACAGCATCAAAGACACCGGCGGCCTGCGCAGTCAGTTCCATCATGTTATCGATATCTTTCCGACGATTCTTGAGGTCGCCGGCATTCAGGCGCCCGACAAGGTCAACGGCATCACCCAAGACCCGGTACACGGCACCAGCATGGTCTATAGCTTTAACGATGCCGATGCACCCAGCACACACACTACGCAATACTTTGAAATTCTGGGTAATCGCGCGATCTATCACGACGGCTGGATGGCCTCTTGTTTCCATGGCCGCCTGCCCTGGATTCGGTTTGCCGGCTTTGAGTTCGACGGCGAACAAGAGCGCTGGGAGCTGTATCACGTGGCCAAAGACTTTTCCCAGAGTGAAGACCTGGCCATGGCGCATCCCGACAAACTCATAGCCTTGCAGCAACTGTTTGACACAGAGGCGCAACGCTACGGTATCTATCCGCTGCGAGATGCCTCGGCGAAACGGGGTGGCGACTATGCCGTGCCCCACTCGTTGGATGGCCACCCATCCATGACCTACACGCGCGCGCATACCCGTATGCCTGAGCATGCCATCATCAACCTGAAGAATGTCTCGCACCGCATCGCCGCTGAGATCACGCTCAAGGATGATCCCAGCACCGGCGTAATTGCCTGCCAGGGTGGCAATATGGCGGGCTGGAGCCTCTACCTGGATGAACAAGGTGTACCCACCTATCTGTACAACTGGTTTGGTCACGAGTTTACGTTTTTGAAGGCTGACGGCCCCTTGGGCTCAGGCCACCATCTATTGGAGATGCATTATGCACATGACGGGGGCTTTGCCGCCGGTGGCCTGGCGAGTCTGTACGTCGACTCGACCTTGGTCAGCCAGGCGCGGATCGAACGCACGGTGCCCGTGGTCTTTTCCATGAGTGGTGAAACCTTTGACGTGGGTCGCGATACGGGCTCGCCCGTTGGGCCTTATCCGCATAATTTCCCCTTTGCCGGCGAGATTCATGGGGTCACGCTCGAGCGTTTAACCGAGCCCGACGAGGCCGTTAAAATGGCTGAGCGCAAGGCACGCTTCGCGGCGGGTTTGAGTTCTCAGTAACCTATCAAGATGCACGGGGGCTGACTGCGGCCAAGCCCCTTTTTGATGAACCCCAACATGATGACTATTCACCGGCAGGAATCAACATGGTCGATTTATTCGAAGAAAAAGCCAAAGGCTGGGACAAAGACGACTTCAAAACCCGGCTGTCTCGCGCTATCGGCACCACAATGCTCGAGCATCTCGATTTTACCGCGGACATGGATGTCATGGACTTTGGCGCCGGCACCGGTCTGATTGCGGGGCACCTGGCACCTAAGGTTGCGCACATTGCTGCCGTGGATATTTCTCAAGCCATGCTTGATCGCCTGGCGGCCAAGCCTGAGCTGCGGGGCAAGGTCGACACCCTGTGCCAGGACATTATGGACCATCCGCTGCCGCAAAAATTTGACGTCATCGTCAGCGCCATGGCCATGCACCACGTGGAGGATACCGACAAGCTCATCGAAAGTTTTGCGGCCCACCTGAAAGCCGGTGGCCGAGTGGCACTGGCAGACTTGGACCACGAAGATGGCACCTTTCACCCGGCGGGCACCACCGGCGTGTTTCATGCGGGTTTCAAGCGTGATCCATTGCAGCAACTGCTGAATAAACATGGCATCAGCGATGTGCAGTTTGTCACGGCCTATGCCGTTGAGCGTGGCGACAAGGTCTTTCCCATTTTTCTGGTGCTGGGTCAAAAGTCCGCACCAGCGGCTTAAGCGTTTTAGTGTCGGCGCCCTGACAATCCCGCTTTAACCTAAGCCGGCTAAGATTGCCGCGCAAGCCACTGCCATTATTTGGAGTTTCCATATGAAGTTATACACCGGTGATCTCAGCCCCTACTCTGCCAAGGTGCGAATCCAGATTTATGCCATGGGCATCAGCGACGATATTACCTTTGACCTGCCGATCGCGACGTTTTATCAAGGCAAATTCAAGGATATCTCGCCTATCGGCCGTATTCCGGTGCTGGAAACCGATGAAGGTATTATTCCTGAGTCAGAGGTCATCGCGGAGTATCTGGACGAGCTTTACCCTGAAAAATCTCTGATGCAGGGTAAGACTCTCAAGGAAAAAGCTGATATTCGCGTCATCTCTCGCATCGCCGACACTTACCTGATGAATAATATTTTTATGGCTCTGAGCCAGCTTGACCCGAGCAAGCGCAACGAGGCCGTGATTGATCTGTTGATGGGCCAGGTTGAGCGCGGCATGGCGGCCCTGGAAAAACATATTAATGCCGACGGTTTCGCCACCGGCACGACCCTGAGCCGGGCCGACGCCTCACTGGCACCGGCCTTATTTATGTGTGAGAACACCGTGCCGCGGTTTGGCCGAACGAGCCCCATTGAAGGTACCACCAAGGTCAAAGATTACTGGCGCCGCATTCAGACTAATGAACACTGCAAACGCGCCCTCGACGAGATGCTGCGGGGTTTACAGGCGCGCATGGACGGCTCAGAGCAAAAGCTGGCCAAAGCGGCGATTGCTAAAGCCACTTGAGGTTCAGGGCCCGACTGGGCCTCTTAATATGCCAGGCAATGCGCCGATGCTGGCCGCTGCCGCCGCCATCACTATCTTGCCTGAATTCATCAGACACTTTACATTCGGACATAGCTGCTGTAGTAAACAGGGTTGGGATTATTTATATAGGACGAGCTATTAATGAGTACTGTCAATTCAGTAACAACAGATCTTGACGCCGTGGTTGTCGGTGCGGGCTTCGCGGGTATTTATTCGCTTCAAAACCTGCGTAACAAAGGCTTTAAAACCCGAGTTTATGAGGCGGCCGGCGGAGTTGGCGGCACTTGGTATTGGAACCGCTATCCGGGCGCGCGGTGTGATATTCCGAGCCTGCAGTACTCCTATAGTTTTGACGAGACCTTGCAGCAGGAATGGCAATGGAAAAACAAATACTCCGATCAGGCAGATATTCTGGATTACGCCAATCATGTGGTTGATCGATTCGACCTGCGCAAAGACATCCAGTTCAATACCCGTATTGTCAGTGCCATATTCGATGAAGACCATGATTTCTGGACGATCACCACCGACGCTGGCGAGTCTGTGACCGCTCGGCATTTCGTGTTAGCCACGGGCTGCCTCTCCACTTCCAACATCCCTGAGTTTGAAGGCTTCGACGACTACCAGGGTGAAGCCTATCATTCCGGGCGCTGGCCTCAAGAGCCGGTGGATTTAACCGGCAAGAAAGTCGCCATTATTGGCAGTGGTTCCACCGCGATTCAGGCAATTCCAGCAGTGGCCGAGCTAGCGGGACATTTGTATTCTTTTCAGCGTACACCGCAGTTCACTATTCCCCAGCATAACGAGCCCTTGAACCCGGAAATCGAAAAGCAGATCAAGAGTCGTTACGCTACTTATCGAGATGAAAACTATCACAGCCCCTTTGCTCAGGAAGTCTCTGGCAACTTTGAAACGAACACGTTTGATGTTAGCGATGAAGAACGTACCGCCGAGTATGAACGTCGTTGGCAGATGGGCGGTTTCGCTTTTCTGGTGGCCTATGCTGATTCTGGCTCGGATCGCGTGGCGAACGAGACCATTGCCGACTTCGTCAGAGATAAAATTCGCGGTATCGTCAATGATCCGGTACTGGCCGAAAAGCTCTGCCCTGACTTTGTTTATGCGAGCAAGCGACCCGTATTAGATACCAACTACTTCGAGACCTTTAACCGCGACAATGTCACCTTGGTCGACATTCGGGATAATGGCATCGAACGATTTACTGAAACGGGCATTCGCGCCAACGGCATCAACCATGAGGTTGACTGTGTCATCTTCGCCACCGGCTTTGACGCCCTGACCGGCACGCTGAATAAAATGGAAATTCGTGGCCGTGGCGGCAGATTGCTCAAAGACAAATGGGCCGAGGGTCCGAAAGCCTATTTGGGACTGTGCGCCGAAGGCTTCCCCAACATGTATGTGATTACCGGTCCAGGCAGTCCATCGGTGTTGACCAACATGATGGTGGCCATTGAGCAGCACGTGAACTTTATTGCCGATACCCTGGTGCATATGCGTGACAACGATCAAACCCGCATTGAGGCAAAGCTAGAAGCCGAAGAGCCCTGGGTTGCCCACGTCAGCGAACTGGGTCACACGACACTGTTCACCGCCGGTGCCAACTGGTATTTCGGTGACAACATCCCCGGTAAGCCCCGCGTGTTTCTACCTCACGTCGACTGGGTTGGCTATGTAGAAAAGTGTGAAGACGTCGTCGACAAAAACTACGACGGCTTCTCACTCGCCTAAATCACCGCCCGTCTTGGGGTCGGAGTAAAGTGCCGGGGTAAGCAGCGATGCTATACCGGCGCTTGGCCTACCCCAGGATTTTTACCCCGACCCCAGCATTCCCTGGGGGATTCATATTGCAGGGCCGCAGCTTGCCCGGCCCGCCTGAAACGTCTGGCGTGAAACAGGTGAACAAAGTTCAGTCACTCGGGAAGCCACCCTTTCGTTGCCGATAAAACGATTCTTTGTATTCCATCAGTAAGCAATTCATCAACGAAACTCGCAACCTGCTCCGGCGATTCAGAAAATCCACGCTTAACCCAGGCTGAAACCACTCCATGGACAATGCTGGCTATCGTAGCCACGAAATAGGCTTGTCTGGCCGCATCCATCGGCGGCGCTTTATTGACCTTAATTGCTCGTTCAAGCAACTGGCCGGCAGTCGTGCTGACAGGACCGACGAAGAGGTTAGCCGGACAGTAACGGACAAGCGGTGCCAGTACGCCCTGATGTTCATCGTAGGCCCTGAATACCATCATCGCGAGCGAGTTGTCGAGCAGGGGAAGCCTCAACATGTCGTCGGCAATTGTACGGATTATCTCTTCAAACAGGTCCGTCACGATTCGTTCAACGACTTGTTCCGGTGAACCAAAGCGCGCATAGAAAGTCTTTCTGGTCACCCCGGCTGCCAAAGAAATTTCGGAAACCGTCAACGCACTAAAGCTACAACCTGCGGCTAGCTGCTCAAGTGATGCGTATTTAATAGCCACCTCGGTTCTTACGACTCGGGGGTCGGGGCGAGTACTTAGGGCCTGATGATTGAGAATAGTCATAGCAAGGACGTTAGAGTGAACACACGGGAAAGTAACCACTTGACTACTTCAAGCTGCACTACTAGTTTACAAGTGTTACCCAGGAGAATTGAGCGATGACTATGACCGAAGATGTAAACAGCATTTCCTTGGATAAAATTGACGTCAGTCGACCAGAACTCTACCAAGGTGATACCTGGCAGCCTTTGTTCGCGCGCCTGCGCAAAGAAGCACCCATCCACTATCTGGCGGACAGCGTGAATGGTCCCTTCTGGTCAGTGACGAGTCACGAACTGATCAAGGAAGTTGACACCAACCATCAGGTATTTTCTTCCGAGAAAGGTGGCATTGCCATCGTCGACCCCTATGCCGCTGAAGAGGGTCAAATTCAGGGCCAGAGCTTCATCACCCTTGATGAACCCAAACACATGAAACAGCGCATGGCGGTTGCGCCATCAGTTGCGCCAAAGAATCTTGCAGAATTTGAACCCTTGATCAGAGAGCGTGCCAGCGACATCCTCGACAACCTGCCCATTGGCAAAACCTTCAACTGGGTGCAGGAAGTCTCTATCGAACTCACCGCCCGCATGCTGGCAACGCTATTCGATTTTCCCTACGAAGAACGCCATAAGCTGGTTTATTGGTCTGACCTTGCCACCGCAGTACCAGAAGTCACTGGTGACACCAGCATCGATATGGGCAAGCGTTATCAAGAACTTATGGGCGCCGCTGGCGCGTTCTACCAACTGTGGATGTCGAAGGCCGGCCAGCCACCGGCATTCGATTTGATCTCGATGCTGCAGCACAATGCAGAAACCGCGAAGATGAATGAGGACCCTGAATTGTTCCTCGGTAATATACTGCTGCTAATCGTGGGTGGTAACGACACCACTCGCAACAGCATCAGTGGTGGGGTTCTGGCGCTGAATCAGTTTCCTGACCAGTACCAGAAACTCAGAGATAATCCGGGCCTGATACCCAACATGGTGTCTGAGATGATTCGTTGGCAGACCCCGGTATTACACATGCGCCGCACAGCGCTGCAGGATTACGAGCTCGGTGGCAAGCATATCAAAGCCGGTGACAAGGTGGTCATGTGGTATCTCTCAGGGAATCGCGATGAGTCGGTGTTTGAGAACGCCGACAAACTGATTATTGATCGCCCAAATGCCCGCGCCCACGTTGCGTTTGGCTTCGGCGTGCATCGCTGCATGGGTAACCGCCTGGCAGAGCTACAGCTTCGGGTCTTGTGGGAAGAGATTATGCAACGCTTCCACACCGTTGAGGTTGTGGGCGATGTTGAGCGCCTGCCTAACAACTTCATCAGAGGGATCAAGAACATACCTGTCAGGCTTCATCCCTACTAGCCCATTGCGATATGCACAGATTGAGACCTGCACACTGAAAGCCGCATATTGAGAGCCGCATATTGAAAAACAGCAATTTGCGGCGCAGATGCTCAACTATTCTTGACTGCTATCTTCCGCCGCGGAAAACGGCGTTATTTAAGCCGCTCAAATTTGCGCGAACCTTAGCCAGTACGTCCTCGACCCCTGCCAGACTATTGCTTGAGCGGTTGCGGGCTATGGGCAAATATGCTTAATTCAGCCTGTCAAACACGAGATTCCCTATGACTGATACCCAAAAACCTGGAAAGCTGGGCAACCCTGACGCGACGTTTATCACCGACCCACGGGCTGATCCGCGCATTAAGGCCGTCATGCAGACCATGGCAGTCCTCGGTGGCGGCATTACACCACCCGCCCCCAACGCTAGTTACGAAGAATGCATCGCCTATAGCCAAGGATTCGAGGATGCCGCCGCAGCGAGCCATCCCATGGAGCGGCAGATGATGCCGACGTTTGACTCGGTGATGTCTACCACCCAAACCATCAAGGGTGTCGACGGCCATGACATTACGCTGTATCTGCATATGCCCCAAGATCAGTCCGAGGCGGGTCCTTGCATCGTGCATATGCATGGCGGCGGTATGGTGTTGATGACAGCCGCTGACCCTGGCTTTGTGCGTTGGCGCAACAGTCTCGCCGCAGCCGGCATGCGCGTGATCGGTGTCGAGTTTCGTAATGGCGGCGGCAGCCTGGGTAATCACCCCTTCCCTGCCGGGTTGAATGACTGTGCCAGCGCGGTTAACTGGGCCCACGCGAATCGCGAGTCGCTGGGTATATCCACTATTGTGCTATCGGGTGAATCGGGCGGCGGTAATCTTAGCCTGGCAACGACGTTGAAGGCCAAGCAGGAAGGCTGGCTCGAACAGATCGACGGGATCTATGCCATGTGTCCTTATATTTCAGGTAGCTATGCCAATCCGCCGTTGGCGCTGGTCTCGTTACGGGAAAATGACGGATATTCTCTTGATGGCGCGATGATGGCCACGATGGTAAAGGTCTATGACCCGCACAATGCGCACGCACATAACCCACTGGCTTGGCCCTTGCAAGCCAGCACGGAGGATCTCGAGGGACTGCCGCCCCATGTGATCTCAGTCAACGAACTCGATCCTCTGCGGGATGAAGGTCTGGCGTATTATCGAAAGTTGCTGGCTGCCGGTGTTCCCGCGTTAGCGCGAACGGTTCATGGTACCCCCCATGCTGGCGACCTGATGTTACCGGATGTGACGCCTGATCTTTATCAAGAGGCTAACGCCTTAATTTGCCGGTTTGCCAGGTCGCTGATTTAGCCCGTTATCTGGCCTAAGCCTTTCAAGTATCGACACCCCGCTCGGAGTATCTCAATGATTCAAACCTGCAAATTCCTACTGGCCAGCGCAGCCCTGCTAACCATGGCCGCCTGCGGGCCTGCCACAAAGGAACCAAACAGCGCTGACCCGGCTAACCTCGACGCCACAGCCGTCACCGCAGAAGTCATTCACGCACACGCGCTCGTGCTCGATGCCCATGCCGACATTGAAATACCGGGCAAAGCGTCTCGCTATGTCGGTACTGACGGTTTATCAAAAGTGGCGCCAGATAAAATGCGTGCCGGTGGCGTCGACGCGGTAGTGATGGCCGTGGCGGTAGGCCCCGGACCACGAGACGCTGACGGCTATGCCGTGGCGCGAGCGCTGGCTGATGAGAAGCTCAGCGCCGTGAAGGCACTGGTTGCCGACCCTGAGAACAACCTCGTGCTGGCGCGTTCAGCTGACGAGCTTGTGCAGGCCCACACTGCTGGCAAGGGCGCACTGATTCTTGGCTTGCAAAATGCTCGAATGCTGGGTACGGAAGTCGCAGCACTGGATGACTTCTATGCCGCAGGCGTCAGAGTGTTTGCACTGACCCATATGGGGCACAACGATTTTGCCGACTCTTCCAGACCGATCTATAACAGCGCAGTGGGCGCCCATGAAGTCGAAGCCGAGCATGGCGGCTTGTCTGAATTGGGCCGACTGGCTATCCAACGCATTAACGCACTGGGTGGCATCGTTGATATCTCCCAGCTGTCTAAAGCGGCAGCGTTGCAAGTTCTGGCCCTGTCAACGACACCCGTGATCGCCAGTCACTCGAACGTTTGGCATCTGTCTAATGTCAGCCGTAACTTGACTGATGAGGAAATCGATTTGATCGGTGAAAATGGCGGCGTGATTCATATCGCACCCTTCCGAGGCTATTTGTTCGACTCGTCGAACAAGGAACTGGATGGGCTGATTCGCGTGGCTCGCCAGGAAGCTGGCATTAAGGAAGATTACTACTACCCATTCGAACTATATTGGGAGATAGACGATGAGGCTGTCCAGACGAAGTTCCTCAGCACCGTCAGCGAACTGTTAGGCCCCGGCAGCATGGATGACGTGCTCAATCATATCGACTATGTGGCCCAGCGTATTGGCGTTGACCACGTAGGTATCGGCACGGATTTCAATCATGGTAGCGGTATTACCGGTTTCGATGATGCCAGCGAGGCGCTGAACGTGACCAAAGGACTGTTAGCCCGAGGCTACAGCCAACAAGACATCGAAAAAATCTGGGGCGGCAATTTCCTTCGCGTATTTGCCGCCGCGGCAGAAGGCGCCCTATCGAATTGAGCCATCGGTATCGGCGGAAATTTGGGGTCGGGGTAAAATTGCGGAGATTTGGGGTCGGGGTAAAATTCGAGCGTAAACCACTCGCAGCGGTATTTTACTCCGACCCCAAATCACCGTACTAGAATTTTACCCCGACCCCAAATCTAAAAGGTCGTTAGGGTACGGCCACTTTCACGGGCCTTTTGCCTCCGGGTCCATACAGGTTGACCTGTAAACTTGAGATGGCATGAACCAGTGCGTTGGGGGCGATTTTCTGCTTACCCGTCCAGTGGATGTTTGGATATCGATCAAATATTCGCTCGAATGCCATACGCAATTGTAGTTTAGCCACTCGCGAACCCAGGCACTTATGGACGCCATGTCCAAAGGCAATGTGCTTGTCGACGTTGTCTCGATGCATGTTGAAAGTATCGGGGTCAGGAAAAATATTTGGGTCGCGATTAGCGGCGCCATACCAGAGCACTACTTTCTCATCCTTCGCAATTGCCTGACCGTTTAACACTGTATCTTCTACGGCCGTTCGACGCATATGCATCACAGGCGAGACCATTCGTAGCGCTTCTTCAGACATCTTCGGGATCAGCGAAGGGTCGTCAATAACCATGGCCCGCTGATCGGGGAACTCGGTCATCAACCGAATCGTACCTGACAGTGAATTTCTGGAAGTGTCGTTGCCCGCAAAAATAATCAGAAGCCAGGAGCCATCAAGAAATTCCTGCGACAGCAACTCGCCATCCACTTGCGACTGGGCGATAACAGTTAACAGGTCGTCTCGCGGATTCGCACGCCGGTCCGCCATCACCTGTTGACCATAGGCAAACATCTCGCTCACTACCGAGTTGAATCGAAAGGGGAAAAGTGGCTCTGAAAAAAACGTCTGCCAGGGATTGGAAAGGAACTGGCTGGCCAGCTCTAGATGATGCATCCAGACTTTGACCTTGGGTCGGTCTTGCTCGTCAATACCCAGCATTTCGCAAAGGGTGAACAATGGTACTTCCTCAGAAAACATCTTCACAAAATCAACAACAGGCCCCTTCTCTTCCATTTTATCGAGCAGTTCATCGATTTTTAGTCCCACTTTATTTCGAAGTGTCTCCACATAGGCTGGGAAAAAGAACGCACTCTGCTGCGTTCGCATATCTCGATGCAAGGGTTCATCTAAGTTGATCAACGAGTTAAAGGCTGCCAGCATCAGCTTCTCGGGACGCCACTGCTTGCGCTCTGGCACTCCCATGTTGATGCTGCCGCGTTCTGACGAAAAGACGCTGTGAGCGAGCTCAGCTGCCTTGATGTCATCGTATCTTGTGACGGACCAAAAACCCGATATCCCCTTGTCTGTGTTAGTCCACATCACGGGAGATTCTTCACGCATTGTCTTGTAACGATCAAAGGGATGGCCTTGAGTCCAAGCAGAGGGATTCGCGAAATTATAACCATCGAAAGTTGGATAGATGGCCGGGCTTGTTGGAAACTGTTGCCCCGAGTCGATTAATATATTGTCGCTGATCAGTTTCAAACTATCTCTCCCGATTGTTGGGGCACTAATATCATCGAATCGGCGCCATCATGCAAGTTGGCGCGCATTTTCGCTACAATTTTACCCCGACCCCAAATCTCCCGAATCTCCGAATTTTACCCCGACCCCAAATCTCCCGAATCTCCGAATTTTACCCCGACCCCAAATCTCCTACTCTGGCGCGTTACTCTGACGCCAAAAATCTAGGGAGCCGACGTTGGCGACTTGGGGGCTGTTAAATTGCGCGGCGGCTTGGTGTTCGGGGTGTTGCTGATACAGTCGCAACGCCTCAACGGATTCAAACTGCATAATGAGCATCAGGTCCCAGCTGCGCTCATCGTGGAGTACGTCGTGGCCGATTTCAAGCTGCTGAATTTCGACGATGCTGGCCGGCAGCGCGAGCATCTTTTGACAAAATGTCTGTATGTGCTCGGCCAGCGTATCGGCTTGGTATTTTATAAAGACATAATGGTGCAACATCTATGATACCCGTTGAGGTTGAGCCTTCTATCAAATGAGATTGATGGGTGACGGGTTCGTGCCGGTAGTGATGTTATTCGCCCGAGTCAGAATCATTGGGTTAAACACATCGTGGGTTTGAATATAGAGTTGATCGGCGCGAATGCCAGCGAACACGATCTCAGCCAACTGCTCCGGCTTCATCCCTTCTTTGAGTGCGGCGGCGAAGGCTGCCCTTCCCGCTTCCTGCTCTTTCGTCAGCGCTGCGGGCACTTCATCGTTAATGAGCGACGCCGGTCGATTGCGGCCACTGTCCATGATGCGCGTATCGATCAAACCTGGGCACAGCACAGAGGCGCCGATTTTCAGATTCTGGGCTTCCAGATCGCGATACAGTATTTCAGTCAACGCGACAACGCCGTGCTTGGTGACCGCGTAGCCAGCATTGGTACTGGCACCGAGCAGGCCGGCTACTGAAGCAGTATTAACAATGTGGCATTGTGTATCTTGGGCGATCATTTGCGGCACGAACACCCGCAAGCCATGAATCACACTCCAGAGATTCACCCCCATCACCCATTCCCAATCCTTCTCGGTGCTGTCCCAAGCATTGCCACCACCGCCGACGCCGGCATTGTTAAACAGCAGATGTACCGCGCCAAAATGATCCACCGCTTGTTGCTTTAAGTTCTCAATCTCATCCAGGATGGCAACGTTAGTCTTGACCGGCAGAATGGCGTTCTGACCGGTTGACTGCAACTCTTTCACCGCCTGCTGCAAGGCTTTCTCTTCGATGTCAGCCATGACCACCTGCATGCCCTCCGCCAGACACTTCTCGGTGAGCGCTCGTCCGATACCGCTGGCGGCACCGGTGATGACAGCCACTTTGCCGGTAAAATCTTGCATATTAAATCCTCTAGATAATGATAAAAAACAAACTCACCGAGCTAGGTAGCAGGGTGTAATCAGATCCTGTCGGGCGCCAAAATTTCCGGCGCGGCATTCAACGCCTCGATGGCAAAACCGGCGGCGGCCTTATATTGGGCCATCATTGCCTGGCGCTCTACCTCGGGAAAGACGTCCTCGATATTATCAAACAAACCACCACAGCGTTTGTCCAACTCGTTTAAAATGGCGAACGGCCCGGCACCACGGTTACGCAGAACAACCGCAGAGATGTTCTCACACAGTTGTGCGTTGAATGCCGCCAATGCCTTGGCATTGATGCCATGCTCAGCAATCGCCGCACCCAACACCCGCGCATCAACAATCGCCTGACTGGCACCGTTAGAGCCGGTAGGATACATAACATGAGCGGCGTCACCCATCAGCACCACATGGTTATCTACCCAGGTTGGTACTGGGTCGCGGTCAATCATGGGATATTCATAGACGTCTTGGGCGCCCCTCAGCATGGCTTGAATATCCACCCAGTCGTAATCCCAGTCTTCAAAGTGATGAATAAAATCTGCTAGCTCAGCCTGCTTGTTCCAGTCGCCCTGGGTCCATCCTTGCGCGTTGTCCATGGTGACTTCAGCAATCCAGTTGATTAATGCCAAACCAGTTTTCGGATCAGCCGGCGAGATCGGATAAAACACGATGCGTTGCCGATGTGTGCCTAACCCCACAAAGGAGGCGCCGGAACGAATGGGCACCCCCTGGGTTGTGCCGCGCCACATCACAGCACCACCCCAATGGATCGGTGGTTGCTGCGGATGCATCTGGGCTCTGATCGTTGAATGTAATCCGTCAGCGGCGATTAGCAGCGAACCCACCACTTCCAGTGTCTCGCCCGTTGGGGTGCTCACTGAGACCATGACACCAGCATCCGTGTTCTGATAACCGGTGACCTTATGCCCGGTTTTGATTGAATCAGCCCCCAGGCGTTCCAACACGGTTCGATACAACAGCATCTGTAACTCACCACGGTGCACGGCATACTGGGGCCAGTGATAGCCGGCCGCCAGTCCCCGAGGTTCGGCATAGACATCTTTGCCGTTTAAGCCAACTAACGCCCACTCCTGCACTTGCAAGCCAATGCTGTCCAGCACTTCAGCGCCTAGTCCGAGGGCATAAAGCTCACGCACGGCGTTTGGCTGAATATTAATCCCCACGCCCAACGCTTTCACCGTTGCCACTGATTCCAACACCAGGCACGGCACGCCAATTTGATGCAATGTCAGCGCCAAACTCAAACCGCCAATACCGCCACCGGCGATAATGACTGGGCCCTGGCTAGCCGTTGTATTATTTGAATTCATGGTGTGGTTTAAGCCTGATGCATTGATGTTCGGTTCGAGTATCGCTTACCCCTCACAGGGATACAATCTAGACGCCCACCGATCAAACCGATGGCACTGGACTATACTTTTCAATGTTTGCCAACTGCGCCTGCCAACTATGTCTGCCAACAGCGTTTGATCTAGCCGTTATAGGGCCTGAAAAACTTTCGCCCAGTCTTCAAGGGCGGCTTCATGGTTGTGCACTAACTGAACGGTGAGTTGTGTATAGCCGGCATCGCGCAAGCCCCGTAGTCGGGTCACCAGCTCATCATGCTCCCCACTCATGGTGGTGTTCTGCACCAACTGGGGCGTGATGTGAGTCTCCTCGGGTCGCACATACATCAGGTGACCACGATGATTACTGAGATATCGAGCATCGGTGGGCTGGTACTGATCATGTACCTGCAGGTATTCGTTAAACAGATCCAGTAAAGGCCCCGGCTTCATGCCTTTGCCACCCATACCGCCAACTTCATCGGCCATATTATGAAAGGTTACCGCGGTTAACGGGCCACCCTGGGCCATCAACCGGGCATTGTCTGCTTCCAGATCACCGTTGAGCACGGCACCGAGAAAGAATAGGTTAGCCGACAGCTTTTCAAGGGGGCGACCGCTATTGGTCCAGATCGTCTGCATTTCCTTCAAAGCCTGGCGCGCGCCCATGGAACCGAAATTCAACCAGCCAGCATCCAGGTCTGCGGTCAACTGCTTGGCCTTGGGACCAAATGCAGAGACCCAGACCGGCACTTCATCTTTGACATTAATCAATTGCAAATCAGGATCCAGAAAGCGCACCTTGTGCGACCGCCCTTCCATCTCCAACTCGATCGTCTCGCCACGCACCAACTGACGAACATTCTCGACATAGCGCCGCATTTTCTGTAGCGACATGGCGCCCAGACCCATGGTCCGACGAGCCGTAAAACCCGTGCCGACGCCAAAATCAATCCTGCCAGGTGCAATTTTATTCAACGATGCGAAGGCATTGGCCGCCACGGGCTCGATCCTGTTGCTTGGCACCAGAACGCCGGTACCGAGGCGAATGCGACTGGTTTCGTGGGCTGCCAGCGCCATGCAGATAAACACATCGGGATTGAGCATCTGGGTGTCATAGAACCAGGCGCTGTGAAACCCCAATTCTTCTGCCCGTTTAGCCCAACGCCAGGAGTCAACTTCGGAAGCAAATGCTACGGAATATTGCATTTTATATCTCTCGGTCAGCAGTTGAAAAAGTTTGTTCCGGCCAAGCCTGCCAGCCAAATCAGAAAGCCATGTCAGCCAACAAAACCCGCACACCGATCATCATGCCGGGACGCGTCGAACAGCTTAGCAGCGAGCCGACGCTTATGTCATGCATGAGCGCTGCCATGCGGGCGGTCTTGATCCTGTAATCTGCACCTGACCACTAGTGCTCCGCCATCACTCTCGCAATCGCCGCCTCAGAACGCCAGACAGGCCCGCTGAGGCGCCACAGATAGGCCGCGGCAACACTGAGCACCGCAACGACGAACACTCCCCAGGATACCAGCGGACCCAACGCCCAGACCTTGATCACCAGAAACTGTGCCAACAGCATCAACCAGTGCAGGCCTACGGACATCCACATCAGCCAGCGAGTATCGCCAGCACCACGTAACACCCCGCTGGATACCAGGATCAGCGCGTCGGCCATCACGTAGGTCGCGAGCCCCAGCATCATCATCGACGCCAG
>Ga0181557_1001861_pt1 | contig 22853 bp, 23 predicted proteins | sample 011ome_23_FD_148632 | JGI IMG/M metagenome (GOLD analysis project Ga0181557, IMG submission 148632) | Coastal salt marsh microbial communities from the Groves Creek Marsh, Skidaway Island, Georgia - 011506CT metaG (spades assembly) | ecosystem: Environmental > Aquatic > Marine > Intertidal zone...
TCAAATGCTTGCCTTAATAACTATGGAAAAACCAAAGTCATTTAACCCGGATGATATTCGTGAAGAGAAAATTAAAGTCCTAGAATCAATTAAAAAAATTCCCTTAAATAATATGGATGGTTATGTGTTCAGAGCTCAATATAAACGTGGAGAAATTAATGGTGAGAGAGTTCCAGGTTATCTTGAAGAACTTGAAAAGGATGGACTTGGTAATTCAAGCTTTACAGAAACATATGCTGCTATAAAGCTTTTTATTGATAATGAAAGATGGAAAGATGTCCCCATTTATCTAAGAACTGCAAAACGTTTGCATGAGGCTGGAACCTATATCTCGATCAAATTTAAAAATAAAAATACCTTACTGGAAAATGCCAATGCAAACTGGCTAGTTATTAGTATCCAACCGATAGAATCGACCCATTTTGAAATACAAACAAAAATCCCTGGATTAAATGATTTTGATTTTAGAACAGTAAATTTAGAGTGCCTTAATCGAATTGAGGGTGATGAGAGTATTGATGCTTATGAGACATTAATGCTTGACCTCATGAATGGAAATCAATCGCGGTTTTTACACATCAATGAAGTAAAGGCCCAGTGGAAACTCATAGATCAAATAATTGACTATTGGTCAGAAAAAAAATCCCCTATGGTCCAATATACAGCAGGGTCAAGTGATCCAACCGAATCCAAGAGAATATTCGAGAGGGATGATCAGTTTTGGCGAAAAAGCATACATGAATAAAGATAATCTATTCTTTTAAAATCATATACAATTTTAAGAAGTGAGATGAATACTTATGGCAATTAAATCTGACAAATGGATTAAGAGAATGGCAAATGAACATGGAATGATAAGTCCATTCGAGCCAAATATGATCCGTGAACATAATAATGAAAAAATTGTCTCTTATGGTACCTCTAGTTATGGTTATGATATAAGGTGCGCAAGAGAGTTTCGTGTTTTTACTAATATTAATAGTACAATCGTTGATCCAAAATCTTTTGATCCAAACTCATTTGTGAAGTTTGAGGGAGATTATTGCATAATTCCACCCAACTCATTTGCGCTCGCAAGAACAGTTGAGTATTTCAAAATTCCACGTAATATTTTAACTATCTGTGTTGGAAAATCTACTTACGCACGATGCGGCATCATTGTTAACGTTACCCCTTTTGAGCCTGAATGGGAGGGTTATGTCACCCTTGAATTTAGCAATACTACTCCATTACCTGCAAAAATATATGCTGGAGAAGGTTGTGCCCAAGTTCTTTTTTTTGAATCTGATGAGATGTGTGAAACCTCTTACAAAGATCGTGGTGGAAAATATCAAGGCCAGAGTGGCGTTACGCTCCCAAAGATTTAAAAATGAAATTTAATTTTCCTATTGTAATCATTGACGAAGACTTTCGGTCTGACAATTCATCGGGCTATGGTATTCGTGTACTTGCAGAGTGCATTGAAAAAGAAGGCTACGATATAATTGGTGTAACAAGCTATGTAGATTTAACATCTTTTGCGCAACAACAAAGCAGAGCTTCTGCATTTATCCTTGCAATTGATGATGAAGAGTTTATTGAAGAAAACCCTGAAGCATTAAAAAAATTAGGGCTCTTTGTTGAAGAGATACGATATCGAAATGATGAAATACCAATTTTCCTCCATGGAGAAACAAGAACCAGTAGACATATTCCAAACAGCATCTTAAAAGAGTTAAATGGTTTTATTCATATGTCTGAAGACACCCCAGAATTTGTAGCAAAACATATAGTAAGAGAAGCTAAGGTTTATTTAGATAGCCTTGCCCCTCCCTTTTTTAGAGCTTTAACACATTATGCTAGTGATGGGTCGTACTCATGGCATTGCCCTGGGCATTCTGGCGGAGTTGCTTTTCTCAAATCACCAGTCGGGCAAATGTTCCATCAATTTTTTGGTGAGAATATGCTAAGAGCAGATGTTTGTAATGCTGTCGAAGAGCTTGGGCAGCTTTTGGATCATACTGGGCCAGTTGAGGCATCTGAAAAAAATGCCGCCAGAATTTACCGTTCAGATCATTGCTATTTTGTAACGAACGGTACCTCCACATCAAACAAAATGGTATGGAATTATAATGTTGCTCCTGGCGACGTTGTAGTGGTTGATCGTAACTGCCACAAATCTGTTTTACACTCAATCATAATGACTGGCGCAATTCCTATTTTTTTAATGCCCACCAGAAATCATTTTGGAATTATTGGGCCCATCCCTAAAGAAGAATTTTCTTGGGATCGAATTAGAGAAAAGATTAATGAAAATCCCTTCATAACCGACAAAAACGTAAAACCCCGTGTCCTCACAATCACACAGTCAACATATGATGGTGTTTTATATAATGTTGAAGATATTAAAGAAATGTTAGATGGTAAAATTGATACTCTTCATTTTGATGAAGCATGGCTTCCTCACGCAGCATTTCATGAATTTTATGGGGACTTCCATGCTATAGATTCAGACCGGCCTAGATGCTCTGAAAGTCTTATTTTTTCGACTCAGTCAACCCATAAATTACTTGCGGGACTTAGTCAGGCTTCGCAAATTCTAGTTCAAGATGCATTAATGAATAAGCTTGACAAAGAACTATTTAATGAATCATATCTTATGCACACATCCACTAGTCCACAATACTCAATAATAGCCAGTTGTGATGTTGCCGCAGCTATGATGGAATCACCGGGTGGGACTGCATTGGTTGAAGAGTCAATTTTAGAATCACTCGATTTTCGCCGTGCAATGAGAAAGGTAGACGATGAGTGGGGTCAAGACTGGTGGTTTAAAGTTTGGGGACCAGAAAATCTTTCTGAAAATGGTCTGGAAAATAGAGATTCATGGGTGCTTCAACAAACTGACAAATGGCATGGCTTTGGTAAATTATCCGAAAGCTTTAATATGTTAGATCCCATAAAATCAACCATCATAACCCCGGGGTTGAACGTAGATGGGGAATTCGATACTGAGTTTGGAATTCCTGCGATGATCGTTACAAAATATCTGGCTGAACACGGCGTAATCGTTGAAAAAACTGGCCTGTACTCCTTTTTTATTATGTTCACAATTGGCATAACAAAAGGCAGATGGAATACACTAGTTGCCGCTTTACAACAGTTTAAAGATGACTATGATAAAAATCAGCCTATCTGGAAAGTGTTGCCTGAATTTTCACAAAAATACCCAATGTATGAGTCAATAGGTTTGAAAGATTTATGTGACAAAATTCATACTGTATTTAAAGAAAATAATATCGCAAAGCTTACCACTGAAATGTATCTCTCAAATATGGAGCCTGCCATGAAGCCAACTGATGCATTTGCAAAAATGGCTCATAAAGAAATTGAAAGGGTTCCCATTGATGATTTAGAGGGGCGCATTACATCAGTTCTTTTAACACCTTACCCTCCGGGAATACCGCTTCTTATTCCTGGAGAGCGTTTTAACAAAATAATAGTTGACTACTTAAAGTTTGCTAGATCATTTAATGAAAAATTTCCTGGGTTCGAGACAGACAATCACGGCTTAATAAAAAATTACATAGATGGGAAGCTTACTTACTATGTTGATTGTGTGAAGACAAGTTAATCCTAAGAAAATCAACAAAGGAATACTTTAAGCCATTTTCACTTGTTTCATTGATGCGACTTACCTCATTCCATTCGGAATAATCAATTTTCGGAAAAAAAGCATCACCAGTAATCTCGGTGTCAACAAAAGTAGCTAAAAGATGAGTAGCTAATGGAAATGCTTGTTCATATATTTCTGCGCCACCGATGATAAAAATATCGGAGTGATTAACTTTTTCTATTGCCTCTTGAAAGGAATGAGCAATAATTGCACCATCTACTTTAAAAACTGGATTTTTTGTCAAGATAATATTGACTCTGTTTGGTAAAAGTTTTCCGATTGACTCAAATGTTTTACGTCCCATGATAATGGAATGTCCCGATGTTAATTTTTTAAAACGCTTAAGGTCTTCGGTAATATGCCATGGAAGTCGATTATTTATTCCAATAACATGATTATTTGACATAGCGACAATTATTTTAATTGCTTGCATTAGATGGCTACTGGAGCCTTTATTAACGGATGTGGTTCATAGTCGGTTAACTCAAAATCATCAAATTTAAAATCAAAAATATTATCGATATCTTTATTAATTTTCATTTTTGGTAATTTCTTTGGTGATCTTTTTAATTGTTCGTTTACCTGATTCATATGGTTAGCGTAAATATGTGCATCACCTAGTGTATGGACAAATTCACCGCACTCAAAACCACACACATGAGCAATCATCATTGTTAATAAAGCGTATGAAGCAATATTAAAAGGGACTCCCAAGAATATATCTGCGCTTCGCTGGTATAGCTGACAGGACAGCTTATTTTGAGCTACGTAAAATTGAAAAAAAGCATGGCATGGGGGTAATTTCATCTTTGGTATCTCCCCAACATTCCATGCAGAAACAATAAGCCTTCTGGAGTCTGGATTAATTCTTAATTGGTCAATTAACTCAGAAATTTGGTCAATTGTTTCTCCCGAATTAGCACCCCAACTTCGCCATTGATGTCCGTAAACTGGTCCAAGGTCACCGTTATCATCTGCCCATTCATCCCAAATAGATACCCCATTATTTTTTAAGTATCTTATATTCGTATCTCCAGATAAAAACCAGAGCAATTCATGGATAACAGATTTTAGGTGAATTTTTTTTGTTGTAAGGAGCGGGAAACCTTCTTGCAGATCAAAGCGCATTTGGTAGCCAAAAATCGATAAAGTGCCCGTACCTGTTCGATCTCCTTTTTCTATACCATTTATTTTTACATAATTTAAAAGGTCAAGATACTGCCTCATATTTTATGAATTTTCTTCAATAAAAGATTTTACCTGGGTAACATCATTATTAAAGACCTCATATTTTTGTGGAAGCAACTCAATATTTTTTAATTTTTCTGGCCTGTCTGGTCTCTTACCTATAGCCTCCTCAATGGATTCTTCAAATTTAATTGGAAGCGCTGTTTCAAGAACCATCATTGGAGTATTATCATCAAAATGATCAAGCGCTGCCTTAATTCCATCAGCCGTATGGGTATCTATAATGACATTGTATTTATCATAATATTCAGAAATTAGTTGTATACGATTTTTATGCTTACTTGAGGAAGATATAAAACCAAAATCTCTAATACGATTAAATGACTCTAAATCTAATTTAAATGAGCCGCCTTGGTCTACCTCAGACCACAATTTTTTTAATTCATTAGGCTCGCGACCTAATAAATCAAAAATAAAACGTTCGAAGTTAGATGCTTTTGAAATATCCATTGAAGGGCTTGAGGTATGGAAAGTTTTTTTTGAGCTCCGTGGTGCATAATTTCCAGTTTTAAAGAACTCGTCAAGCACATCATTTTCATTTGTAGCTACAACTAGGTGCCTAATAGGAAGACCCATCATTCTTGCAATATGTCCGGCACAAATATTTCCAAAATTACCTGTAGGCACAGTAACATCGATTAACTCTTCGTTGGAGGCTGTAATATCAAAGTAGCCCTTAAAGTAATAAACTATTTGTGCAAGTATTCTTCCCCAATTTATCGAGTTTACTGCACCTATTTTATTTTTATTTTTAAAGATCAAATCATTCGATACCGCTTTGACAATATCTTGGCAATCGTCAAAAACACCCTCAATAGCTATATTAAAAATATTTTCATCTTGCAAACTAAACATTTGAGCTGTTTGAAAAGCACTCATTTTTTTATGTGGAGAGAGCATAAAAACTTTTACTCCTTTTTTACCTTTCATAGCATATTCAGCTGCAGAACCGGTATCGCCAGATGTTGCACCAAGGATATTTAATGATTCGTTCTTTTTATTCAATACATATTCAAATATATGGCCAAGAAACTGCATAGCAATATCCTTAAATGCTAGGGTCGGACCGTTTGATAATGATAATAAGAATAAGTTTTTATCTAGTTCTAGAGTTGGAGTAATCTGCTCAGCATCTTGATTTGGTCTTGCATAACTATAGACATCTTTAGTATATGTTTTATAGGTAATCTCTTTAAGATCATGATGTGGAATATCATTTATAAAGTGAGAAAAAATAGTCAATGCCAATTCTTGGTATGATTTTTCTCTTAATTGCTTAAGGCTATCAAGGGAAAATTTTGGGTAAGTCTCTGGCAAATATAGCCCACCATCGGGCGCTAATCCTGTTAGCAAAACTTCTGAAAAAGATAATTTGGGTGAGCCACCTCTTGTTGAAATATACTTCATCACTAATTTAATTCTTCTACTCGTATCTTGATAATTTTATCTTTATTTTCAGGTAAGGATTCAAGTTCTTGAATAATTTTATTAATTATTTTTTCCTCAATTTTTGAGGTAATTAGGAAAATATCAGGATCTCGATGAGAATCTGAGACCTCTTTATGCACCATTGCATCAATTGAGACATCATTATTGGCAAATATTTTTGTTATTTGGGCAAGCAAGCCTGCCTTATTAGTCATTGATAAGCGTAAATAAAATTCTGATCTCACATTAGTAATATTGAGCACTTTCTTACTAAGAATTTGTTCATCAATATAACCCAAGGTGGGTATATTGAGCGTTGCCTCTCGAGCGATGTCAATGATGTCAGCAACTACTGCACTAGCCGTTGCTTCTGCTCCAGCTCCAGCTCCATAGTAAAGTGTTGGCCCTACCATATTGCCTTTAACAAGAATGGCATTCATTGGTCCATTCACGTTAGCGACAAGTCTGTTTTCAGGGATAAGTGTAGGGTGAACCCTTAACTCAACCTCATCATTATTTACTTTTGTAATTGCTAAAAGCTTTATGCGATAACCCAGCTCTTCAGCATACGCGATGTCTTTCTGAGTTAACTTTGTAATACCTTCAATATAAACTGAGTCAAAATTAATTGGGATACCAAAGGCTAAAGATGCCAGTATAGTAATTTTATGCGCTGCATCGACACCCTCAATATCAAAGGTTGGGTCAGCTTCGGCAAAACCGAGCTCTTGGGCTTGCTTTAGAGCAACATCAAATGATAGATTATTTTCCTTCATTTCTGTCAGAATATAATTAGTTGTTCCATTGATAATCCCAACAACCCATTCAATTTTATTTGCCGCTAAACCCTCGCGAAGAGCTTTGATTATTGGAATACCTCCTGCAACTGCCGCCTCATAAGCAAAGGTCACGTTATTCTTTTTTGCAAGCCTTATTAATTCTTCACCATGTATAGCAATTAATGCTTTATTCGCGGTTACTACATGTTTTTTATTCCCGAGAGCCTCGATAACAAATTCTTTTGAAATACCTACTCCACCAACAAGCTCAACCACAACATCTACGTTTTTACTTTCTATTAATGCTTTTGCGTCGCTAGTAATAATCGCCTCATCTTTGACGATTTTTTTTGCTAGCGCCAAATTTGTGTCCGCCACCATTGTAATTTCAATTTTTTTTCCAGTTTTCTTAAAGATCTCTTGGGCATTCTCCTTGAGAATCTTAAATGTACCACCACCCACTGTACCAATTCCAATTAATCCAACTTTCATATTTAATTAATTTCCTCTTTTCTGCCCTAGATATTTATCAATCCTTTTTATGGCTTCTTTAAGCTCGTCTTCATTAGGAAGAAAGACCACTCTCAAATGATTATTATCCTCCCAATTAAATCCAGACCCTTGAACGACTAAGACTTTCTGCTCAATTAATAAATCTAAAATAAATTTTTGGTCATCTTCGATGGCATACATTTTAGGATCAAGTTTTAAAAAAAGATACATAGCGGATAATGGCTTAACGCAACTAACACCAGGTATGGAAGTTAGCCCCTCGTAAGCAATTTCTCTCTGCTTATAAAGTCTTCCAGTTGGAGCAACTAAATCATTAATACTCTGGTAGCCACCCAATGCAGTTTGGATTGCTAACTGGCCGGGCACATTTGAACAAAGCCTCATTGATGCCAACATATTTAAACCATCCATATAATCTATAGCCTTATCTTTTGCTCCAGAAAAAACTAACCACCCAGATCGATAGCCGCAAGCACGGTAGTTTTTAGATAAACCATTTAGGGTAACAAAAAGAACATCGTCGGCAAGCGATGCTATAGATGTATGCTGTTTATTATCATAGAGCACCTTATCGTAAATTTCATCGGCAAAGATAATTAAATTATTTTGACGAGCTAGTTCAATAACTTCCTTAAGTAGATCTTCTGAATATAGTGCGCCAGTAGGATTATTTGGATTTATAATAACAATCGCCCTGGTTTTATCCGTTATTTTTAATTTAATGTCATTAATATCTGGAAACCAATTAGCACCCTCATCACAGACATAATGCACCGGTTTTCCACCTGCCAATGTAACTGAGGCGGTCCAAAGAGGATAATCAGGCTTGGGTATTAGAACCTCATCGTCATTATTTATAAGTCCTTGCATAACCATAACAATCAGCTCTGAAACTCCGTTTCCTATAATAATGTCATCTACGTCAACATTCTTAATATGCTTTTGTTGCGTATAGTGCATGATTGCTTTTCTTGGTTCAAAAAAACCATGGCTCTCTGTATAGCCAGACGCTCTACTCATATTTCTTACCACGTCTTGAGTAATTTCATCAGGAGCCTCGAAACCAAATGCAGCGGGGTTTCCAATATTTAGCTTGATAATTCTATGGCCTTCCTCCTCCATTCTCTTAGCATGGGCAAGAACAGGTCCACGAATATCGTAGCAAACATTATCAAGTTTTTTGGATTTTAGGACAGAATTCAAAGTAATCGTTAATTTATGAGTTTATTTATGTGATATCTTACCTTTGTATTGAACTTAAGCCAATCCAAAGGCGTAAATATTTGTACAATGGAATTCAATGAAATAAATTCAAACTCAATAAATCTTATCACGGCATACGGTGAGGGTTATCTTGAGGTAAATCATAAAAAAACTACAGAAAATATTTTAATTTACCCTGAGCATACTTACCTCATGAGTGAAATAAAAACGATTGATGATATTGATGAATCTATCCTAAATAAGGCAATAGATTTTGATCCGGAAATTATTCTTTTTGGTTTTAATGCCACCAATCATTTTTTACCTAGGGATCACATTAAGTTATTACACAAAAATCAGATAGCAGTAGAGTGTATGAATTTGATGTCTGCTTGCAGGACATTCAATATTTTACTTTCCGAACAGAGAAGAGTAATCTTTTTTGCTCTCACTAGATTATAGTTTGGTGGTTGAAAAGATAAGTGAGGAATTCGTTCCACCAAACCCGAAGCTATTAGACATTACGGTTGAAATCTTGGCATCTTTCCGCTGCGTTAATATTGGCAAACCTTTTGCGGCAGGATCAAGCTCTTCAATATTTGCTGACGCAGCAAGAAATCCTTGCTCCATCATAATTAAACTGTAAGCAGCCTCATTGGAGCCCGCAGCCCCCAAAGCATGGCCTGAAAGCGATTTGGTAGAGGCAATCGCTGGTATCTTTCCATATTTGTTATTTTCAAAAACCGCTTTTATGGCCTCTAGCTCTTTAACATCGCCAACTGGCGTGCTTGTGCCGTGGGTATTAATATAATCAACATGCTTCAATTCTGACTCATCTAGAGCAATTTTCATGCATCTTTGAGCGCCCTCTCCGCTTGGTGCAACCATGTCAAATCCATCTGATGTTGCCCCATACCCTAAAACCTCAGCATAAATCTTGGCGCCACGTTTTTTTGCATGCTCATACTCCTCAAGCACTAATATGCTGCCACCACCAGAAATAACAAAACCATCACGATTTGTATCAAATGTTCTTGATGCCTTTTCGGGTTGGTCATTGTATTTTGAAGACATAGCTCCCATAGCATCAAATAAATAGCTCATAGTCCAATGTTCCTCTTCCGCGCCTCCAGCAAAAATGATATCTTGCTTGCCCATTTGAATTAATTCATAGGCGTTGCCAATGCAATGTGCACTTGTGGAACAAGCTGAACTAATTCCATAGTTAATTCCCTTTATTTTTGCTCCAGTTGCAAGACAAGCGACAACTCCACTAGACATGCTTTTAGTAACCATATAAGGGCCAACTCTTCGAATACCTTTCGCACGTAGGGTATCGGTCCCTGCCAACATACTCTCAGTCGATGGACCTCCAGCCCCAACAATAATTCCCGTTCTAATATTAGATACTTGATTATCTGCGAGCTTGGCATCTTTTATCGCCTCCTCCAGAGCAATCCAGGCGTAAGCATGGCCTTTAGCCATAAACCTTAATAATTTTCTATCAATTAATTCTTCTACATTAATTTTGATCGATCCTGCGACCTGACTTCTAAGACCATGCTCCTGGTATTCAGGCTGAAATGTAATTCCTGACTTACCATTGCTAAGGCTATGTGCAACCTCAACGGCATTATTTCCTAGACTAGATACAATTCCCAAGCCAGTGACTACTACTCTTTTCAATGCTTATCCTTATTTTTAAAAATTATCTGTTCGGGTAAATAGGCCCACTTTCAGGTCCTCTGCCTGATATATAACCCGGCCATCAACTTGCATTTCTGCATCTGCAATTCCCATAACTAGCCTACGCATAATGACGCGCTTTAAATTAATAATATACGTGACTTTTTTTGCCGTTGGGAGCACCTGCCCAGTAAATTTAACGCCATTACTTCCTAGCGCCCTTCCACGACCTTCGCCACCTCTCCATGCCAGGTAGAAGCCTAACAGCTGCCACATGGCATCCAAACCAAGACATCCAGGCATCACTGGGTCTTTCTCAAAATGACAACCAAAGAACCAAAGGTCTTCGCGAATATCAAGTTCAGCAATCATATGCCCATTATTATAACTCCCCCCTGCCTCGGTTATCGACTCAATTCGATCAAACATTAACATCGGCGGTAATGGTAACTGCGCATTTCCAACACCAAATAGCTCTCCTCGACCGCATGAAATTAATTCTTCCTTTGTGAAACTATTTTTTCTAATCATTTTTCGTTCAATCTTTTATGTTTAATATACTGTTTACTGCTATATAAATCTAATTTATAGTGGATAGACCATTTTGTATTAATTTTCTAGGAATATATCATAATGAGCGACCAAAATCTGGCCGAGTGGAGAAAACTTGCGATCTCACTTGAAAATGAAGTTAATAAAGTAATCGTCGGACAAAGTGAGGTAATCAGACTCATTACGACTTCAATTTTTGCAAGGGGGCATGTTCTCTTAGAGGGGGATGTGGGTGTGGGTAAAACTACAATCCTTAAAGCATTCGCAAGATGTATTGGTGGTGGTTATGAACGTATTGAGGGTACTATTGACTTGATGCCAAATGACCTTGTTTACCATACCTACCTTGGGGATGATGGTAAGCCTCATGTTGACAACGGTCCAATCTTAAGGTCTGGTGAGGATCTATCGATCTTTTTCTTCAATGAAATTAATCGCGCCCGACCTCAAGTTCACTCGCTTTTATTGCGAATCATGGCAGAGAAAACTTTGTCTGCCTTCAATAAAGAGTTTACCTTTCCGCACTTGATCGTTTTCGCTGATCGAAATCAAGTTGAAAAAGAGGAAACATTTGAGATTCCGTCAGCGGCTCGGGATCGTTTCACCATGGAGATCCCTATTGGAATTCCCGCTGATGACAAAATAATGACAGAGCTAGTTTTTGATACGAAATTTCATGATGCTGATAAATTAATTGGTGAAGCCAAAAGTAATCTACTCAAGTTTAATAAATTGAATCAGGTCTCAAATGATATACAAAATAATATCGATGCCACAAAAAAGTTGGAGGCTTATGCCTTAAACCTTTGGAAAGCATCAAGCCATCCTGAATTATTTAATATTAAAATTAGCGGGGTTGATACGGCGCGCCTCATTATATCTGGTGCAAGCCCGCGTGGAATTAGTATGATGATGAAGTGTGCTCGTGTAAATGCATGGCTAAATAATAGATCCTCCGTTTTGCCTGAGGATATCCATGCAATTTTCCATGAGACCATTGCTCATCGACTAGTTTTTAATCCAGTCTATGAACTAAGGCGTACTGAAATTGCTAGAGAATTAACGCATGAAATGCTAAATAAAGTTAGTGCTACTTGATGAAATTTATCCCCGATACCTTTGATTATCATATTAACTGGAAATCCAGGGGTCATCACCCAGGACAGCATAAAAGTGACCAGAGGGGAATGGGAATCGAGTTCGCTGGCCACGCAACACTCATTGACTATCCAGATCCGCGTCGCATTGACATTAGACAAACAATCCGCGATCCAATGGAACAGATTCATGTAAGAATTTTTAACCAGCGAAGTGCAACACCAGTTTTTATTGCTAGTGACCTATCAGCCAGTATGAACTTTGGGGTCCGTGAATCAAAGTTTAAGCGGGCTGCAAAAATTTCTCAAATTATTAAGAATTCAGTAATTAATAAAAGTGATGCCATTGGTTTTATTGGATTTAATGACAACATTTTTTCATCCTGGATCGCCCCTCTTTCATACAGGCCTCAAAGAACTGAGACGTTAATTGAAAGACTTGATCATTACCATGCTAAAAGTGCCAGCCATGCAGGTATCAAAGAGCTCTATCGTTTTATTCCCAAAGATCAAACGCTTATTTTTTTAATTTCTGATTTTCATATGCCAAATGCCGATATTGAGACCTGTCTTGGTCATCTAAGAAAGCACCGTGTTATCCCAATTATCCTATGGGATAAAAATGAGTATGAAAATTTACCTCGCTTTGGAATTGTTTCAATTAATGACCCCGAGTCAGGTGAGGAGACAACGTTATTTTTGAGAAAACGTATTTTAAAAAAAATTAAATCTAAATTTGAACAACGAAAAAAAGACTTAGAAAAAATTTTTCTAAATTATGACTCGCCTCCTTTTTTTGTTGAAGAAATATTTGATACCACAGCAATGACACAATACTTCAATGAGTACTTTCATGCTTAAAATTTTTAGTTTAGTTACGCTCCTTTTCATCCCACATGTCCTCTTGGCTTTTGAGGACCCTAGAAAGTATCCTGACGTTGACCCTAATTTTGCCAGTGTCAAAGTAATAGATCCAGAACAGAGGGTCGGTTACACAGTGGGTGACTTATTAAATCGAACGGTAGTTGTGACAATTAAAAAACCTTTTCAACTCATAGAGGAATCTCTTCCAATTGTCGGTTATGAAAAACGTTACCGTGGGCAGTTATTAGGGATGGATTTAAATAAAATCTCTTTTCTCAAGCAAGATGAAAAAGAACTAAGTACCTATACCATTGAATTGGAATATCAAATTTTTACCAATAACGTTGTAGCTAAACCTGCCTTTGTGACGGCAGATTATTACCGAATAATTGATCCAAAAAGACCAGATGAAGTTTTCAAGTTACGTATCCCTGAATTAACTGTCGCTATTTCACCAATTGCAATCTTTGGTGACATAAAAGTTGAAAATGATATGAGCGGTTACCGTGGTCCTATTCTAAAAAATCCGCAACCTACCCTAAAAGAGCTCAAGACAGCCGGCGTTGTTTTGCTAACTTTTACTTTCATCTTGATTTATATCTACAGTCGGTTCACCTGGATACCGAAACAAAACCGATACTTTAGCTATACTTACAGGAAGTTCAAGAAAACCTCTGCTACAAAAGAAAATCTAGAGGCTCTTTTAAAAGCGTTGCATGATAGTTTTGAAAAAACCTTAAACCAAACAATGTTTCTGGAAAATACACACCAACTCTATCAGCAGAATCGTGCCTTCAAGCACATAGATGATGAGATAAGTATTTTTTTCCAGATTTCTCGTGCTGCTTTTTTTGAAAGAAAAAATAATATTGACATCAATTCAATGTATGAATGGTTAAAGATGTTTACCCTTCATTGCAGGATGTGTGAAAGAAAATTAATTGTGGATTCAAGTGATCTGATTAAACTTAAAATTTAATGAATTTTACCTACCCTATTTTTTTATTCTTGATTCCTTTGGCTCTGCTGCCCTTATTACTATCAAATCCAAATAAAAATAATTATTCTTGGAATGAGATGCTTCCGGTTGACTCATTATCAAAAATCGTGGGTTTTCTGTTGAAGGTTTTGAGCTCTATAATAATTCTCTTAATTGTGCTTGTATTGAGCCAGCCAACCTCAGACCAACGGATGGTTGAAAAAATTGGTGAGGGTGCTCAGATCGGATTAGTCTTAGATCGGAGTGCTTCAATGGATGATCCATTCTCTGGAAGCGATGACAAAGCAGGAGAGACTAAGTCTGGAGCAGCCAGTAGATTAATCATTAACTTTTTTGAATCAAGAACAGATGATATGGTCGGTGTTATCACGTTTAGTAACTCAGCAATGTACGTTCTACCGTTAACGCAAAATAAAGAAGCGATTAAAGCTGCAGTAAATGCAACAGCTGGTAATGCGCTCTTTCAGACAAATATAGGTGCAGGTTTAACCAGCAGTGCTGCACTTTTTTCAGGTATCGCAGATACCGGATCGCGTGCCATTATTTTACTTTCTGATGGTGCAGGTAGAATTGATGCTCCAACGCAACAAAAAATTAAAGACTGGTTTAGTCGATTTCAAATTGGTCTTTATTGGATTGTGCTTCGTCAACCAGGTGGTATAAGTATTTTTGATGAAAATTTTGTGCCTCGGGATGAGGAGCAACCACCACCACAAATTGAGCTCTACGAATTCTTTAAAACTTTTAGGTCACCATTTAAGGCCTACGAGGCTGAGGATCCAAAATCATTAGAATTAGCTATTCAAGATATTAATTTAAAAGAGAAAAAACCAATCACTTATACTGAGCGCTTGCCAGGTAAAAATTATTCGTTCGGACTACTTTTAACTGCAATGGGCTTAGCTTCATTGCTTTTATGTTTAAAAATTCTTGAGGTAAAATCATTTAAATGAAGTTAATTAATATAATATCCGTAAAAAAAATCACGGCCTTCTCATATATGGCGATTCTGTTTTGTGGCTTGGTCATGATTTCCTCTGGTTATAATTTATATAAAATTAATAGCTTTAATCAAAGTATTTCCATTGGAGACACTTCAAAATATTACAAACAATCCTTTGAATCAAGGTTCGCAATTGCTTATTGGCTGGCTGATGCAGGAATGTTTAAAGAGGCAACGATTTTATTTAACCAGCTTCTTGAGGAATCTGATGACAATCAAAAATCTGCAGTGCATTACAACATTGGTAATATTTTTTTTAAAAGAGGTTTAATTATTAATGGGGCAAATATGAGCGTGAGAGATGAGGCTGAGTATCTTTTTAGGCAAGCAAAAAAATCCTATGTGCAATCGCTTAAAGCCAAACATAATTATTGGGACGCAAAACATAATCTAGATCGCCTGCTTACAATGTTACCACCAGATCCTACTCCGGGCGTCGGTGACTCTGATTCCCCTGGGTTAATTATGGGCAATATTCCTGTTGGTCTTCCGTGATGAATTTTTTTAAAAAGCTAAAAGAAGATATCAATTTTCTTTTTTTATTTTTATCGGTTTTTTTTCTAGGTGTCGCAATAATTAATCCAAGTATTCCGATTACAAAAAATATGTATAACTATATTTTTATTGTTGATATTTCTCAAAGTATGAATACTGAAGACATGAAAGTTAACAATGAAAAAGTCTCCAGAATGGCATATACAAAAGACCTTCTCCACAGACTACTTGAACGGCTTCCCTGCAAGACAAAAGTTAGCATTGGTATGTTTGCTGGTGTGAGTGTAGCGGCAGCTTATACCCCTATTGAGGTATGTGATAATTTTAGCTCGATTAACGGTACGGTTGAAAATCTCGATTGGCGCTCAACGTGGTCAGGTAATACTCGCATCAGAGAGTCAATGGTAAATTTGGCGCGATTAATAAGAAGCTTTCCAGAATCTGCACAGGTTATTTTTTTTACTGATGGCGAAGAGGCACCAAAACTTCATGTCTTTAATAGAAGAGATTTAAGTCAGTTTCAGGGTGGGCAAGATTGGCTTTTTGTTGGTATTGGTTCAGATGAGGGGGCACCCATTCCAAAATATGATAATAAAAATCAACTTATTGGTTATTGGTCAAATGAAAGTTTTGCTTTGCAACCAGGGATAGCTCAAATTTCGGAGTCTAACCTTGGTACTCGAGATAATAAAACTGCTTATAGCGAAAGTGATCGCTACATTTCAAAGCTTGATGATGAATATCTCAGAAATCTATCCAAGGAAGTTAAGGGAATGTACATCAAAGGAGATTCCCCGGACAGCGTTCTAAAAGCGATGGAAAAACAAAAACCTGCATGGCGAGACCAAACCACGTATCCATTAAGATATATTTTTTCCTTTTTAGCTCTAGCCCTATTTATCCTTCGCTTCGTAACACGAGAAAAACTTTTCAACCTCCTGAGTAAAAAGAACCTTGAGTGAACTTACCTTTTATAATCTCCACGATCAACTTAGTCTAATTGAAGTCAGCGGAGAGGATTCGGCTGACTTTCTCCAAGGTCAACTTACTAATGATATTTATTTGGTAAATGAAAATTCAGCCGTTCTGAGTGGGCTTTGTAATGCGAAAGGTAGGTTACTTGCGATTTTTCTTATTGTAAAAATAGATGATAAATTTTACCTAATTTGTCCCAGAGAAATAAGTGAAAATATCAGTAAAAAATTAACCTTTTATATTTTACGATCCAAGGTAAAAATAACCCTAGATCCACCATCTTTATCCCTTCATGGTTTTATTAGTGAAACTGTCCAAAAATTACAAGAATTTTTTAATTCTATTCCAGAAAATACTTTTGCCTCTCAAAAAAATGATCAGAATCTTATTGTTAAAATGCCTGGTATTTCGCATAGGTACTTAGCCATTTGTGATAAGAAGACTGCTGAGGAATTATCGAAAAGCTGTATTAAAAAAAGTGGTGAATACGATCAGTGGAAGCTAGAGGATATAAAAGCTGGAATACCAAATATTTACCTAAAAACACAGGAAGCTTTTATTCCGCAGTCCTTGAATCTAGACCTGATCAATGCAATAAGTTTTAAAAAGGGTTGCTATACAGGTCAGGAAATTGTGGCACGAACTCATTACCTAGGCAAAGTAAAAAGAAGAATGTATCGAGCTATTATTGAAATTCACAGCAAAATAAATTTTGGTGATGAGCTTTTTGTGGAGAATTTATCGGTAGGTAAGGTTGTTGAGTTCGCAAAAACTAAAAGTAATATTGAATGCTTGGTTGAGTTAAAAGTAGATGAAAATAGTAATTGCATAAAACTTAATGGTGAAGAAATAATTATTCATGAATTAAGCCAGAAATAGACGAATTATTTTTGCTACTAGAAATAGAAACAAAACAGATAAAAGCCAGATTACAAAAAAATATAGTATTTTTTTAATCAATGTTGAAAATCATCCAGTTTGACTTTTCCCCTGAAAACCCAAAATGAAGTTTTTTTCCAACTTTATTTAACCCAAAAAGCATGATACCTAAAAAACCAGCTTCAAGAAAAAAGGCAGATAAGATCTCATAACCCATCAACGGCCCAAGAACAGGTCCAGTTTTGTCTGAAAATACCGACCAATTTGTGCCAAACTGGTAACTCATAACAATTCCAGAAACAACTCCCATAGCAAATGCAACAGCAAATATTTTCAGCCAATACTTAAATAAATCCAAGTATCGTTGCTCTTTTTTCCATAGCCACAAACCTTCTAGAACGGCTAAGTAAGATGCCAGCCCAATAGTAAATGCAGGAAAAATTATATGAAAACTTACAACAAAAGCAAATTGAAAACGCGCTAAATCAATTGCATCAATCATTTATAAATACTTTCAGTGTTCATAGATTTATTTTTCAGTGTTGATAATTTCAAAAAAAATTTCGCCTTCTTTAATCATCCCAAGCTCATCTCGAGCCCTTTCCTCAATTGCATCTGTTCCTTTTTTGAGGTCATTAACTTCAGCCCTGAGAGCATCATTCTGCTTTTCTAACTCTTGGTTAATTTCTTTTTGATTTTGATACTTGTTATTTAAATCAAAAACATTTAGCCAGCCACCTCTTGAAAACCAAAGTGGGTATTGAATTAGAATTATCAATATAACAAAAAGAACAGTTAAAAATTTCATTGATTCAAATGCAATTGATAAAATGCAGATAGGCCGGCATATTTTGCTTGATCCCCCAGTGATTCCTCTATCCTTAAAAGTTGATTGTATTTTGCAACCCTGTCTGATCGAGACATTGATCCAGTTTTAATTTGCATTGCATTTAAACCAACAGCAATATCAGAAATAGTGGTATCTTCCGTCTCACCTGAGCGATGCGAAATGACCGCGGTGTAGTTTGCTTGCTTAGCTAGATTAATTGTCTCAAAGGTTTCGGTCAGGGTGCCAATTTGATTAACTTTAATGAGCACTGAGTTAGCAATATTTTTTTTAATACCCTCTTTTAGAATAACTGGATTTGTCACAAATAAATCATCACCGACCAACTGAATATTTTGACCTAACTTTCTTGTTAACAGACTCCAGCCATCCCAATCAAATTCACTCATACCATCCTCAATACTGATAATTGGGTACTTGTCACACCAGGATGACAAGTAATCGGTCATTTGATCTGAATCAAGAATAGTATTTTCTGATTTTAGATGGTAGGCATTATCTTTATAAAATTCGGTACTAGCACAATCCAGTGCCAGAAAAACATCCTTACCTGCCTCGTAGCCAGCCAATTCAATAGACTCCATAATCAGTTTTATAGCCGACTCATTAGATCCGAGATTCGGCGCAAAACCACCTTCATCGCCTACTGTTGTGGCTAATTTTTTTTGCGTTAAATTTTTGTGAAGTGCATGAAAAATTTCTGCTCCACATCTGATAGCTTGGGAAAATGTTGGGAGCCCTGCAGGAACAATCATAAATTCTTGAATATCAATATTATTATCCGCGTGAGCTCCTCCATTAATGATGTTCATCATAGGCGTAGGTAAACTAAAAGGGCAGTCTGTGTTGAAATATTTGTATAAAGGAACACCTTGATTTTTTGCTGCCGCATGTGCGGCTGCCATTGATACGGCGAGAATAGCATTCGCACCTAGATTGCTTTTATTTTCAGTGCCATCCAATTCCAGCATGATTTGATCAATATCTTTTTGGTTCTCCGCGCTCTTGTTTAGCAATGCCTGTTTAATTTTAGTATTGATATTTTCAATTGCCTTGCTAACACCCTTACCTAGATAAAAACTTTTATCTTGATCTCTAAGCTCTATTGCTTCTTTGCTTCCTGTCGATGCACCAGACGGTACGGCAGCTCTGCCATATATTGCGTTAGATAATATAACATCAGCCTCAACGGTAGGGTTTCCGCGTGAATCTATAATCATACGGCCCTTTATATCCTTAATAACACTCATTATTGAATCCTAATTAAAATAAATTTTTTCTTGATTTAACCAAATAATCTAGATCTTTTAAAACAGATAAAAGGTCTTTCATATTTTTTAGTGGAACAGCATTAGGACCATCCGATAATGCCTCTTGTGGATTAGGGTGAGTCTCCATAAAAATTCCTGAAATTCCAACAGAAACTGCTGCCCTCGCCAATAATGGAACATATTCGCTCTGTCCACCACTTCTATCTCCCTGACCTCCAGGTTGCTGAACAGAGTGCGTAGCATCGAATACGACAGGACAATTAGTTTCTCTCATTATTGATAAGCTTCTCATATCTGAAACTAAGGTGTTGTAGCCAAATGAAGCACCTCTCTCACAAACCATAATATTATCAATACCTCCATTAGCGTCTTTTGCTTTCTGGGCAACTTGCTTCATATCATGTGGTGCCAAAAACTGTCCTTTTTTAATATTTACTGGCTTACCTGATCTAGCGACGGCATTTATGAAATCTGTCTGCCGACATAAAAAAGCAGGGGTTTGAAGAACATCAACAACTTCAGCAACGTTCTTTACCTGGTCTTCAGTGTGTATGTCTGTAAGAACAGGTACATTAATTTGATTTTTCACCTCAGATAAGATTCTCAGCCCCTCATCAAGACCAAAGCCACGAAAAGTTTTATTAGAGCTCCTGTTTGCTTTGTCGAATGAAGATTTAAAGATAAATGGAATTTCTAGGTCATCTGTTATCTCTTTTAACTGTCCAGCAACATCTATGGTCATTGATTCAGACTCGATCACACACGGACCAGCTATTAAAAAAAGTGGTTGGTCTAAGCCAACATTAAAATGACATAGTTTCATAGTTATTTAGTACCTTGTTTTTCAATTGCAGCTTTAATAAATGACAAAAATAATGGATGGCTTTCTTTTGGATTTGAAGTAAATTCTGGATGAAATTGACAACCTAAAAACCATGGATGATCATCCCTTGGCAACTCAACAATCTCGCATAAATTTTCTTGAGGGGTGCGAGATGACACTATTAGACCAGCCTCGATAAGAAGATCAACATATGAATTGTTTACTTCAAATCGATGTCTATGTCGCTCGTTGACCTCTGAACCATATATTTGGTAAGCCAATGAATTTCTTATAACTGGCGCCTTCTGTGCCCCAAGACGCATAGTCCCTCCCAGATCGGAGTTTTGATCTCTTTTCATCACTTCGCCAGTTTCAGTTTGCCATTCAGTAATCAGTCCAACCACGGGATGTTTAGTAGCCGAGTTAAATTCGGTGCTATTCGCCTCAATCAGTTTTGCCTTGCTCCTTGCAAACTCAACCACTGCGAGTTGCATTCCTAAACATATACCTAAAAATGGAATTTTATTTTCTCTTGCAAACTTAATTGCGGCAATCTTGCCTTCCGTCCCTCTTATCCCAAATCCACCTGGTATCAAAATTGCATCCATATGACTTAACGCATCTGTACCTTTTTTTTCAATATCTTCTGAATCTAAAAAGTTTATCTTTACTTTTACATTATTATGTAAGCCGGCATGAATAAGTGCCTCCGTAAGAGATTTATATGACTCAGTTAAATCGACATATTTTCCAACAAATGCAATATCTATAGAGTTTTTGGCATTATCAAGCATTTCAGTGATCTTCTTCCACTGAGATAAATTTGCTTTTCTAGCATTAAGTTTGAATTTCTCACAAACGATCTCATCAATCATTTGCTCATGTAACATAACAGGTATACGATAAATTGAATCTAAATCAATTGCTGATATCACTGCCTTTGAAGAAACATTTGTAAATAAGGCTATTTTTTCTTTTTCCTCTTTGGGAATTGGTCTCTCTGAGCGGCACAATAAAATATCAGGCTGTATCCCAATCTCGCGTAATTCCTTTACAGAGTGTTGTGTAGGTTTTGTTTTTAATTCACCCGCTGTTGCAATCCAAGGAAGTAATGTAAGGTGGATATAGCAAGTGTTTTCTCGTCCCTCTTCCACGCCCATTTGTCTGATTGCTTCAAGGAAGGGTAGTGATTCAATATCACCTACGGTACCTCCTACCTCAATAATAGCAACATCACTTCCTTTTGCCCCATCACGAATATTAAGTTTAATTTCATCTGTGATATGTGGGATGACTTGAACAGTTTTACCTAAATACTCCCCTCTTCTCTCTTTCTTTATAACACTGTCATAGATTTGCCCAGTGGTAAAATTGTTCTTTTTCGTCATCTTTGAGGAAATGAAGCGCTCGTAGTGGCCCAAGTCAAGATCAGTTTCAGCGCCATCGGTCGTAACAAACACTTCACCGTGTTGAAAGGGGCTCATCGTTCCAGGATCCACATTAATATATGGGTCTAGCTTTAGCATCGTAATATTAAGATTTCTTGTTTCAAGGATAGCGCCAAGAGATGCGGCAGAGATGCCTTTACCAAGTGATGAAACTACACCGCCAGTTACAAATACATATTTGGTCATGATTGGGCATCTTATTTTAAATTGCTGACGGTATACAATTTTACTTCAAAGGTACGCGACTAACAATCAATACTTTAATCTTTTCCCCAACGACTATAGGTTTGAAATCGATCCAAAACATCAACCATATCGTCATCCGATAAAATTTTAGGCTCAGAAATCTTCTGGGCATTAATATATACCATAGATAAATGTTCAATTTCTTCAGTAATATCATAGGCGGTTTCGAGATCCTCGGCCGCAGTCACAAGACCATGGTTAGCTATCAAACAGGCTTTGCGATCTCGCATTGCCTCTAAAATATTATCAGATAATTCTTGAGTACCAAATAAAGCATACTTGGCACATCGAATATCTTTACCTCCAGCAACAGCAATCATGTAATGGAAAGAGTTTAAAGCTTTATCTATTGTGCTTAGAGCAGTTGCGTATGGGCAATGTGTGTGAATTACAGCATTAATATTTTTATTCATTCTGTAAAGATCTTTATGAAAAAGCCATTCGCTGGAAGCATTTAGTGGACTAGTATTAATTTTTTTTCCGTGCATATCAAGCTCAACCATAATTTCGGGTATTAGATTTCTATTTGCAATACCCGATGGAGTAATTAAAAAACCTTCTTTTGTTCTAAGGCTACAATTACCTGTTGCCCCATGATTGAAGCCATTATTATTTAACCTTATTGCAACATCACAAAGGCGCTCTTTTTCTTTTAAATAATTAGCCATTTATATGCCTCCCAATATTTTCAGGATCAATAATACCCTCTTCACTTATAACACTTGTAACGTATTTTGATGGAGTTATATCAAATGCAGGATTAAGGGCAGCCGAACGACCAATTTTTAATGTATCAATATCACCTTTTTTATTAATTCCAGAAATTGTAAGGAGCTCCTCA
>Ga0181557_1001884_pt1 | contig 22684 bp, 22 predicted proteins | sample 011ome_23_FD_148632 | JGI IMG/M metagenome (GOLD analysis project Ga0181557, IMG submission 148632) | Coastal salt marsh microbial communities from the Groves Creek Marsh, Skidaway Island, Georgia - 011506CT metaG (spades assembly) | ecosystem: Environmental > Aquatic > Marine > Intertidal zone...
TTGAACTGATAATTCGGGGTAAAGGTTTCTAAGCTCAACGCGGAGGAGTTGAGAGCAGACTGGCTAAACCATGCCCCTTGGGTAAAGGTGTCGTAGCTCGCTAAGTCATTAGTGAAGGTTTGGCCTTCAATGATGATGCGTTGACCGGAGTATTTGAAGCCTGTGCCCGCGGCAATGGCGACCAAGATTCCCACCAACGCAAAATGGAAAATGAGGTTCGCGGTTTCCCGCAGATATCCCTTTTCCCCCGCCAGACTTGAGCCATACCGCTTGACTCGATAACCAGCGTCCCGAAGCACCCGTTCGGCCCGGTCAATCAGCTCTGCTTCGGCCCGTGGGTGACCTAGCTCCAGTAGTCGGTGGGCCTCGAGCCGTGAGAGATTCGCAGGGGTCTGCGGTGGCGGTGTTCGCAGGGCTTTCAAGTGGTGGTTCGTGCGCGGAAGAATACAGCCCACCAACGAGATAAACAGCAGCAAATAGATGGCTGAAAACCACACTGAGGTGTAAGTGTCAAAGAGCTGTAGCGAGTCGAGTATCGAATAGAGCTCTGGGTCATCTTGTTGATAGCGAAGAACGCCGTTGGGGTCGCTGGAGCGCTGAGGGACCAAGGAACCAGGAATCGCGGCCAGGGCGAGAAGGAGAAGTAGGAACAAGGCCGTGCGCATGCTGGTGAGTTGTCGCCACAAAAAGCGCGCCCAGCCACTCGCACCCAAAGTCGGTTGAGTGGGCGCTTGAGACTGCGCATGATCAGAGGGGCGTAACGGATCCACTGATCCACACCTGCAATTCACTCATCCATGCGGTCCACAGCCCCGCCATCATCAACACGCCAATGAGCATCAGAAACACCCCACCCGCAATGTTCACGGCTCGCAAATGTCTCTTGATAAAGGCCACACTTTTTGTGGCGAACTCAAGGCCCAGCGCAATTAACACAAATGGGACTCCGAGCCCTATCGAATAGGCGAGCGCCAAAATCACCGCCCGAGGGATATCCCCCACACTGAGCGCCAACGTGTTCACGGCTACCAGGGTGGGACCCACACAGGGCGCCCAGCCGAAACCAAAAACGGCTCCGAGGAGAGGGGCTCCTCCAAGACCCGTCGCAGCTCGGATCGGAAGCGTCAGTTGCTTTTGCATAAAAGACACTTGCCCAATAAAGACAAACCCCATCGCAAACACGACCGCCCCGGCTATTTGTGTCACCAAAGGTAGCCACGTGCGGAGCGCCGCCCCTATAGACGCAAACGCAACCGAAAACAGCACAAAGACTGCGGCAAATCCTGCGACAAATAGGGCCACTCCAAGGAGTAACCGGCGTCTCGAGGCGCGATCATTCGCCTCGGGCATCGCTGTCATTCCGCCGACATAACCGAGGTAGGCGGGCACAAGCGGCAGCACACAAGGTGAGGCGAACGCAATCACGCCCGCCAGCAGGGCAAGTGGGAGCGCAAGTAGTAGTGACCCACTGAAAATCACATCTCCCACAGGGTTTGCTTCAGCGAACACCATCACACCCGGCACTACACGGCTCCCAGGTCAATGGCACCCTCAAGCAACGCTTGCGCGGGCTCGTCATACAAAACTTCTCTCCATCGCCCGTCCACCTTCTCAAAGGTGGTGACACTGGCGAGCGTGCATCGCCTGGCGGAGGGCGAGTGCGGAAGGGGGCGATGGGCAACTGAGCGATGAACCATCCAAATGGGCAATTGATGGCTCACAATCACAATCTCACCGTCAGGGACGCTTTGCCACGCCTCCTCCATGGCTAAGAGCATCCGAGTGGCAATTGCTCGATAAGCCTCACCCCAACTGGGCTTCAGGGGATTGACCAAGTGGCGCCACAACCTCGGGTGAGTGATAATCCGTCTTGCACTGACGCGGGTGCCCTCAAAAACATTGGTGCCTTCGATGACTCGCTCGTCAATCTCGATTGCGAGGCCGTGAGACGCAGTAACGGGTTCTGCTGTTTGCCGAGCACGCAGCAGCGGGCTACTCAGCACCCGTCGAATCGGAAATTCCGAGAAATACCTGGACACAGCCTGAGCCATCTGATGGCCTCGAACGGTTAGTCCAAAGCCATCGAGCCTGCCGTAGAGAATGCGCTCAGGATTATTCACCTCACCATGGCGGACTAGATGAATACGCTCGGCAGGCACAGTGGCAAGTGTAGAACGCACAACCGTACCCGAGCTTCGAGAGCGCTTGTAGACTACTACACTGTGACCTCACGCACCCTTATCGCTGACCTCTCATCCCTACCACATGAGATCAACGTTCGTGTCTCAGGGTGGGTGGATACAGTGCGAGATCAAAAGAAGGTGCAGTTTGTCATCCTGCGTGATGAAAGCGGGGCACTTCAACTGGTGAACCCCGCGCTTCGCGAGGGTGATGACGGTGCTGAAGCACAACCCGAGCGCCGAAGTCTTACCGATTCCATCTCGGGCCTCACTCAGGGCAGCATGATCAGCGTTGAAGGAGCGCTTCTCCATGACGAGCGAGTGAAACTAGGTGGTCTCGAGGTCAAAATTGGCTCCTTGCACATTGCTTCACTCGCTTACCCTGAACCACCTATCGAAGAAGACTCCAGCGTCGATAAGCGCATGGACTGGCGCTTCCTCGACTTGCGGCGTAAAGAATCGCAACTGATTTTCAAGGTGCAGACCACCTTCGAACACGCTCTTCGCACCTGGTGGATAGACAACGGCTTCATCGAAATTCACACGCCCAAGCTCATGGCCAGTGCCAGCGAATCGCGCGCAGAACTTTTTGAACTCGACTATTTCGACACCACTGCCTACCTTGCCCAGTCGCCTCAGTTTTTCAAGCAAATGGCTCAGTCCGCCGGCTTTGGCAAAATTTTCGAAATCGCCCCTGCCTTCCGAGCAGACCCGTCATTCACGGCACGTCATGCCACAGAGTTCACCTCCGTCGACATGGAAGTGAGCTGGATTGAATCTCACGAATACGTGATGACCATTCACGAACAGCTTCTGAAGAGCGCAATAGATGCCGTCATTGACAAACACGGAGAAGACATCAAGGAGACCATCGGTGTTGAGCTCTCGAGCCCTAGCCTCCCGTTCCCAAGGATTGCTTTGTCCGAAGCTCGAGACATGGTGAAGAAAGCGGGATATGACATTCCACGCACGGATGGTGACCTTGACCCTGAGGCAGAGCGACAACTGTGTGCCATTGTGAAGGAGCAGATGGGCTCAGACTTCGTGTTTGTCACCGACTACGACAGCTCAATTCGCCCGTTTTATCACATGCGCCACTCTGACAACCCGGCTCTGACGAACTCCTATGACCTGCTCTATAACGGCACAGAAATCTCCACCGGAGCTCAACGAGAGCACCGTGTAGACGTACTTGAAAAACAAGCCCAGGAGAAAGGCCTCTCTGCGGAAGACCTTAGTCACTACCTTGACTTCTTCCGTCACGGAGTGCCCCCCCACGGTGGATTCGGAATGGGGCTCGCAAGGGTTCTGATGTTGATGCTTGGTCAGTCGAGCATTCGCGAAACGACTTACCTCTTTAGAGGCCCCAACCGTCTACTGCCATAGCGCCACCTAGAAAGCTCTTGTCGCAAGACGGCGAGCAATCTGGTCGAACGACACCTCCGGAGACCAGCCCGTAGCCTCACTGAGTTTCACAGGATTGAGCCGGACCGAATCGATTTCATTGGGCCGCATAAACCCACGATCTGACACCAAGAAATCTTTGACATCAATACCGAATTCGTGGGCGATGAGCGCAATCAGATCTGCCAACGAGTGACTCTCGCCCGAGCCGACCACGAAATCGTCAGGCTGGTCCAACTCTGAAATAGCGAGGAGGGCATTAGCAACATCATCAGCCCAGAGCCAGTCCCGAACGACAGAAAGGTTGCCAAATGTCAGAGTCTTGATTTCTCCCTCTCTCAGTCGTATCAATTCCGAGACTACTTTTGACGTCACAAATCCTGCACCACGCAGTGGCGATTCGTGGTTAGAAAGAATCGCATTCGCGGCCCACACGTTGAATGCCTCTCGATACTGCACAGTGGTCCAAAAACTCCCGAGCTTTGCTACTCCATAAGGGCTCACCGGCCTCATCGTGGAACTCTCGTCAAGAGTCGTGTTGGGCTGATTCCCGAACATGTCAGTGCTCGCAGAATTGATGAATTTTGTATCAAGACCGAGTAAGCGGAGTGCCTCGAGAATGTTGATTACCGGGCGAGAAATCGACTCCAGTGCCTCAAAAGGCTGCCAGAACGAAAGGCCGACACTTGACTGGCCACCGAGAAAAAAGACCCTATTGGGATTGAACTTGTCTAGAGCTGAAAATACGCTCCCGAAATCACTGGGGGACACAGCCTCAATTTGAACCGAAGGCAGAATTCCGAGTGTCTGAAGGCGCCAGAGATTGGTCGAATCAGGATTTCGAGTGGTCCCCACCACCGTGGTTCCCCGGCTGAGCAACCGCCTCGCAAGGTAACTACCGGTTTGGCCCGACACTCCAACAATCAGAGCAACATCGTTCATTGAAGCCTCCGATAGTTCCTGGTCAGTCGGGAATATCCAACAAGCCTAGTTCCCGAGTTGAAGGAGACAAATGGCGGTACCGGTGGGATTTGAACCCACGGTGGGCTTTCACCCACACAACTTTTCGAGAGTTGCACCTTCGGCCGCTCGGACACGGTACCGCCGGCAATTTTACACAAGGGCGCGTGACCCACAATTCGACCGAGGTCACGCCTCTGCGTCAGTCGAGCCAGCTACCCTCAGAACATGGCCCCAAAGACTGTCGCCCCATATCGCTGTGAGGAGTGTGGCTGGACCACTCTGAAATGGGTGGGTCGCTGCGGAGAATGCCAATCATGGGGAACCGTAGTCGAAGCAGGGACAAACCCCAATCGCCCACGTGTCGAGGCAGCGGCGGTTGCTCTGTCCGATAAAGCCCGCCCAATCACCGAGGCGACAGGCGAGACCACTCAGCACACCCCCACCTCGATTGGCGAATTTGATCGGGTGTTAGGGGGCGGCATCGTCCCAGGTGCGGTGATTCTGCTCTCTGGCGAACCGGGAGTGGGTAAGTCGACCCTGCTCTTGGACGTGGCAGCGCGAGTCGCTTCGCACGGATCAACTGTTCTTTACGTGAGTGCCGAAGAATCAATCGGGCAAGTGCGAATGCGCGCCGAGCGCACCGGGGCACTGGACGACTCGTTGCTACTGACCAACACAACCGACTTGGCGACGGTGTTGGGGCATGTAGACGACTCAAAGCCCTCACTCTTGATCGTGGACTCAGTTCAGACCGTTGCCGCCGACACCGTTGATTCGCTCGCAGGTGGGCCAGCGCAAGTGCGCGAGGTAGCAAGCTCACTGATGCGGCTGGCCAAGCAACACAACATTTCGGTCATTATGGTCGGTCATGTCACTAAAGACGGACAAGTCGCGGGGCCGAGAACCCTTGAGCACCTCGTCGACGTGGTGTGTCACTTTGAAGGAGACCGACAAAGCCCCCTGCGCTTTATTCGAGCACTGAAGAACCGTTTTGGACCGACCGACGAAGTGGGTTGTTTCGACATGAGCGGGGAGGGCATCGTCGAAGTGCCGGACCCGAGCGCGCTATTCCGCTCGGGGAGCTCGCAACCCGTGAGCGGCACGGCGACCACTATTGCGATGGAAGGTCGGCGGGCAATTCCCGTTGAGATTCAGGCGCTCGTGGTTCCCACCTCTGCTCCCCAGCCTCGGAGGGTGGTCAATGGTGTCGACTCGTCCCGTGTGGCTATGGTTCTCGCGGTGTTAGAAAGAAGAGCGGGAATCAAACTCTCGACAGCAGATGTCTACGTCTCAACGGTGGGTGGCATCAGGCTGTCCGAACCAGGAGCCGACCTTGCCATCTCCCTCGCCGTTGCGAGCGCCACAAAAGACAAAGCCCTTTCCAATCAGCTGGCCGCAATCGGCGAGATTTCTCTCGCCGGTGAAATCCGAGCTGTGACCTCCAGCGGCCAACGGGCCTCCGAAGCCAAACGCTTGGGGTTTCATACTGTTATCGATACCGAAGCGAAGACGGTGAAGCGGGCACTTTCAACTGCATTCGAATCGTCATCGAAAGAAAAGGCGCCGTTTTAGTTAGTCGAGGATGAACTGGCGAGTCTCGGTCGATTCAAACGGTCCGAGCTTGACCGACAGGTGATAGCTCGCGCCACCCCCCGGCATCGAGGGACGGTCTGACTCGCAGGTGTCCGGTGTGGAACGTGTTCGGTCCCAGGTGATTGAGCCTGTGCTGCGCTCCTCTCCGGGTTGAAGAGTGATGGTCATCGGGGTGCCCGGGCTTTGGCAGTGAGCCGAGGACCAAATGAGGTCAGGGTTGTCGCGTGAACCGGAGTCGATGACGTATTCCTGAACGTCGGTTCCCACCTCGAGCTCACACTCTGTCGCACCAATGTTCTTCACACTCAGCCACACGGAGGGAATAGCACCCGCGGCATAGCGAACCTCATCACTTTGTGGGGTGAGCTCAATTTGAGCTTCTGTGCACGCGGCCACCTGAACGACTTCTTCAGTCAAAGCTTCGTCCGGCTGGGCTTCAACTGCCGCTTGGTCACCCAATCCCGGGCGAACAATGATGAGCGCGATGATTGCAATCACTGCAACGAGGCCGCCAAAAACCGCTAACCGGCGCCTGCGATAGACCGAGGCGGGGTGTCGGGGCTGCACTCCAGACATGTCCTAAGGGTACGAAAAACCCCGCCAAAATTAGCTCTAGTAGGCCGGCGCGCCATGCGCTAGGTGAGGTTCTTCACCATCCGAGAGTTCCCCAACGTGTTGGGTTTCACCCGCGCGAGGTCGAGAAACTCCGCCACACCTTCATCCGGTGATCGCACCAGCTCCGCATACACCTCTGGGTCAACGATGGGTTCCTCTACATGATCGAAGCCGTGAAGAGAGAAAAAATCGACCTCAAAGGTCAAGCAGAACAGCTGAGATAAGCCCAACTTCGATGCCTTGTGCTCAAGAGCATCGAGAAGGGCCGACCCTATTCCTCGGCCCGTGTGAGCCTCGGCTACTGCGAGGGTGCGAACTTCACCGAGGTTTTCCCAGAACACATGCAGAGCGCCACAGCCAACCACCTCACTGTCTTTCACGGCAACCATGAATTCCTGGACTGCCTCATAAAGCATGACCAGTTCTTTACCGAGCAACACTCGTGAGACCACGAGTGGTTCAATGAGGTCGCGAATAGACCGAATATCACCAGTCGTGGCAGGCCGAATCGTCACACCTGCGGGGAGCTCGCTCACCGCTCCAGGCTAGTGGTAACACCACCACTAGCTGACTCTTAGGACTCGCCCACTCCTGCAGCCACTGGCTCACTCGCAGGCTTCGAGGTGGCAAACGTAAATTCGTTGCCATCGAAATCCACTTCGACGTGCTGGCCTGGGCTCAGCTCTCCTTGAAGGATGCGCTCTGAGAGCGGGTCTTCCACGTTCTGCTGAACAGCCCTGCGCAACGGACGAGCACCCATTGTGGGATCCCAGCCCAGTGTGATGAGTTGCTCTTTAGCGCGGTCAGACACCGTAACGGACATGTCGCGATCCATCATGCGCTCACCCAGTCGCTTCACGAACAGACCCACGATTTGCATGAGTTCAGCGTGGTTTAGCTGCGGGAACACGATGGTCTCGTCGACGCGGTTTAAGAACTCTGGCTTGAAGTTCTTCTTGAGTTCCTCGACCACCTTGGCCTTCATGGACTGGTAACTCGCTTCTTCGTTACCTTCCAAGGTGAAGCCAACCGGGCCACCGGTGATGTCTTTCGTGCCCAAGTTGGTGGTCATGATGATGACCGTGTTCTTGAAGTCGACGACTCGACCTTGACCATCGGTGAGGCGGCCTTCTTCCAACACCTGCAACAGGGAGTTAAAGATGTCGGGGTGAGCTTTTTCGATTTCGTCAAAGAGCACCACGCTGAATGGCTTGCGGCGAACCTTCTCGGTGAGCTGACCGCCATCTTCGAAGCCCACGAATCCGGGAGGGGCGCCAAAGAGACGCGACACCGTGTGCTTTTCACCATATTCACTCATATCGAGTGAAATGAGTGCGTCCTCATCGTCAAAAAGGAATTCAGCCAAGGCTTTTGCGAGCTCGGTCTTTCCCACGCCAGTCGGACCAGCGAAGATAAACGAACCACTGGGGCGCTTGGGGTCTTTCAGACCCGCGCGGGTACGGCGAATCGACTTCGAGAGCACCGAAATCGCTTGTTCTTGGCCAATGACTCGCTCGTGAAGCGCCTTCTCCATGAACATCAGGCGGGCAGTTTCTTCCTCAGTGAGTTTGAACACGGGGATACCTGTCGCAGCGGAGAGCACCTCAGCGATGACACCCTCATCGACAGTGCCGGTACCACCGGCTTCACCAGAGCGCCACTGCTTTTCCAGCCGGAGACGCTCGGCGAGGAGGTTCTTTTCTTCATCGCGAAGCGACGCTGCCTTTTCGAAGTCTTGGCCTTCAATGGCGTCTTCTTTTTGCTTGCGCACGGCAGCAATCTTGTCGTCGAACTCACGAAGCTCAGGGGGGCTCGAGAGGATGGAGAGGCGAAGACGTGCGCCCGCCTCATCAATTAAGTCGATGGCCTTGTCCGGCAGGAAGCGATCTTGGATGTAGCGGTCAGCCATGTTTACGGCCGCCTCAATTGCACCATCAGTAATGGAGACCTTGTGGAACGCTTCGTACTTGTCGCGAAGCCCCTTCAAAATGTTGATGGTGTGGGCCGGGCTCGGCTCGTTCACCTGAACCGGCTGGAAGCGACGCTCCAATGCTGCGTCCTTCTCAAAGTGCTTACGGTACTCATCCAGAGTGGTGGCACCAATGGTCTGAAGCTCACCTCGGGCCAACATGGGCTTCAGAATGCTTGCCGCGTCGATGGCGCCTTCGGCGGCACCCGCACCCACCAGGGTGTGAATCTCGTCGATGAAGACAATGATGTCACCTCGGTTACGGATTTCCTTCGTGACCTTCTTAAGGCGTTCTTCAAAGTCACCGCGGTAGCGAGATCCCGCAATAAGAGAACCTAAGTCGAGGGTGTAAAGCTGCTTGTCTTTGAGTGTCTCTGGAACATCACCCTTCACAATCGCCTGGGCGAGGCCCTCGACGACCGCGGTCTTGCCCACACCGGGCTCACCCACCAAGACGGGGTTGTTCTTGGAACGGCGGGAGAGAATCTGCATGACGCGCTCCATCTCACGCTCGCGACCAATAACCGGGTCGAGCTTTCCATCGCGGGCTGCTTGGGTGAGATTGCGGCCAAACTGGTCAAGCACCTGTGAGCCTTTAGCGTCACCTGATTCCTGGGCGCCGACACTCACGGCCTCTTTGCCCTGGTAGCCAGAGAGCAACTGAATCACCTGCTGGCGTACGCGGTTCAAATCAGCACCCAGCTTCACCAACACCTGGGCAGCAACACCTTCACCCTCGCGGATCAGTCCCAGGAGGATGTGTTCGGTGCCGATGTAGTTGTGGCCCAGCTGGAGTGCCTCACGCAGTGAGAGTTCAAGAACCTTCTTCGCGCGAGGAGTAAAAGGGATGTGGCCGGTGGGTTGCTGCTGGCCCTGACCGATGATTTCTTGAACCTGCTCGCGAACGGCATCAAGAGAAATGTCTAGGGACTCTAAAGACTTCGCCGCGACACCTTCGCCCTCGTGGATGAGGCCCAAGAGAATGTGTTCCGTGCCGATGTAGTTGTGGTTCAGCATCTTGGCTTCTTCTTGCGCCAAGACCACCACGCGACGTGCTCGGTCGGTAAAGCGTTCAAACATTGTCTTGTCCTCCTCGCAGGGTGGTCGCTTAACGCTCCTGCAACTGTTTCGAGAGTAGGGAAAAATTCTCGGCCGATTGGCCCTGTTCGCCCCCAGCGTGAGCCCAACAGCCTCACCTACACTCGTATTTGTGAATCAGCCCACCACCCCCAAGAAGTCGGCGCTGCCCCCCGCTCGCCTAGGGCTGATTGCCATTGCTGTCTTGGCTGTTGTCGGGTTCTTCGCCTCACGCGGAGGCACGTGGTGATTGAGAATTTTTGGCTGAACGCCGCCTACTCGGTGACACCGACCATTCTTATTGGATTGGTCTTTTGGTTTGTGATGAGGGCTATTTTGCGCGCCGACAGGGGCGAGCGCGATACCTATGCCGCAATTGAGCGCGAGGAGCGCAAGAAGCGCGGTCTTCCCTTTGACTAACCCCGACACCAAGTGACCGATGGGCTAAGCGCCTTACTTGCTCAACATCTCGTCAAGCGCTTCCAGCAGACGAGAAGCCTCATCGTTCAATGAAGTCCCAGACTGGGTAACGTACTCGGCCTTCTCCGGCTCTTCATACGGAGAGCCGATTCCCGTGAAGTTAGGAATAAGGCCTAGCCGAGCTTTCTTATAAAGGCCCTTCGGATCTCGTTGCTCGCACACCTCTAGAGGGGTAGAAACATAAATCTCATGGAAGCGTTGCTCGCCCACGATTTCTGCTGCCCTTGCGCGGTCGGCACGATACGGGGAAATCAGACTTACCAGGACAACAAGGCCGGAATCGGCCATGAGTTTTGCCACCTCGGCGGCACGACGAATGTTTTCTACCCGGTCCGCTTCTGTAAAGCCCAAGTCCTTATTCAAGCCCAGTCGAAGCGAGTCACCATCGAGTACGGCGTGTGGAATAACCTGCGCCGTCAACCTTTTCGACACTTCATTGACCAGGGTTGATTTTCCAGACCCCGACAAACCTGTAAACCACGCCACTAGTCCCGCATGGCCCGTCAATTGTTGCCGTTGCTCTGCGGACACCTCGAAGGCGTGTGAGACGAGATTGTCAGCCCGGCGCAATGTGTGGTTGACAGTACCCACCGCGACTGTGTTGCCGGAATCAGGATCAATGAAAACCAGCCGGCCTAGTTCAGGCGCGTCCCTGAAGGGAAGTAGGCCAATCTTCTCGTGCGTTTCGATATTGGCCCGAACCGTTTGGTTCACTTCGACATGGTCCACCTGACCGAGCTTCTCTCCGAAAGTATCAATAGCAAACACGCGAGTCATCGTGGCTTTCACCGATTGGTGGGCAAGGCGAAGAATGTAATTGCGGCCCGGAACACCACCGGAATCGTCCAGCCACACCAAGTCAGCTTCAAATTGGTCGGTGTAGGCAATATCGCCTGTCGCGCTCAGCACATCACCGCGCTCTAAATCGAGGTCCACATCTAGCTCGAAAGAAACCTCAGCGGGCGCAGTAACCTTTGGATAAAAAGTGCCTGAGGAGACCAGCGATCCCAGAGCGAGCGACTTGTTTGGGTACTTGGCACTAAACAAACTTTCGCCGTCGGACAACTGCCCCGAATGAAGGCTCCCGAGATACCGCCGACCACCCCCCGAGATTCTCTGCACGTATTGAATGGAGAGTCTGGTGTCTTCATTGGAGAGTTCGCTGGGCGAGAAGCTCTCGAAGGCCTGGACTACCGTGGGGCCATCCCACCACGTGGCCTTTTTCGAGGGAACCACAACATTGTCTCCAGAGAGCCCGCTCACTGGAATCGTGATGGCTTCAATATCCTCGACATCGCTGACGAGTTCAACAATTTGTGTCTGAATCTCTCGAAATACGCGCTGCTTGAAACCAACCAAGTCCATTTTGTTAACAGCCACCACAAACTGGCTAATTCCTAGCTTCCGGGCAATTCCAAAATGTGTTTGAGTCTGTGGCTTTACCCCCACCCGAGCATCGACCACCAGCAACATCGCATCAGCGTGTGACGCCGCCGTCGCCATATTTCGGGTGTACTGCTCATGGCCAGGAGAATCCGCGATATGGTAGCGACGCTCGCCAGTATCAAAGAAGCGATGGGCTACATCAATCGTGATGCCCTGCTCCCGTTCGCTCTCTAAACCATCGAGAAGGTCAGCAATCGCCGTCGCATCAACTTCGCGAGGGTCAATTCCTCCTAGTTGGTCTTCAAACACCGAACCGGTATCGAGCAAGAGTCTTGCGAGAATGGTCGATTTACCGTCATCAACACTTCCCGCAGACGTGATGTGAAAGATTTCCCGGGGCATTAGAAGTACCCCTCTTTCTTCTTCTGTTCCATGCTCGCTCCTGAATCAAAATCGATTACACGAGAACTTCGCTCAGACACCCGAGATTCTTCTAGCTCAGAGATGATGCCTGCCACTGTCGTTGCGCTGGAGCGAACGCCCCCGGTGAGGGGGTAGCAGCCAAGGGTACGGAATCGAATGGGTTCGAAGTGAACCCTCTCCCCTTCCTCTAGCCGAAATCGTTCGTCGTCGACCATAATCAGAGCCCCATCGCGCTCCACAAAGGGGCGAACTTTGGAGAAGTACAGCGGAACGACGGGAATGTTTTCTTGCTCGATATAGCGCCAGATATCGAGCTCGGTCCAGTTCGAGAGCGGAAAAACCCGCATACTGTGGAATTTAGGAAGAGTGGTGTTGTAGAGGTTCCACAGTTCCGGCCGCTGGGACTTGGGGTCCCATCCATGTTTGGGGTTGCGAACCGAAAAAACTCGTTCCTTCGCGCGGGAGCGTTCTTCATCTCTCCTTGCGCCACCAAACACGAAATCAAACTGATGCGCCTCAAGAACCTGCTTCAGCGCAAACGTCTTTGTGATTTCTGTGTGGCGTGCTGAACCAAAGTCGAAGGGGTTCACCTTGTCTCTGATGGCGTCAGGGTTGATGTGAACTGTGACATTCGTATCGGAGCGGTTCTCTATGTAGTGGCGGAACCGATACATGTCTCGGAATTTCCACTGGGTATCGATGACCACCAGCGGGAAGGGGGGTGGCTCTGGAAAAAATGCCTTTGCCGCGAGAGCCCACATCACCATGCTGTCTTTACCCATCGAGAACAACATCCCCGGGTTCTTGGCCGCAGCGACCGCCTCCCGAATGATTCTGATGCTCTCCGCTTCGAGTTGTCGCAGGTGATTATGCGCCGACTCAGCGCTAGCGCGTGCGGTAATTGGCGGGACGTAAGGCAATGGAGGAAAGAGAAAGTCTGCGACTAAGACGCCGTCGACCGGCTGAATCTCTGCCATTTCTGCGAGGAGAGAACCATGGGGCACAACAATGACGGGGCCCTCGACTATTCCCTTCAGTCTCTCCAAGGACTTTGCCACACCATTGTCGTCAACAGGGGCCCACCAACGGGTTCCCCGCCTGTCGTTTGCCAAGAGCAGCTGCTGACCATCGACATCAATTAGCTCTGCAATGAGAAGGTGCGCCCCAGTGCGGCGTTGATGGGCAACGAGTGGCTCAACCAGGAGGGCATTCGGGCCATTACCCTCATGATCACGCGCCAAAGAAATATCAGTCAGTGCTTCGGCCCCGACGACCTCATTGAGGAGTCGAACGATATGCCGACGCGACGCGTCAGTGCCCTCGGAATCGAGCATCGAAACCAACAACTCGGTTGAACCGCCACCGGCATTGATTAAGGCGTTGCGGATAGCGCCGCGCAATGTCTCGTTTGTCACAACACTAGATTATATGAGACGTTTCTAAACGTTCTTATGATTTTTCTCTACATGTCCAATTTTTGCGACATACTGTCTCGATGGACGTCAATCTTGCGATAGTAATCGCCTCGCTTATCGTCGGGCTACTCGTGGGCCTCACCGGTGTGGGAGCCGGGGCCGCCATGACACCCCTTCTTGTGAGTTTTTTTGGAGTGCCGCTCCCCACCGCGATAGCTACTGACCTCTTGTTTGCGACAATCACCAAGGCTGTTGGCGCAGTTGCCCACGGCAAATCAGGGAGCGTGAACTGGCAGCTCACGAAAAGACTGTGGACGGGCAGTATCCCGGCCGTACTGCTGGGTTCAATACTTCTCGTGGGATTTGTCACAGCCGGATACACACAATGGCTGACGTTGTTGTTGGTCGCCTTCGTCGCCTTCACGAGCTTTTCGCTTCTCCAACGGGCGGTGCGGCCGAAGCAGACGGCCCGGGTGATTCACAAAAGAAAAGCCCCCCGTTGGTTAGCCCCCTTAGGGGGAGCCGGGGTCGGCTTAGGGGTCTCCCTCACATCAGTGGGCGCCGGAGTCCTCGGTATGGCATTGCTGGTGCGACTCAGCCCCGACAACACGCCACCGCAACGGCTAGTGGCGACAGATCTCTTGCACGCCATTCCGATAGCACTCATCGCGGGAACGTCCTACGCCATTTCTGGCCTCGTTGATTTTGAACTCTTGCTGTGGCTACTTAGTGGGTCGATTCCCGGGGTGATTCTGGGCGCCCTAAGTTCTAAATGGATTCCGTCGCGGGCTCTAAACCTCACACTCGGATTAGTTTTGGCCACCATGGCTGTAGTTCTCGTGCTCGGTTAGAGAAAGCGGGCGGGGCCACTACTTCACGAGCGGGAACAAAATGGTCTCCCGAATGCCGAGGCCCGTGAGTGACATCAGAAGACGATCAATCCCCATGCCGATCCCGCCACTGGGAGGCATGCCGTGCTCGAGAGCACGCAGGAAATCTTCATCAAGTCTCATCGCTTCGTGGTCACCCTTCGCGGCGAGCTTTGCCTGCATCACAAAACGCTCACGTTGCACCACCGGGTCAACAAGCTCCGAATAGCCGGTTGCGAGCTCAAACCCGCGCACATAGAGATCCCACTTTTCGACCACACCGGGAATATTGCGGTGGTCTCGCACGAGCGGAGATGTGTCCACCGGGTAGTCCATGACGAAGGTGGGGCGCTCAAGCCCTGGTTTGACGAAGTGTTCCCAAAGTTCCTCCACGAGCTTGCCAGGTGTTGGATGGTCAACCTCGATACCAAGCTTCTTCGCCATCGCGGCCAAGGTTTGCTCATCAGTCTCGGGGGTGATGTGTTCACCAGCTGCTTCGGAGAGTGAGTCATAGAGCGAGAGCCTCTCCCACTGCCCCCCCAGGTCGTATTCGGTGCCGTCGGCCCAGGTGACCGTGTGGCTTTCTGCTACAGCCATGGCGGCATTTTGGATGAGTTCTTGGGTGAGGTCCGCCATTATGTTGTAGTCGGCATAGGCCCAGTAGGCCTCAAGCATGGAGAACTCGGGTGAGTGGGTTGAATCGGCCCCTTCGTTGCGGAAGTTGCGGTTGATCTCAAACACTCGCTCAATGCCGCCCACCACAGCACGCTTCAAGAACAACTCCGGGGCGATGCGCAGGTAGAGCTCCATGTCAAAGGCGTTGGAGTGGGTGACAAATGGTCTCGCACTGGCACCGCCGTGGAGGGTTTGCAACATGGGGGTTTCGACTTCGATGAAGTCGTGGGTGGCGAAAGTGTCGCGGAGCGATTGCATCGCCCGCGCTCTGGTGCGCACGTTTACTCGGGCTTGTTCGCGCACAATGAGGTCGAGATAGCGCTGGCGGACACGGGTTTCTTCATTTAATTCGTTGTGCAGGTTCGGCAGTGGCATCAACGCCTTCGCGGCAATCTGCCACTGAGACACCCAGACCGAGAGCTCGCCGCGCTTGGAGGTAATGACTTCGCCGGAGACGAAAAGGTGATCCCCTAAATCGACCCAGTCACGTAAGAGCTCGAAGGACTCTTCGCCTACTTCACCAAACGAGACCATGGCCTGCAAAGGGGTGCCCTGGCCGTCTTGAAGGGCGATGAAGGCGAGCTTGCCAGTGACCCGCAGGTGCATGACTCGGCCCGAGGCTCCCACCGTCACGCCAGACTTTTCCTCGGGGCCCAAATCGCCATACTTTTCTCGCACCTGGGCGATGGAGTGAGTGATGGAAAGACTCACGGGGTAGGGCGAGACACCGGCATCGAGCATGGTTTCTCTTTTGACCATGCGCACGCGCTGTTGTTCGACGACGTCTTCGACGTCTAGTGCGACCTCTTCGCTCATGTGACCCTCGTAAGTGGCGGAAAGTACCCCACCAGCCTAGTGAGCCCCTATCGCGAGAGGTGCACGAGGCGATTGTCAATGAGCCTCGTGCCCCCGACAGAAATGGCCCCCAGAATCAACGCGTGCGAGTCACCCTCCCCCGATGCCTCGAAGGTGTCGGGGTTCACACTCTCCAGATAATCAAGCTCGAGCGCTGGGTCTGCAGCGAGCGCGAGCTGTCCCGCCGCGAGCGCCGAAGCGAGCTTTTCGCCCTGCGAGACGCGCTGTGTCAAGGCCTCCAGGGTGTGTGGCAAGGCGAGGGCTGCCTGCCGATCCCCTGTTGAGAGGTAGGAGTTTCTGCTCGAGAGCGCAAGCCCATCGTGATCGCGCACGGTGGGTACCCCCACAATCCGCACAGGAGGCGTGAGGCTCTGTGCCATCTGCGTGACAAGATAGAGTTGTTGGGCATCTTTCTCGCCAAATACCGCCACATCGGCGTGAGACATGTCAAATAGCCGCTTACACACCGTGACGACCGCATCAAAGTGCCCCGGTCGTATGGCGCCTTCCAAGACGTCACCAATGGGGCCGGCAAAAATTGTTTCCTCTTCACTTCCTCGGGGATAGACCTCATCCACTGATGGCGCGAACACCACATCAGCACCCACGCCTGCGAGAATTTCGAGATCTGCGTCCAACGTGCGGGGGTAGCGCTCGAAGTCTTCGCCTTCGGAGAACTGTGTGGGGTTCACAAAAATACTCACCACTACTCGGCCACCCTGCTTTTTCGCTTCGTCAACCAGAGCAAGGTGGCCACGGTGCAGGTTGCCCATGGTGGGCACTATGACGATGTGCTCACCTCTCTGGTGACATTCACTCGACCACTTCTCCAGTTCGTGAGCTGTGGTGATGAGAAGCGGGCTAGTCATTGGCGTCTTCACCAAAGAGATCAAGGGGGTCTTTCTCTGGCTCTGTGTCTCTGCGTCGCTCACGCAATACCCGCTCGACACTGGCGCGCGCTAAAGACGACAGAGCCGCTGCAGCTGAATCGATACCCACTGACTCCCAGGTGTCTATGGCGTCAGAGACAAAGCCCATGCTGGCTTCACTCACCCTTTTCACGATCTCCGCAAAGGTGTCGTGAATGTCGTCGTCAATGACCAGTGGTTCGAGACCCATTTCAATGGCGAGCGCCTCCGCGATAGGAAGCACCGGTGTGGGAGCGCTCACCGCACACCACCCACCACGCAACAGCGACATATCGACACTCGTGCCGGTAAACGGCACGAGAGGGTAGAGCCTGATGGGAATGATTCCGGATGTCACAAGCGGAGCAAGCACAGCGAGGTTCCGATCCAGTGCCAAGTGGACCACCAATTGGCCCGCCTGGGTGAGGCCCTCTCGCTCAAGCGATTCAATCAGTGTGTCGAGGGCGTCGCCCTCAGCCGCGAGAATGACCATTTCACTGCGGCGGATGAGCTGCGGAATCTCGAGCACTGGAACTCCAGGAAGTGCCGCATCGACATGTTCGCGGCGATCTTCGGGGGGCAGCGTGCGCCCCACCAGCGCATGCCCCGCGCCACCCAGGGCGTGGGCAATCACTGTTCCGGCCGGGGAGTCTCCAACGAGCCCAATACCCATGCGGCCGGTTGCGTTCATGGCTACCAGTATGGCCAATAGGCATGCTGCTCACGATTTGCCCCGGGAGATGGCCACCGGCTATTCTCATAGCTGCCGAAGACCGCCGGTTGTGTCACGGAAACGTGGCGCCGAAGCAGAAGGTAACAACCTTCGAGCCCGCGTAGGCGTATGAGAAGTGACACTCTGTGTTTGCTCCGTGCGTTTACGCCGGAGCTTTTTTTGTGGGCCGAAAGTCTTCAGCACTCATCACTACGACAAGGAGCACGATGGCGACGAAGGAAGCAACCGTCAGTGAGCTCGCGGGTTTATTCCGTGACTCCACTGCTGTGTGGCTGACTGAGTATCGCGGGTTGAGTGTCCCGGAGCTCAAGCAGCTTCGCGATGCCCTACGCGTTGATGCCAGCTATGCCGTGGTGAAGAATACGCTGACCAAGATTGCAGCGAAGGAAGCGGGCATCGACTCACTCGATGACCTGCTGGTTGGGCCTTCGGCCTTGACCTTCGTCCACGGTGACCCCGTCGCTGCTGCCAAGACTTTGCGTAACTTCGCCAAGGACCACCCTGCTCTGGTCATTAAGGGCGGATTCTTCGAGGGCCAGCCTCTCGAAGCCGCGGACGTGATGGCATTTGCAAACCTCGAATCTCGCGAGGTTCTGCTGGGCAAGCTCGCGGGAGCCTTCAAGGCTTCGCTGTTCGCCGCCGCCTACATGTTCACCGCACCGCAGGCTTCTGCGGTTCGGGCGATCGACCAGTTGCGACAGAAGAAAGAAACCCAGGACGCCTAAGTCCACCAAGAACCACCCCTACTAGGAGAAAACAATGGCCAAGATGTCAACCGACGACCTCATTGAGGCTTTCAAGGAGCTGTCGCTCATTGAGCTGTCTGAGTTCGTGAAGAAGTTCGAAGAAGTATTCGAAGTAACCGCAGCCGCCCCGGTTGCTGTTGCTGCTGCTCCTGCTGCCGCCGGTGGCGGAGAAGCTGCCGCTGCTGAAGAGAAGGACTCGTTCGACGTCGTTCTCGAAGCTGCTGGTGACAAGAAGATCCAGGTCATCAAAGAGGTGCGTGCTCTCACCAACCTCGGCCTGGGTGAAGCCAAGGCTCTCGTTGACGGCGCTCCGAGCACCGTGCTCGAAGGTGCCAACAAGGAGACCGCTGAGAAAGCCAAGGAGCAGATCGAAGCTGCCGGCGGTACCGTCACCCTCAAGTAGTTTTCACTACTCACACAAGGGGCCGGCACAGTGTGCCGGCCCCTTGTCGTTGGCGAATCAATTTCTCTTGTGGCAGATGGTGCGTGGATTACGCGGCGCCGGGTTGGAGCGTTCCTGCCTCGTCACTTGATGACGGGGGAATCTGGCACCATTTCTCAGCAATCAGGCCACCCACCATCAAGAGGAAGCCACCGATTGCCGTTGATAGGGCAAAAAAAAGCGGGCCTGCAGTGATCACTATTCGGGTAGCCAGGAACAACACGATGCCTATCCCAGAACCGGAGAGCAACGAACCCGTCAGTGCTCCGGCTTTGGCGAGCAACACCACGCGGGTGGCATAGAACGGGTTTATGGGTTGGGGCGCATCCCGCTCGGGCTTATGCCGGGTCACTTTCCTAATCGGCCAGGCCAACACCGGCAGAATGACCCCAATAAACACCAATGCCACCCCCAACGTAATGGGGGGAATGAATTGTGGTTCACCCACTCGCACCAGGGTGCCTTCAGTCACAAACAACGTGGCTACTCCGAGCACAAACAACCCCACCAGGGTGGTCACTCGCGTCGTTGTCACTGACCGGCCTTATCTAGCCCCCCGAGGAGGTCTAGCACATTGCCTTTGCCGGCAATCGAAGCATCAGAATCAATCTCAGCCCACGGCGCCAACACGAAGACTCTCTCGTGGGCTCTGGGGTGGGGCAGGGTGAGACCTTCGCTCGCCAATACTTCCCCGTCGTAGTCGATGAGGTCAATGTCGAGGGTGCGCGAGGCATAACGCTCATCAGTTCTCACTCGACCATGGCGGGCCTCGATAGAAAGCGCAATCTGGAGTAGCGCCTGAGGCTCCCACACTGTGTCAACGATGATCACCTGGTTTATGTACTTCGGGGCTGACTCGTCATAACCCGATTCGGTGAGTGCCACCGTCTCGTGGACGTTCGATTCGGCGACGAGGCGAATCCCTTCCGTGGCTTTCAGATCAGCCACAGCACGAAATAACTCATCATCGCGCTCACCCAGATTGCTCCCTAGAGCCAGCACGGCACGGTGCCAACCTGATTCCACCTCTGGCAGGCTCACGATTGCACCTTCTCTCGCCTAATGTTGACAGCAATGTCTTGAACAGGGTGGCCCACGGGAGCTTGGGGCTTGTGCACGGTCACGGTCACCGCGGTGGGTTGAGGGTGGTTCAGAACGATTTGGGCAAGGTCGTGTGCGAGGGTCTCAATCAAATCAACGCTTTCGCCCGTCACCCGCTGTGCGACTTGATCAACCACGACCGAATAGTCGAGGGTCTTCTGAAGCTCATCGGTGCTTCCCGCCGAGCTGAGGTCAAGCTCAATCTCAAGATCGACCACAAATTCTTGGCCGTCTCGCTTTTCATGGTCAAAGACACCGTGATAGCCCATAAGCCGAAGCCCGGTAATCGTGATGGTGTCTGACACAGCCTCTACTCTTCCGTATTTTGGCTTTTCGCCCACACCTCAAGGGCCTCGTGGTGAAGCCGTGGCTCATGGACCCGAAAGGCACTAACTCCACTTCCTGCAAGGCTCACACTCAGCGCCACCGCGACTCCGTCGCGATCCTTGGGGTGGTGGCCCTCAGGTAGCAGCGCTCCCAAAAAGCGTTTGCGAGAAGCCCCCACCAACACGGGATAGCCCATCGCCACAAACTGGTCGATGTGGCGGCAGAGTTCCCAGTTGTGCTCGATGTCTTTGGCAAAACCCAGGCCGGGGTCGATCCATATTCGCGAGGCGTCAATGCCGGCTTCTTTAGAGGCATCTAATCGAGCCAAGAGCTCCGATATGACATCACCCACGACATCGTCATAGTGAGCGAGGGAATCCATTTGGTCGCTATGCCCTCGCCAGTGCATGAGAACGTAGTCGACGTCGGCGCCTGCGATGACCCCAAACATGTCTGGGTCAGCTAACCCCCCTGACACGTCGTTGATGATGGGCACACCAAGGCGGATCATCGCCTGAGCGGTTTCCGCGCGCATTGTGTCGACACTGACCTGGATACCCGCAGCCACCAGCTCCGTCACCACGGGCGTAAGACGGGATATCTCTTGGGAAGCGTCGATTCGGCCTGCTCCTGGCCTGGTCGACTCAGCCCCGACATCAATCACCGACGCGCCGTCGCTAACCATCTGGCGGGCACGCTCCAGAGCACGATCGACATTGACGAAATCACCGCCGTCACTGAACGAGTCGGGAGTGACATTCAGCACACCCCACAGCGCCGAAGGGTTAGCCACCACGACTAGTCCGTGTGCTCCATGGCGTGCAACGCCTCACGTCGAGCATTAGGTTCGCGGAGCGAACCCGCAGATGCCATGGTGACCGTTTCGCTCTCTGCCAACCGCGGACCACGGTGTTGTACGCAGCCGTGCTCAGCACGAATGACCACGAGAGCACCCGATGCCACCCCCGAGCGCACCAGAGCATCGGCGACCATGTCACCTAGACGCTCCTGCATTTGTGGCCGGGCCGCGGCTAGTGACACCAAATCAGCGAGAACCCCTAAGCCGACAATTCGAGAACCCGGGGCGTAGGCCACATCCGCTGTGCCGCGGAAAGGCAGAAGGTGGTGTTCACACACCGAACTAAATTGAATACCCCGAAGGGCAACAAGGTCGCCAAATTGGTCATCGGACTCAGCAAGTGGCCGAGCTGAGTCGAGCACAGTCACCGGGTCAATGCCCACTCCCCGGTATAACTCGGAAAAGAGCGACGCGACCCGCTCGGGCGTATCGGCTAACCCTTCACGGTTGGGGTCTTCGCCTAATGCCTCTAGGAGTTGTTCGACCGCGACCCGGACTTTGGCATCATCCACCCGAGGTGTCCTCTGGTTTGTTGCGCCTAGCCGGTACGGTCTTTTTCACACCTCGAGCCGGGCCGGTCCGACGGGTCTGCCCCTTGGGCTTTGCGGGGACTTTCACCGGCGGTTTTTTCGACGCGGGACGTCCTTCGTAGGAGAACCACTGCGGGCGCTCAGCTAGCTTCTTAATGCCTGTGAAGATCTCTTCCAACTGGTGGTGGTCGAGCGTTTCTTTCTCGAGCAGCTCGGTCGCGAGACGATCCAAGATGGCGCGGTTTTGGCTCAGCACTTTCCAGGCTTCTGCGTGGGCGTTATCAATGAGCTCCCGCACTTCACGGTCCACCGTCGCCGCGACCGCATCGGAATAGTCACGCTGGTGACCCAAGTCACGGCCTAAGAAGACTTCACCGCTTGATTGACCAAGCTTCACAGCCCCCACATCACTGCTCATACCGAATTCGGTGACCATTCGACGGGCGATGTTCGTGGCTTTATCGATGTCGTTTGATGCACCGGTGGTGGGGTCTTTGAACACGATTTCTTCTGCCACGCGGCCACCCATGGCGTAGGTGAGCTGGTCAAGCAGTTCATTACGGGTCACCGAATACTTGTCATCGAGGGGAACGACCATGGTGTATCCCAGTGCTCGGCCACGGGGCAGAATAGTGACCTTTGTCACCGGGTCGGAGTGGCGCATCGCGGCCGCGGCGAGGGCGTGACCACCCTCGTGATAGGCGGTAATCAGCTTCTCGTGGTCACTCATCATCCGGCTTCGCCGCTGTGGCCCCGCCATGACGCGGTCAACCGCTTCATCCAACTCTTCGTTGGTGATCGTGGTCTTGCTCGCACGGGCCGTCAATAGGGCGGCTTCGTTCAGAACATTCGCCAAGTCAGCGCCGGTGAACCCCGGAGTCTTTCGCGCAAGAACCTCTAGTTCAACGTTCTTTGCCATCGGCTTGCCTTTGGCGTGGACGTCGAGGATGGCCTGGCGACCCTTCATGTCGGGGGCATCCACCTGGATTTGCCGGTCAAAACGGCCCGGGCGCAGAAGAGCGGGGTCGAGGATGTCGGGGCGGTTGGTCGCGGCGATCATGATGACGTTCAGTTTCGGATCAAACCCGTCCATTTCAACGAGCAACTGGTTCAGGGTTTGTTCCCGCTCGTCGT
>Ga0181557_1001894_pt1 | contig 22644 bp, 17 predicted proteins | sample 011ome_23_FD_148632 | JGI IMG/M metagenome (GOLD analysis project Ga0181557, IMG submission 148632) | Coastal salt marsh microbial communities from the Groves Creek Marsh, Skidaway Island, Georgia - 011506CT metaG (spades assembly) | ecosystem: Environmental > Aquatic > Marine > Intertidal zone...
ACCCAGCATGGCGGTGTCGACCGCTTGCGGACACAAACAGCTGACCTTGATGCCATCATCGCCATGAGAGATTGCGAGAGACTCGGCAAATCCAATCGCCGCGTGCTTGGTCGTCGCGTACGCCGCCGTGTAGGGTTGGCTGAGCAGGCCCGCCGCGGAAACGGTATGTAAAAAATAGCCCTCACCACGGCGGATCATGCCGGGCAGACACGCCCGGGCGGCATAAACATGTGCCATGACGTGGACTTCCCAGTTGCGTTGCCAGACATCATTGGGGCTGGAGGTCGCCCAGTAGTCTCCGCCATCAAGGTTGAGGATGCCGGCGTTCGAGCAGAATAAATCAACCTGGCCAAATTCAGCCTCGGTATCCGCCACCAGCGCCGCAATAGCCGACTCGTCACAGACATTAACCCCGTGGCTCTTGCCCCCCAGCTCCAAGGCCAGCGCAGCAGCAGCGTCACCGTTAAGGTCAGCAATAACGAGGCGCTTCACACCCTCATCGCGAAATCGTCGACAGAGCCCCGCGCCAATACCGCTGGCACCACCCGTGACGACAACAACTTTGCCGCGGAGCTCCATGATCAGGCCGCGTAAGCGGTTTCGATGTAACGACTACGGTGATAGTTCGCATCACCAAAGGTGGTATTAATCATCATCAGGCGCTTGGCGTAATGGCCGATATCGAGCTCGTCGGTCATACCCATACCGCCATGTAACTGGATCGCCTCGCCAAACACGTGCTTGCCGTTACGATCGATCAAAACCTTCAGTGCGTGAATGGTCTCCGCCGCCATTGCGGGGGCCTGCTTGTACTCACACAGGGCTTTGAATAAGAGCGACTTGCTCTGCTCGTAGGCCATCATGGTATCGACCATGCGATGCTGCAGTGCCTGATAAGAGCTGATCGCCACCCCAAACTGTTCGCGCGTCTTGGTGTATTCGAGGGTTTTGGCATTCAGGATACCCATGATGCCCACCGCCTCGGCTGCCAGTGCGATGATCGCTTCGTCTGCCAACGCATCCACCACCGGCAACGCGGCACCCTCCTCTCCGAGCAAGGCTTCCGCCGGCAATGCCACGTCTTTGAAGGTGATGTTCGCTACGCGTTGCCCATCCATCATGGGATAACTCATTTTCCCGACACCGGCGGTAGTCGCGTCGACCACAAATAACGACAAGCCGTCGCGATCGGATTGCGCACCGGAGGTTCGTGCCAATACCACCAGGTGATCCGCTTGCTCACCATTAAACACCACGACTTTTTCGCCGTTCAGCACATAGCCGTCACCAGCGCGCGCTGCGGTCGTCTGGCAATCATGGAGCGCAAATCGGCTCTGGCGCTCGACGTAGGCGAAAGCGCCCAGCACGTCGCCACCAATGATGCGTGGCAACCATTCGGCCTGTTGCGCCTCATTGCCCGCCCGCTTAATGAGGCCACCAAAGAGCACCACGGTAGGGAAGTAAGGCTCGACGACCAGCCCTTTGCCCAACTCTTCCATAACTACTGCCATATCGACGATATTGCCACCAAAACCGCCGTGTTCCTCGGCAAAAGGAATCGACAGCCATCCCAGCTCCGCAAACAATTGCCAGTTGTCGTGGCTCATGCCCTGCTCAGAGGCGACAATCGTCTTGCGAGTATCCCAGTCGTAATCGTCCTGCACGAACCGCGCGATCGAGTCACGGACCATTTGTTGCTCTTCAGTAAAATCAAAATTCATGGTCGGTGATCCTCACTCAAGACCCAGCACATACTTGGCAATAATGTTTTTCTGCACCTCGTTGGAGCCGCCATAGATGGTCGCAGCGCGACCATACATGTAAGACTTGCGCGCGTCCGTGGCGAACGAATGTCCAAGTGCATCGGGATCCAGATCGATCGGCAATACCCCTTGATAATAAGCAGCGATTTCCATCAGCAGTTCTTGAGAAGCCTGCTGCAGCTCGGTGCCCTTGATCTTCAAGAGTGAGGATTCCGGCCCCGGGAAACCGCCCGCGGCCTGGGTAGCCAGCGTGCGCAGCTCGGTAAACTCCAGCGCCATCAACTCCACTTCGATATCGGCAAGACGCTGCTGGAAGCCGGGATCGTCGATCAAGCGCTGGCCGCCGTTCTCTTCCTTCGCCGCGACTTCCTTTATGACGCGCACAGCGCGTTTCACGTCGGCAACGCCAGCGATGCCGGTACGCTCGTGAGCGAGCAGCGCTTTAGCGACCGTCCAGCCCTTGCCGACTTCGCCAACGACGTTCTTGGCCGGCACGCGGACGTTGTTGAACTCCACTTCATTCAGGCTATGGTGATTGTCGATGGAAATGATGGGATTTACCTTGATCCCCTCAGACTTCATATCGATCAATATGAAGGTGATGCCCTCCTGCTTCTTACCGGAGTTATCGGTACGCACCAAGCAGAAAATCCAGTCGGCATATTGAGCATAGGTCGTCCAGATTTTGGCACCGTTGATAATGAAATCATCGCCATCACGCTCGGCTTTGGTCTTCAGGCTCGCAAGGTCCGAGCCCGAACCCGGCTCGGAGTAGCCCTGACACCACCAGTCCTCACTCTTCAAAATGCGCGGCAGAAAATAGGATTTCTGCTCATCGGTGCCGTAAGCCATGATCACATTGGCCACCATCACCAAACCAAAAGGCACAACGTTGGGAATGCCGGCGAGAGAACGCTCGGTCTCGTAGATGTACTTCTGGGTTGCAGTCCAACCAGTGCCGCCATGTTCGGCAGGCCAGTTGGGGGCTACCCAGCCCTGGTCATACAGTTTTCTCTGCCACTCCTCTATCGCAGTCTTGTAGTCGGTAGAGCGCAATCGTTTTTGCAGTTCTGGGGTAAAGGCCTCGGCAAAAAAGCCGCGCACTTCTTCACGAAACGCTAAATCTTCAGCGGAATATGCGGTATCCATGGTTCACCTCACACGAAAGAGCCCTCGGGCGAATGTGCCGGAAGGTGCTTTTTGAATTTTGAGTATGTTTTCTGACTAGACGGAATGTAGAGAAGTTGGGGACCCATTGCAACCCTGCAACGGCGCATCGCACGTCTATGAACGGTGATGTTCACCACGGCACACGACCGCTCCGCGGGGTGTCGGTTACCACTAGGCCCTCTCATTCCTGCCTTTCAGCATGGCGCTTCAGTGCAAGAGGGAAAACAGTTTGCGTTGGTATTCCGCCGCGAGGGGATCCCCCTTGCCAATGGTCGCAATCATATCGAGATAAACGCGCTTGGCCTCCCCGTTTCCCCAGTCCCGATCGGCGCGCAGCACCACTAACAGATGCTCCAACGCCTCGCGATACTGACCATGACTGCTGAGCTGCACGGCCAATTTGATCCTGACCTCATGATTCTGCTCGTCACCGGCAAGATCGGCCTCCAAGGCCTCAACCTCGGGTGATCGCGCCGCCTGCCGCTGCAACTCTATCTGCGCCATTAGCTGCTCGTAACGCGCATCCTGATCAACCATCTTGATGTCTTTCAACAGGGCTTCAGCCTCATCCAAACGGTTAGCGACAATCAGTGCGCCCGCATACGCCATGGTGAACTCGGGTTTCTGGCCCGAATCCTCCCAAGCCCCTCGATACAGCGCCAGCGCGCCAGGAATATCACCCTCGGCCAGAAGCTGCTCTGCCTCTGTCAACGCATCGGCCAGCGGCGAGGGCACGTGCTTATCCAGCATCTCGCGCACCGCCGACTCTGGCTGTGCACCGGAGAATCCATCTACCGGTTGACCGTCCTTGATGACCATGACTGTGGGAAGTGACCTCACACCCAGTTGCTGCGCCAGCATCTGTTGCTCATCAGCGTTGACCTTGGCCAACAGGAACGTCCCCTGATACTCGGCCGCCAACTTTTCGAGAATCGGCATCAACTGCTTACAAGGGCCACACCAGTCCGCCCAAAAATCCACTACGACCGGACGCTTGAGAGACTCCTCAATCAGTAGTGTCTGGGCATTACTTTCGTCAATATCAACGATGTGATTGGCTGCATTCATGAGCCGCTCTCCTCAGTGGCTAACACATCCTGCATGCTGAACTGGCCGGCAGATCGCCCCACCAACCAACACGCCGCCGTCACCGCACCTGAAGCAAAAGCCGATCGGGAGCTTGCTTTGTGGGTAATTTCGAGGCGCTCGCCATCGCCGGCAAAAATCACCGTGTGGTCGCCCACAATATCGCCGGCACGGGTTACGCTGAACCCGATCGCTCCGGGCTCGCGGGCACCCGTTCGGCCCTCTCTGGAGTAGACCGCAACCTCCGAGAGCTTCTTGCCCTGTGCTGCCGCCACCGTGTCGCCGAGGGCGAGCGCCGTGCCAGACGGGGCATCGATTTTATGACGATGGTGCGCTTCCAGAATTTCAATATCGACGGTGTCACCAAGAGCGCGAGCCGCGGCTTCTGCGAGCCTGAAAGTCAGGTTCACACCCGGGCTGAAATTGGCAGACCGGCACAACGCAATGTCCCGCGTTATTGCCAGCAATTGCGCACCCTGAGCATCAGTAAAGCCTGTGGTTCCCACCACCATCGGCACTCCATGGGTCGCGCAAATCTCAGCATGGGTTAACGTGGCCTCGGGGACCGTGAAGTCGATCAAGACATCAATCCCATCGATTACGGCCGCCAGATCCGCGCCCACTTTAGTGCCACTCGCACCCACACCGAGCAGTTCTCCAACATCGGCGCCAATCAGTGAAGATCCTGGCCGTTCGATCGCAACAGTGAGCTGGCAGAGCGCTTCACGTCGGGAAATGGTCTCGGCGAGCATTCGGCCCATGCGCCCCGCAGCCCCGGCAATGCCAATCCTTACCGTCACCCGGTCATTCCATCAAAAAAATTCTTCACCCCCTCGAACCAACTGGTCTGGCGCGGTGACTGTTGCTCTCCCCCGGCGTTGAGTGCAGTGCGAAAGTCTTCCAGCAGCGCCCTCTGTTCACGGGTAAGGTTTACGGGGGTTTCCACCACAGCCCGACACAGCAAATCGCCAACGGGCCCACCCCGCACAGGCTTCACGCCCTTGCCTCGCAAGCGAAACATCTTGCCCGTCTGGGTCTCGGCTGGAATTTTTAACTTCACCCTACCGTCCAGGGTGGGGACCTCAAGCTCGCCTCCCAGCGCGGCATCGGCAAAGCTAATAGGCACCTCGCAATAAAGGTGACGTCCGTCGCGCTCAAACAGGGAGTGCTGCCGCACTGCAATTTGCACGAACAAATCGCCGGGGGGGCCGCCCGCCGGGCCGGCCTCACCTTCACCGCTTAACCGGATCCTATCGCCCGTGTCGACACCCGGCGGCACTTTGACCGAGAGCGTCTTGGTTTTTTCGACCAAACCCTGCCCTCTACACTCGCCGCAGGGGTCTGAGATCGTTTGCCCCCGCCCCCGACACTTGGGACAGGTCTGCTGAACCTGAAAAAATCCCTGCTGGGATCTCACTTGCCCGCTGCCGCCACAACCGCCGCAGGTAGTGGGGCTACTGCCGGGTTTTGCACCGGAGCCGTCACAGGGATCACAGTGCTGTAGCGAGGGCACCCGAATCTCGGCGGTTGAGCCTCTGACAGCTTCTTCCAAGGAGACCTCGAGGGTGTAGCGCAAATCGGAGCCGCGCTGCGGTCCCTGTCGGCGCCCGCCTCCGCCGCCACCAAATATGTCGCCGAACACGTCGCCAAAGATGTCTGAAAAACTGCCGCCCTGAAAACCGCCACCACCCATCGAGGGATCGACACCTGCGTGACCGAACTGGTCGTAGTTGCCGCGCTTACTACCGTCTGACAAGACCTCGTAGGCTTCTGTCGCCTCTTTGAATTTCGCGTCTGCGTCGGCATCGTCCGGATTTCGGTCCGGGTGATACTTCATCGCTATGCGGCGATAGGCCTTCTTGATATCTTGCTCACTCGCCGACCTGTCGACACCGAGCACTTCGTAATAATCGCGTTTAGACATAGTTCCTGTGTGCGCTCAGTAAACGCGCATCACTTCCTCCCTAAAAACGGACGCGGGCGCAATGATCAGATCATGGCCCGCGTCGGATCAACCTCTTCCCAGAGGCGCTTCAGGATATCCCTCTCCCGAAGAGAGAACAGCCCTCAGGCTCGCTTGTCTTCCTTGACTTCCTCAAACTCGGCATCGACCACGTCTCCCTGGTCTGGCTCGGCGTCCGCATCCGCGGCATCCGCGGCATCCGTGGCAGCCGACGCATCCTGCGCTTGCTGCGCGGCATACATCTTCTGCGCAACACCGCCCGTTGCCTCGGTCAGTTTTGTGGTTGCAGCTTCCATCGCGCCCGCGTCATCCCCTTTAATTGCCTCTTCCACTTCAGCAATTGCAGCGTCGATCGCGCTACGCTCATCCTCTGTCGCATTGTCGCCCGCCTCTTCCAGCGTCTTGCGCGCAGCGTGGACCATACCATCAGCCGTATTACGTGCGGCCACAACTTCCTCAAACTTCTTGTCGGCTTCCGCGTTGACCTCGGCATCCTGCACCATTTTTTCGATCTCATCCTCCGACAATCCACCCGACGCCGTGATGCGAATGGACTGCTCTTTCCCTGTCGCCTTGTCTTTTGCAGAGACGTTGAGAATGCCGTTGGCGTCAAGATCAAAAGTCACTTCGATCTGGGGCATGCCGCGCGGAGACGGCGGGATATCAGCCAAATCAAATCGCCCAAGGGACTTGTTCTGGGTCGCCTGCTTTCGCTCACCTTGCACCACGTGGATCGTTACCGCGGTCTGGTTGTCTTCAGCGGTTGAAAACACCTGTGACTTCTTGGTGGGGATAGTGGTGTTCTTCTCAATCAGCGGCGTAGCCACGCCGCCCATGGTCTCGATACCCAGTGTGAGCGGGGTAACATCCAGTAGCAACACGTCCTTCACATCGCCCGAGAGCACGGCGCCCTGAATCGAGGCACCCATCGCCACGGCTTCGTCGGGGTTGACGTCTTTGCGCGCTTCTTTGCCAAAGAAATCGGCCACCGCTTGCTGCACCATGGGCATCCGAGTCTGGCCACCCACCAGAATGACGTCGTTGATCTCGCTCGGCGACAAGCCGGCATCCTCCAACGCGGTCTTCACGGGCGCCAGCGAACGCTTGATCAACTCCTCTACCAGCGACTCGAGTTTGGAGCGGCTCAACTTGACCACCAGGTGCTTGGGACCAGTGGCATCCGCGGTGATATAGGGCAAATTGACTTCGGTCTGCTGGGAGCTCGACAGTTCTATCTTGGCTTTCTCGGCAGCTTCCTTGAGACGCTGAAGCGCCAGAGGATCGTTGTGCAGATCAATGCCGTTCTCTTTCTTGAATTCTCCGGCGAGGAACTCGATCAGGCGTAGGTCAAAGTCTTCACCACCGAGGAACGTGTCACCGTTTGTCGCCAACACCTCAAACTGGTGCTCTCCGTCCACCTCGGCGATTTCAATAATCGAAATATCAAAGGTACCGCCGCCCAGATCGTAGACCGCGACCGTACGATCACCCTGTGCCTTATCCATACCGTAGGCCAACGCCGCGGCCGTCGGTTCATTGATGATGCGCTTGACTTCAAGGCCTGCAATTTTGCCGGCATCTTTTGTCGCCTGGCGCTGGGAGTCGTTGAAGTAGGCGGGCACGGTAATGACCGCCTCGGTAACCGCCTCGCCCAGATACTCTTCCGCGGTCTTCTTCATCTTGCGCAGCACTTCGGCCGAGATCTGGGGCGGGGCCATCTTGTCATCGTTGACCTGCACCCATGCGTCTCCGCTCTCGGCTTTCACGATCTTGTAAGGCACCATTTTGATGTCTTTCTGCACGACATCGTCGTCGAACCTGCGGCCGATCAGTCTCTTCACTGCGAACAGCGTATTCTGCGGATTGGTCACCGCCTGACGCTTTGCAGATTGACCGACCAGAATTTCGTTATCATCGGTATAAGCGACAATAGATGGAGTTGTACGGCCGCCCTCTGCGTTTTCGATCACTCGGGGCTTGCCACCCTCCAGCACGGATACGCAGCTGTTAGTGGTGCCCAGATCAATACCAATAATCTTTCCCATGTCCTTCTCCTTTCGTCCGGCTCTGTCTTGTGCGGACCCGTACGCCGATCTGATTAACGAGGCCCGCTGTCTTGGCCGGCCTGTTTCCTTAGTTACCTATGTGGAGCCGATTCACTCAATTTCAAGCTCCGCAAACACAATTCACTTTAGTTACTGGCTGGGCGCCTTGGACACCATGACCATGGCGGGCCGCAGGAGCCGCCCATTCAATGTGTAGCCCTTCTGCATCACCGCAATGACCGAGTTGGGTTCGGCATCGGGCTGCTCGACCAAACTCATGGCCTGCGCCGTCTCGGGATCAAAAGGCTCACCCATCGGGTCAACAACTTGCACACCATATTTCACCAAAACGTCCATGAAGCCCTTCCGCGTGAGCTCAACGCCCTCAACTAGTGACGCGCTACCCTCGCTATCACCCGCTGACTCCAGTGCTCGCTCAAGGTTGTCGACAACACTTAGCAAGTCCCCACAAATACGTTCCAGCGCGAACTTTCTGGCTTTTTCTATTTCCTGTTCGGCACGTCGCTGCATATTCACTGCGTCGGCCTGCGCGCGCAGCGCCGCCTCTTGCGCCGCCGCCAACTCCGCCTCCAGATCCGTGGGCGCAGTCGACTCGGCGTCTACCTGGTCCAGCGTTTCCCCTTCCAGGACCGCGTCTTCGGAAATCTCTGTCTCGGCCGCAGTCGCCGCGTCCTCGCCTTCAATGGCAGGTTCGGTTTTTTCATCTTTCATGGAATTGCTCCGCTAACTCTGTCTGCCGTGAGGGTGACCCTCCCCACATGTCCCATATTGGGGTGACGTGTCTATTTTCAAGGGTTCAAGGGCAGTGGGGACGCAAAGCGACGCGCAAGCGCGGCTGAGCCGCCAAGGCAAGATTTTGCCTTGTCTGAGCCGTTACGCAGAGGGCGCGGCCATGGCTCAAGGCCACCAGCCCGTAAAGTAGCGGGTAACAGCAACCGTATTAGCGAGAGAGTGCCGCACTCAACATGCGGGCGGTAACGTCCACAATCGGAATGACCCGCTCATAGGCCATTCGCGTAGGGCCTATTACGCCCAGCACACCCAGCGATTGTGCGCCCTGCGCATAGGGTGCTGTGATTACACTAAAATCGCCGAAAACATCAAAACCGGCCTCTTCACCAATGAAGATCTGGATACCGTCGGCTCGGGAGCAGCGTTCCATAAGCTCCAGCAGATCCCGCTTGCGCTCAAAGGCATCAAACAACTCCCGTAATTTTTGCATGTCCTCAGGGGATGCCTGATTCAGCAGACTGGCCTCTCCCGCCACCACCACACTATCGGCCGTATCCGGATTGTCGATCGCCGCACTGGCCAACTCTAGTGCTGCCTCCAGATAAGCGTCGATCCTTGAGCGCGCCTCAGCCATCTCCCGCACGATCTGATGTTTGACCTGCGACAGATCGCGCCCGGCGTAGCGTTGGTTAATAAGGTCAGCCGCCGTTTTCAGCTGGGCTTCTGTCATGGCACGCTGCACTTGGATAATACGGTTTTGCACCTCCCGCTCATTGATCACCATAATCACCAGCACGCGATCTCCAGAGAGCGGCAGAAACTCGATCTGTCGCAGTTGGCTACTGGCAGGTTTCGGGACGGTGACAATTCCGGTTTGGTAGGTGATCTGAGCGAGCAAGTTCGACGCCGATTGAACCAGCTCACTGGCACTGCGATTAGGATCAAGACCGGCATTCAGGGCCGACATCGCGCCTTGCCCGACGGGGCCCACCTGCAGCAAGCTGTCCACAAAAAATCGATAGCCCTGCGCCGTGGGGATCCTGCCTGAAGAGGTATGAGGTGAGGATAAGTAACCCAAATCCTCGAGCTCCGCCATGATATTGCGAACCGTGGCGGAACTCACCGACAGTCCGCTTTCGCCCTGCAGATTTTTCGATGCCACGGGCTGCCCCTCGCGGATATGCATCTCCACCAGGGTTTTCAAAAGCGATGAGGCGCGCTGAGAAAGAGCTTCCAAGGCGAATCTCGTTAACGGAACCTGGATGTTGTTGTAGCACAGCCCGAGCGGATGACAAAGTCCCCCTGAGCCTCTGCCGCCTTGGAACCAAGTTTGGACGGGCACGGGCGCCCTCATGAAGCGCGAGATGATGTTCACTCTGTCCGCAGACTGCGCTATAAATCGAGTCTAGTACTCAGGGAACACTCCCATGCTGCTCCATTTAGCGATTCAGGACTACGCCGTGGTGGACCACCTTGAGCTGGACCTCGCGGCAGGAATGACCTGTATCACAGGCGAGACCGGCGCGGGCAAGTCCATCATGCTGGATGCGCTGGGATTATGCATTGGCGATCGGGCGGATTCTCGCGCCATTCGTCCGGGCGAAGCCAGAACAGACATCACCGCAAGTTTTGACATCGCCAAAAATACCCAGGCAAAGGTGTGGCTCGCAGAACGCGATCTTGAAGCAACGGGAGAGTGCCTGTTACGCCGCACAATTAACGCTGAGGGGCGCTCACGCGCCTATATTAACGGGACCCCAGCCACTTTGTCGGACTGCGCTGATCTGGGTCAACTGCTGGTCGATATCCACTCTCAGCACGCCCACCAATCCCTCTTACGCCGCCCTACCCAACGCAGCTTGCTAGATACTTATGCAGAGGCAGAGGCGCTGGTTGTTGAGGTCAGCAATCTGGCCCAACAGTGGCGCTTGCTGGAGGAGGAACACACCCGTTTAGTGGGGCGAACTGAAGAATCCGACGCGAGACGAGAACTGCTCTCTTATCAAATCGCAGAATTGGAAAGTCTGGATACCTTTGCCGGAGAGCTGAACGAGCTGGAAGAACAGCACAAACTGCTGGCCAATGCGGCGTTCATCATCGAGTCAGCCAGTGCCATTGCCTCTGGCTGCGAAACCCAACGGGATCAGGTCTCACGACTGGTTCAACTCGCCAACGATGAGCGCATGACCAGCGATTCGACCTTAAATCTGCGCGAGCTTCTGCAGTCTGCACTGATACAGATTGACGAGGCTGCCGCCGAGACTGCTCGCTTTGCGGAGGGTATCGAGGTAGATCCGGAACGCTTGCGCACAACCGAAGAGCGCCTGGGCGCACTGCATGATCTCGCCCGTAAGCACCGGGTCGCAGCGGACGAACTACCTGATCTTCTGGCAACCCTGCAAATGGAACTCGAATCACTTACGGGTGGCTCGGCGCAACTGGAGGACATTGAGCGGCAACTATCGGATACGGCATTGGCGTGGCGTCACAGTGCCGAAAACCTCTCAGCGAAACGACGCGACGCGGCAACGGTACTCGGTCAGCGGGTCATGGCGACGCTCAGCGAACTGGCCATGCACAAGTCCGTTTTTGAAATTGCGCTAATACCCTTTGGCGATCCGCGGCCCGACCCCAGAGGCGCCGAAGATGTTGAATTTCTGATCGCCACCAACCCTGGCGCCTCGCCGGGGCCACTGAGTAAAATTGCGTCCGGGGGCGAGCTTTCCCGGATCAGTCTGGCTTTACAGGTGGTCGCGGCCGATACCGCAACCACCCCCACCATGATTTTTGACGAAGTTGACGTGGGTATTGGTGGTGGTATTGCCGAGGTCGTGGGCGAGCTACTCCACACCCTGGGAAAGCGGAGTCAGGTCCTGGTTGTCACCCATCAACCTCAGGTAGCAGCCAAGGGCAACTATCACCTACTGGTCGCGAAAGAGGGCGCCGATGAGGTGCATTCAACGCTGACCCTGCTCGAGGGCGAGGCGCGTATTCAGGAAATTGGCAGGATGTTGGGCGGCGCCAAACTCACCGATAATACCCTCGCGCATGCGCGGGAAATGCTGGAGAAAGCCTAGGCGTCTCGCTTCTTGCGCACGTAGAGCACGAGAGAGTGGTCGACGATTTCATAGCCCCGCGCTTCTGCAATCAAGTGTTGCCGGCGCTCAATTTCTTCGTCAATAAACTCGATGACCTCACTGCTATCGATGTCTACCATGTGATCGTGATGACCGTCCGATGCCATCTCGAAGACGGAATACCCTGCCTTGCCGGTCCGCTCCGGGTTGTCATTAAAGTTATGCCTCTTGACCAACCCTGCGCTCTCGAACTGGGTCAGCACGCGGTAAACCGTCGCCAGACCAATGTCCTCGCCCATATCGCGGAGGCGTTGGTAAAGATCTTCCGCACTAAAATGATCTCCCTGCTCGGAGGCATCGCTCAGCATCGACAGGATCTTGAGTCTTGGTGCCGTGACTTTTAGCCCAGCCTTCTTGAGTTCGCGATTCTCTGAGGTCATGCGTGAATGGTTCTCTGCCAAGTGCGTTTAACGTTATCATGCCAGCCGCATTGCCGCCTTGGAAGACAACGTGTTGAGAATCTGCCTACCTCCCCTGCCCTTGCCCGCTTGCTGCCTGCTACTGACCCTCGCAGGCTGTGGCAGTAATTTCGGCTTTCCCGGTGTTTATAAAATCAATGTGGAGCAAGGCAATGTCGTTACCGAGGAGATGGTGGAGCAGCTGCGGCCGGGCCTGAACCGGCGACAAGTGCGCTACATCATGGGGACGCCTTTGATTGAGGACTCTTTTCATAGCGATCGCTGGGATTACCGCTATCTGCTGCGCAATGGCAATCAAACCATTGCCGAAACACAGCTCACCCTATGGTTTGAAGACGATGAGCTGGTGCGGGCAGAAGGCCCCGACGCGCCGGACTGGGGTCAGCCTCGGTCCGAGCCCGATGAGGACGACGACGCATCCGAGGGTTGATCCGCAGCAGCGCGCGCGGCCTTTGCCTTCTCGGCTCTCGCTTTACGAACTGCTTTAGGATCAACTTGTAGCGGACGATAGATTTCAACACGCTCGCCTGACTTCACTTCCCGGTCATGGGTGACCGACTTACCCCACACCCCTAACTTCAAGTCGGGCCCCAGGGTCAAATCATCAAAAAACGTATCGATCCCACTTTGCATCACCGCCTCCAGCGCCGTCGTACCGGTAGCGACGTTAAGCTTGATGATGCGCTGCTTTTCTGGCATCGCATAGGCGACTTCTACGGGAACGTTCTCACTCATCTCTTGCACAACTCTGATTTAGGCGATTGGCGCTATTTTGACGACACGCGTGCCAATGCCCGCAGCTCAGGATAATTGCTGAGTAGCGCGGGACACCACGGCGTCAACCAGGTCAACCGCGACTTTATCAAATAGGCGGCCAACGGCGACACTCGCCAAGCCGCTCGCCATCTGAAAATCGAGGCGCAGAGAAACCTTGCAGGCAGATTCCCCCAGGGCGCGGAACCGCCATATTCCGGCAAAATGATCAAAGGGTCCCTCCACCAGTGCAAGCTCCATGCGTTCGGGACGGTGCAAAGTATTGCGGGTGGTAAAGCTGTGACTGACGCCGGCGCGAGACAGTCGCAACGTAGCAACCACATTGTTCTCTGTGCGCTCATGCACCTCGGCGGCCGCGCAGCCATCCAAAAACTCAGGATAGTGCTCAATATCAGCCACCAAGCCAAAGACCTGCTCGGCGGCGAAAGGAATCAGCGCGCTGCGTTCAATAATCGTCATGGCCGTAGTGTAGAGCAACTGGGCCTGGCTGAGCGTCTTTTACAGTAAGCCTCTTATCAACCAGGCCACGCACACGGGAGGTGCCAGCCAGCGCAGCACGCGCCACCACAGCCAAAACAGCCAAAGAGGCTCTCGATAGAGCTCGCCGCGCAGCACGGGTCTGGGCATCAGCCAACCAACAAACAGACTAGTGGCCAACAAACTGGCGGGAATCAGCCAGTCAGCGGTAACTGAGGCGAGATGGGTCAGCAGTGTGGTGTCGAAGAATAGGCATATCGCGACAATCAGTGCGATCAGCGTATGCGCCAGAATCGCCCCGCCCAAACGGCCCGCTCCCCAATCTAGCCCGATCATCAGCACAAGGGGCTCTATCAGAACCACCGTTGCGCTCGCGGCCACGCAGGCCATGGAGAAGTAAAATAACGCGCCGTAGGTTTCGCCCAGCGGCAGATTGGCAAAGGCATAGGCCAGTCCAATAAATACTGTGGCCAACCCCTCAGCGGGCGCGACATTGACCTCAAACAGGACAGCGCAAACGATAATGGCCGTGGTTAACATGAAGGCGGTGTCCAAAACCGCCACCGCCAAAATAGAGCGGGCCCATGGCAGACCCGGGGGCGCCTGTGCGCCCAGCGCCATGCCCAAACCCAGCCCCGCGCCCAGGGTTAGCCCCGCTGAAGAAAGTGCGACCCAAAGGGCATCCAAACGCCAAGCAGAGAGGTCACGGGCAAACAAAAATTCGCTTACTGAGCGCAAATCGGTGTAGAGAAAAATAAAATCCAGAACGCCCAAAAGGGTAATGGCCACGACCGGCAACACCGCCCAAGCGAGAAAACCCATACCCAGACGGGTGCCCAACGCAGATAAGAGACCCGTGAACACCGCCATGGTCAAGGCCGCCAAAAACTGGCCGGGACCATCCTCGAGGTAATCGACATAGACCTCAGCCACATCAATGGCACTCGCAGCAGCCAGGTCGCCGCCGAAAATCAATGCCGCCCATCTAAAACACCACGCCGCCATCAGCGTGGCCATCGCTGCCAAGATCAGCCCCAGCACCGCTTGCAATAAAGCCAAATACCGCCACCGTGTATCCACATTGGCAGCGCTGGCTGCCCAATGCATAGCGAGCCCTGGTGAGCCCCTGCCCAAACTACCCAAAGAAACCTCGGCAATGAGAATTGGCACGCTGAGCAGTAGCACCGAGGCCGCATAGGCGAGAAAAAACGCACCGCCGCCGAACTCCCCAATAAGGTAAGGGAGGCGCTGCAGGTTGCCCAAACCTACCGCCACTAACGTCAGTGACAGGACCAGCGTGGTCCGCGCACGCCAGGGCTGAGGCACGTTGTCATCGAGCACGCAGCGGCGCCCTGTGGCCTTTGCTTAGCTGTAAGAATACCGGCGCGGTAAAAAACCGGCACCCGTATAATGCGGTCATGGCTAAAACCAAACGTAAAAAGACGTCTGACAATACCATCGCCCAGAATAAAAGAGCACGCTTTGACTATCACTTGCTGGACTCTTTTGAGGCGGGCCTGTCGCTGGCGGGCTGGGAGGTCAAAGCTCTCAGAGCAGGCAAGGCGCAGCTTACAGACTCCTATGTACTGATGAAGAACGGAGAGGCCTACTTACTGGGCGCCACTATCACGCCATTGGATACGGTATCGACCCACTTCGTGACCGACCCCATCCGCACTAGAAAGCTGCTGCTCCATAAAAAAGAATTGGCCCAGATCAATGCTGCGGTCACGCAAAAAGGGCAAACCTGCGTCTGCAGTGCCCTTTATTGGAAGGGCCATCTGGTAAAAGCCCGCATCGATCTTGCGCAAGGTAAAAAACTCCACGACAAGCGAGAAACAGAAAAAAACCGGGACTGGCAGCGCCAGAAAGCGCGCATTGTCCGGGATAATGTGAAGCAGTGACTGAGCGGAGGTTGCCCGGCTGCAAAACCGTTGGCACTGGCTGCGCAGCAGATGTCCCCAAGTAACGCCGCACCCGGCCGCCGCCCGCGACCAGCTGAGCCATTAAAGATCTAGCAATGCGTTTGCGGCAATCGACAGTCCGATGAAAATACACAAGCCCACCACAAAAGGCCGGTAGGCCGCGCCGGCAAAGCGTCGGAACGCGACATTGCCTAACTGGTTACCCAGCCACATAGCGGGAATCGCCACCCACAGAAGCTGAAACGGCCGCGGGGTGATCAGATCGGCAAAGCCAAACATCAGCAACGACACGATGCTCGACCCAAAGAAAAACATCATCAAAAACGCCCGCGATTGCATCGGGTCTGTCAGGCTCGCCACGACATACAAAATCACCGGCGGGCCAGGTATGGCAAAAGCGCCATTCATTAATCCGGATGCCACGCCAGTCCCCAGCGCCACAGGGCGCGATGCCGGCCTCTCCTCCGGGGTAAAGCGAGCCAATGCCAAGGAGGCCACTACCACCAACACACCAATCCACATCTGAAACTCGACCACCGACAATGAGGACAAAAACCAAACCCCCACCGAAGTACCCACAACCGCGCCAACCATCATGGGCACAACCGGCGCCAGGGGGAACAAGCCCCACCAGGAGCGATAACTCACCAAGCCCAGTAGCAGCGCGAGTACGGCGCTAAGCACCACGGCGTCTCCCGGAGTCAAAATCAGAGAGAACACAGGCACCACCAACATAGCAAAACCAAAACCCGTGAACGCGCGAATGAGCGCGGCCAAGCCTACCGAAACTGCAATCCACAGCACCTGATCCGGCGGTATCGAGAGCACAGTCCAGTCGGTCATCAGAAGGGCTCCGGTATAACGCGGTCACCAAGGGCTATGGCGCCGCTCTCAATAATGCGGGCGCAGAGACCTCCATAGCCCAGCATAGCAACGACCCCCCCCGGCCCCAGTTCTTGCTCCATACGCGAACACGGATGGCAAAGTTGGGTCGCTTCAAACAAAGCTTCACCCACCCTGAAGCGCTGTCTGCGCAGTGCATTGAGGTTCATCCCCGAAACAACAATGTTCCTGCGCAAGCGCGCGGGTTCGACATCGGATAGGCCAAGATGCCACGCTATTTGCGCAATAAATTCTTTGGAAATCAGCGTTACCTGCCTGCCTGAGCCTGGGGTTTTCGTCATCCGGTGATCCCCTTCCAAGCCGTGGTCTGATATTGCTCGTACCCGATCGACACTTTGCAACGGCTCTCGCCGCCGCGGACGTAGGCCGATCCACTCGACAGTTCCCGGCCTCACCTGATCAATATAACGATCCAGTGGGGAGCGTCGCTCGCGCATGGCCTTTCCTCTCTCTTAACAAGAACGTTGCGCGTCGGATACAACGCGCAGGATGACGCCGCTACCCTAGTCTATCCGAAGGTAGCCTCACCGAGGGCAATCGGTGTCCGCCCATGCACTATCAATCCTCTATCTGAGCGCGCCCAAGCGGTCAGTGGTCCAAAAACTGGGCTTTCTCGCCGCATTAGGCGCACTGCAAACATGTCTGCCGCGCGCAGAAATACAAAGTTGCCCCTGAGGGCCCGCGGCAGCGCTGATCGATTTTCTCGAGGGGAACAAGTGATCCGGATGGTAATAGTTGGCGTAACCCGAGATGTCAGTGTCTTAAGGACCGTCCAGCCACCGCGCCAAGACGGCCACTCTGGGGATGACTCTGTCGCTTCGGGCATGCCGTATTGCCGGAACACATAGGGGTGCGCAACCGAAAGCGGCCGGTACTTTCCGGGGCTTTCGTGTCAGCGCCTTTTGATAGAGAGGAGGCGTTGTGACTAATCACGACGGAGGCTGGGGCACTCTGCGCTCACAGCAAGACGAAGACGAGGCTCGGGCGAACGCAGTTGCGGATCCCTCGAGCTACCATGCAACCATCGCTTCGAGCGAACTTCACTGGTTTGATGCCGACGGCGAGCAATGGCTGAGCCGCGCCACACAGGGCGACTGGCAGGGCTGGCACGCATACTCGGGGGCGTTGGCTTCGGCCAACACAGCCTGGGCACCCTGGTCCAGCGCGCTCGATGACAGCGCAGCACCTTTCTATCGTTGGTTTGTCGACGGCCAAACCAATGCCTGCTTTAACCTTTTGGACCGCCACGTGTTGTCGGGGCGAGGTAACCAGCAAGCACTGGTCTTCGAGGGCGATCGCTGGGATCCCTCCAAGAATGGCGGGCGCGGCGGCCCCGTATTTGAGCAACGCCTGAGCTACCGAGAGCTGCTCATTGAAGTCGCTTTGCGTGCCCGCGTGTTGGCAAAGCTTGGTTTGCGCTGCGGTGATCGCATCGCTATGAACCTGCCTAATATTCTCGAGCAGATCTACTACATTTTGGCTGCGCAGCGACTCGGGGTGATTTATACGCCCGTCTTCGGCGGCTTCTCCGCAAAAACACTGTCTGATCGCATTCACGATGCCGGTGCCAAGGTGGTGATTACCGCCGACGGCGGCTACCGCAATGCCGAGGTCGTGCCTTACAAGAGTGCCTACGCAGACCCGGCGCTGGATAACTATGTACCGCGTCCCGCAGCGCTCAAGGCGCTTTCAGAAACCTTACAGGCGCGATTGCCTGCTGATGTAGCTGCGCGACTTGAAGCGCAGGTGACCGAGGCGGTTGCCGGAGAGATTACGCTGGAGCGTGCCGATGTCATGCGCGAACTGGGCCTGGCGCTCGAGCGCGAACGCGATACAGCGCCAGAGATCATTGCTGAGCTGCGAACCACTGTCGCCAGTGAGTTGGCGAATGTCGGCCATGCCGTGGAGCACGTCATCGTTGTGCGCTACACCGGCAACGATATCGTCGAGCACGGTCGCGACAAGTGGTCGCATCAATTGGTCAGCGAAGTCGAGACCGCGCTACTGGCCGACGCCGGCGTTGCCGACCGGACAGCACTTGCGGCGCTCGATGACGGTGCCCTTTGGCAAGCCGTGGGTGCCCACGTGCCCGCGGTTCCTGTTGAGGCTAACTGGCCGCTATTTATTATCTATACCTCAGGGTCTACCGGTAAACCCAAAGGCGTGGTGCACACCCACGGCGGCTGGTTATCGGGCGTAACCCATACGATGCGCACCGTCTTTAACAGCAATCAGGACGACTGCCTGTACGTCATTGGTGATCCGGGCTGGATTACCGGTCAGTCCTATCTTATTGCGGCGCCGCTCGCCTTTGGTATGTCGACGGTGATTGCCGAGGGCTCACCCCTCTTCCCTCACGCGGGCCGTTTTGCCTCGATCATCGAGCGCAACCAGGTCACCTTGTTCAAGGCGGGCTCCACCTTTTTGAAAGCGGTAATGACTGACCCCGCGAGCACACAGGAGATGTCGCGTTACGACATGTCCACCCTGAAAGCCGGTACCTTCTGCGCCGAGCCGGTCTCTCCCGCAGTGCAAAAGTTTGCGATGGAGAACATCTGTTCCCACTACATTAATTCCTACTGGGCCACCGAGCACGGCGGCATCGTATTCTCCTGTCCCTGGGGTGATTACAAGCCGTTGCAGGCCGACGCCAAAACCTGGCCGCTGCCCTGGGTGCAGGCCCAGGTGCGGATTGTTGAGGAGACTGCCGACGACGGTACCGTCAGCCAATGGCGCGAAGCCGAAGCTGGCGAGAAAGGCGAACTGGTCATTACCCAGCCCTACCCCTACCTCGCGAGAACGTTGTGGGGCGATGGTGACAGCCTGGGCCAGACGCAGTGGCAGGGCGATATCGCGCGCTTTGCCGACGTGTATTTTCGCCGCTGGCAGGGCGAATTCACCTATACCCAAGGCGACTATGCGCGGCGCGGCGAAGAGGGCGCGTTTACCCTGCATGGACGTTCGGATGACGTGATCAATGTCTCTGGTCACCGCATCGGTACCGAGGAAATTGAGGGCGCGATCCTGCGTGACAAGACCCTGCGCCAAGACTCCCCGGTGGGGAACGTGGTGGTGGTCGGTGCGCCCCACGACGAGAAGGGAGAGACCCCGGTCGCCTTCCTTGTTGCGGCTGCGGGTAGAAAGCTCTCGGATGAAGACCTGAGCCGCTTACAAAATCTGGTGCGAACCGAAAAAGGCGCAACCGCTGTGCCATCAGACTTTTTGGTAGTGTCGGCTTTCCCTGAGACCCGCTCGGGCAAGTACATGCGCCGCACGCTGCGCGATATCTTGCTGGATCAGCCGCTGGGTGATTTGTCGACGCTACGGAACCCCGAGTCTGTCGAAGAAATTCAGGGTGCGGTGGCGCAATGGAGAGACTTTGGTCGCCTCGCCGAGGCGCGCCAAATTATTCAGACCTGGCGCTACCTGCGGGTAGAAACGCACCGCCTGAACGATCAGCACAAGGTCGCTTTACTGGTGATTAATCACCCACCGGTGAATGCGCTCAACGAACGTACGCTCGATGAGCTCCACACCGTCGTGCAACAGCTAGAGCACCAGGATGACGTAGACGCCGTGGTGATCACCGGCGCGCGGGGTGCCTTTGTCGCCGGTGCCGACGTTAAGGAATTGCTCGAGGTCGGCGAAGCCGGTGATATCGAGTCGGCGCGCACTCCCCCCAACGCAGCACAGGCCGCCTTCGCCGCGCTTGAGCAACTCGGCAAGCCTGTCATTGCAGCGGTCAACGGCCCGGCACTCGGTGGCGGTAATGAGCTGGTGCTCGCGTGCTCCTACGTGATAGCGGCGGATCATGCGCAGTTCGGCCAGCCGGAAATCAATCTCAACCTGCTACCCGGCTACGGCGGCACTCAGCGTCTGGTCCGCAAGTTGTACCGTCGCCGCGGCGAAGCGGGTATGGCCGAGGCGTTGCGCCTGATGGTCAGCGGCCGCAATATCTCCACCGCCGAGGCACAAGCCTGTGGGCTCGTAGACGAAGTGGTGACCGAAGCGGGAGCATCACCGGTTGAAGTCGCCATGGCGCGGTTGCGGGCGCACTTTGCCAAGCAGGGCCCACTGTCAGCCGCGCAAGACGAGCACCGCACAGCGTTGGCGGAGCGAGAGTCAGAGATCCCCTACTCCGAGACGATTTTGGAACAGCCTGCGCTACAGCAGGCGCTGTCGCAAATTCGCGCGAGCGGGCGAGATAAGCCCGTTAGCCGGGTACTCGAGGCGGTCGCCCTGGGTGCCAAACAAGGCCAGTCAGCCGGTCTTTTGCGCGAGGCGGAACTGTTCGCTGAGGCAGTCTGTGATCCCGAGTCAGGGCCCACCGGTATCACCGCTTTCCTTGAGAAACGCAGTGCACCCTTGCCAACGCGGTATACCGAGGTCGCGCCCGATGCGTCGGGCGAGCAGGTGGAGACTTTACTGGCTTCGGGTGACTTGTTGCCTATGGGCGCCAGCTTCTTCCCGGGGGTCACACCAATCCCCCGCTATCAGTATGGCTACGGCGTACCCAAATCATCGGAGGACGGTAAACCCGCCCACGGCGATCCGGTCGATGCGGAAATCAAACTGATCTTTGAAACCCCCGATCCCGAACCCAACGAGGCGCTGGTTTACGTGCTGGCCTCGGAGATGAACTTCAATGACATCTGGGCCATCACCGGAATTCCCGTGTCACCCTTTGATGCGCGCGATGCCGATGTGCAGGTCACGGGCTCAGGTGGTGTGGCCATGATCGTCAGACTGGGCAGCGAGCTGATTGCCGAGGGTCGACTGTCCGTCGGTGATGTTTGCACCGTGTACTCAGGTCAGAGCGAGCTGCTCTCGCCAGACCAGGGGCTCGACCCCATGGCGGCGGACTTCCGCATTCAGGGCTATGAGCGTAACGACGGCAGCCACGCGCAGTTTTTAACCGTGCAAGGCCCGCAGCTCCATCCAAAATTGCCGAGCCTCAGTTTTGAGGAGGCGGGGTCTTACGGGCTGACGCTGGGCACGATCCACCGTGCGCTTTATCACACGCTGGATATTGAACCGAGCAAGCGACTCTTTGTTGAGGGCGCATCCACGGGTACGGGTTACGATTGCCTGCGCAGCGCGGTCAGTAGTGGCCTGAGCGTGGTCGGTATGGTCTCCAGCGCCGAGCGCGCAGCACGTGTCGAAGCCGTTGGGGGCGCCGCCGTAGATCGAAAAGATCCACAGTGGGCCACGGCCTTTACACCAGTCCCTGACGACCCCGCGCAATGGGGTGCCTGGGAGCAAGCCGGTGCCGACTTTGTGGCTGCCACAGAAGCCGCGGCCGGAGGCAGTATCGATTATGTCGTCTCCCACGCGGGTGAAACCGCGTTCCCGCGATCGTTCCAGACGCTGGGTGAAGGCGGCGTGCTGACCTTTTATGGCGCCTCCTCGGGCTATCGCTTTACCTTTATGGGCAAAAAAGGCAGCTCGAGCCCGGCAGAGATGTTTACAAGAGCCGGCCTGCGGGCAGGCCAGAGCCTGTTGATCGTGTACGGTCCAGGAGCCGAAGACGGCATAGTCGACCGCGTAGCCATCGAAGCCATCGAGGTGGGCTGTCAGCGTGGGGCGCAAATCGCTGTACTGGTAGACACCGTACCCCAGCGCGAGTTCGTGAATTCTCTGGGCTTTGGCGCGCAGGTGAAGGGTGTGGTGAGTCTCGAGGAGATCGAGCGTCGTCTGGGTGATGACTACGATCCCCCCGGGCCCTTCGCTGAAATGCCAAACCCGTTCACCGAGTCCCAGGCGTTCAAAGAAGCCGTGCGTCTGTTCTCGGATCGAACGCTGAAGCCCATTGGATCGGCTATTGCACCTTTCCTTCGTAATACCCTCGACAAGCGAGGCCTGCCAGATGTCGTATTTGAGCGCGCTGGCCGCGATGGACTCGCATTGGCAACTTCCTTGGTGAAACCCAATGTGGGCAAGGTGGTCTACGCAGAAGAACTCAGCGGCAACCGCTTTACCTTCTATGCGCCACAAGTGTGGATGCGCCAGCGTCGTATTTTGATGCCCAGCGCAGAGATCCGCGGAACGCACCTCAACACCGCGCGTGAATTCGCCGAGATGCAGGAGCGCATCGCCGCGGGTCAAATTGATGTCTTGCCACCGCTGGCAAGGCCGATCGAAGACATCGCCGAGATCCACCAGGCGATGTGGGAAAACCGGCACGGTGGTGCCAACTATGTCGTGACCCATGCGCTCCCACGTATGGGCC
>Ga0181557_1001905_pt1 | contig 22596 bp, 22 predicted proteins | sample 011ome_23_FD_148632 | JGI IMG/M metagenome (GOLD analysis project Ga0181557, IMG submission 148632) | Coastal salt marsh microbial communities from the Groves Creek Marsh, Skidaway Island, Georgia - 011506CT metaG (spades assembly) | ecosystem: Environmental > Aquatic > Marine > Intertidal zone...
GGCACCCGATAACGGCATCAAGTTCTTCTCCTTTGGTGGAACCAAGCTGCCCGATGAGGTTGAGGACCGCATCGAGGGTGCGATGGCAAAGCAGGCCCTCTCACCGACTGGTGCTGGTGTGGGGCGCGTCAAGCGTTTTGCGGATGCCGAGGATCGCTATGTCATGCATCTGCTCTCCACCTTGGATCGCGATCTGACCGGACTGCACGTGGTCCTGGACTGCGCTCATGGTGCTGCCTCTGGAATTTCTCCCCGAGTGTTTCGTGATGCCGGGGCCACCGTCACGGTCATCGGTGATGACCCGGACGGCTTGAACATCAATAAGGGGTATGGGTCCACCCATCTCGAGAATCTGCAGACCACTGTTCTCTCCGTGGGAGCCGACTTTGGTATCGCCCACGATGGTGACGCAGATCGGGCGCTTGCCATTGATCACACCGGTCGCGTTATCGACGGGGATCACATCATGGCGATTCTCGCTCTCGGGATGAAAGAGGAGGGCACGCTGACCTCCGACACCCTGGTGGCGACGGTGATGTCGAACCTCGGGCTTCGCAAATCTATGGCCCAGCACGGAATCACTCTGATCGAATCAGCTGTGGGTGACCGTTACGTCCTCGAGGACTTGGCAACCAGCGGTGCAAGCCTTGGCGGAGAACAATCGGGACATATCATCCTGACCGAGCATTCCACCACCGGTGACGGGATTCTGACGGGCATCCAGCTTGCCCGCGAGGTGGTGAGAACAGGAAAGACGTTGGCAGAGTTGGCCGACGTCATGGATGTTTACCCCCAGGTGTTGATCAACGTCTCGGGAGTGGACCGTAGCCGTCTCGCCGATGACGATGAAGTTCACGCAGCCATCGTCGCTGCAGAAGCTGAACTGGGAGACACCGGTCGGGTGCTGTTGCGCCCCTCGGGGACTGAAGCCCTGATTCGTGTCATGGTCGAAGCAGCAGACGAGTCCACTGCCACTCGAGTGGCCGAGAGTCTTGCGGCCGTCGTGAAGAATCGACTTCAGACCTAGATTCTGCGCAGCAGAATCTTCCGAATGCGGTGATCCGCTTCCTTCTGCAAAATCAGGGATGCCCTCGGCCTAGTGGGCAAGATGTTATCCACGAGGTTGGGTTCATTGATACTCGACCAAATTCTTTGGGCCTCGGCACGAGCCTCTGATTCCTCCAACATCGCATAACGGTGGAAGTAGCTCTCGGGGTTTTGAAACGCTCCCTGTTGTAGTTGGAGGAAACGGTCTTCGTACCACCGGGCTATATCCGGGGTTCTCGCATCCACAAAGATTCCAAAGTCGAAGAGATCACTCACGGCTAGAGCAGACGATGTCGCCGGCGGTGCGAGGACGTTGAGTCCCTCAATGATGAGAATGTCGGGTTGCTCTATGTCAATCGTCTCGCCCTCGACCCGGTCATAACTCAGGTGCGAGTACACGGGAGCGCTGACCGACCCCACACCGCTTTTAATCTGGGACACAAACCTCAGAAGCGCACGGGTGTCATAGCTCTCCGGGAACCCTTTGCGCTCCAGTAGGCCCTGTTTCTGCAGCTCTGCCAGAGGCAACAAGAAACCATCGGTGGCCACCAAGGCGACGCGCGGAGTATCGGGATTCCTGGACAAAAGCTCCTGCAGGACTCGGGAGGTGGTGGATTTGCCTACTGCCACACTCCCCGCAACACCAATGACGAAGGGAGTGTGGGACACATCGTCCCCCAAGAACTCCCTCGTCAGGGAGTGAAGATGCCGTGCTCCTTCGACGTACAAGGAGAGAAGCCTGGCCAGTGGCTGGTAGACCTCGACAACCTCTGAGCCGTCAAGCATGTCGCCAACAGACCGAACCCTCGCGATGTCGCCCTCCGAGAGTGGCAAAGGTGCTTTGGGGGCCAGATCTGCCCAGGCCTGTCGGTCGTATTCGACGAAGGGGCTGCTGCTGTCGCTACCGCCGGGGGGCCTTGCCATACTCACCAGGCTAGTGCGGAAGAGGCGGCGGCACCCCATCGCCTAGACTCGCATGCATGTGTGGAATTGTGGGATACGTGGGCATGCGACCCTGCCAGGACGTCCTGATGGGCGGCCTGAAGCGCCTCGAATACCGCGGATATGACTCCGCTGGCCTCGCCATTCTGGGGCCTAGCGGTGACTTGGTGAGCCACAAAAGAGCGGGCAAGCTCAGCATCCTCGCAGATGATCTGGCGACACGCCCTCTGACCGCGGGAGGGACCGGTATTGCCCACACCAGGTGGGCCACCCACGGCGCCCCCAACGACCTGAACGCTCACCCTCACCTTGCGGATGGCGGCAAGCTGGCCCTCATCCACAACGGCATCATCGAAAACTTTCAAGAGCTGAAAGCTGAGTTAGTCGCAGCGGGTGAAGAGTTCCTCAGTGAGACGGACTCCGAAGTGGCCGCACTCATGGTTGCCCACGAATTTCGCGCACTCGGTGACCTCACCCAGGCGATGAAGGCTGTCGTGGGGCGACTGGAGGGTGCTTTCACCCTGTTGGCGGTCCACTCCGATGCTCCCCATGTTGTCGTGGGCGCAAGGCGCAATTCACCGCTCGTCGTGGGGCTGGGAGAGGGAGAGAACTTCCTGGGCTCCGATGTGGCCGCGTTTGTTGCCTATACGCAAAAAGCTTTGGCCCTGGGTCAGGATCAGATTGTGACCATCACGCCCGACTCGGTGGAGGTCATCACCTTTGAAGGCGAAACTGTCACACCCGGCGAGTTCACCATCGACTGGGATGCTTCTGCCGCTGAAAAAGGTGGTTGGTCGAGCTTCATGGCCAAGGAAATTTCCGAGGAACCCGAAGCCGTTGCCAACACTTTGCGGGGCCGGATTGCTGCTGATGGTGTGGTGACTCTCCCGGAATTAAGCTCGCTCGTTGATGGAGACACCTCGCTGTCCCGAATTATCTTCATTGCGTGTGGAACGGCGGCCTATGCCTCCATGCTCGGCGCGTACGCAATCGAGAAGTGGTCGGGGATTCCCGTTTCGGTAGAGCTTTCGCATGAATTTCGTTACCGCGAACCCGCCGTCGGTCCCGAGACTCTCGTGGTCTCGGTGAGTCAGTCGGGCGAGACCATGGACACCCTGATGGCGGTTCGGTATGCAGCGGAGCGCGGCGCGAAGACGCTCTCCATCTGTAACACTCAGGGCGCCACGATTCCTCGCGAATCGGACGCGGCTCTCTATACGCACGCCGGACCCGAAGTTGCTGTTGCCTCCACCAAGGCGTTCCTCTCGCAGGTGGTGGCCTCCTATCTTCTGGGAATGTATCTCGGCCAAGCCCGAGGTGTTCTTGGGGCAGAGGAGTCACAGGCGCTTGCGCAGGACTTTGACGCTCTTCCGGCCCAGCTGGAGGAGATGGTGCAGACAGGTCCCCGGATCAAAGAGCTTGCGGGGTGGATGGCAGATACACGCTCTGTCTTGTATCTGGGTCGCCACGTGGGCTACCCGGTGGCACTTGAGGGTGCACTCAAGCTCAAGGAGCTCGCCTACATCCATGCGGAAGGCTTCGCTGCAGGTGAGCTCAAGCACGGGCCCATCGCGTTGATTGAGCCCGGCCAGATTGTTTTTGTGATTGTTCCGAGCCCTCGAGACCCCTCCTCCCTTCATAGCAAGGTGGTCTCCAACATCCAGGAGATTCGCGCCAGGGGTGCCCGGGTTATTGCTTTGGCGGAAAAGGGCGACGCTGCAGTATTGCCTTTTGCCGATGAGGTCATCCCCATTCCGCTGGCCTCGACCTTCATGGAGCCTCTGCTGGCCGTCGTGCCCCTGCACATCTTTGGAATGGAACTCGCGGGAGCAAAAGGACTCGATATTGATCAACCTCGTAACCTGGCAAAGTCAGTGACGGTCGAGTAGCGAGCGCTTCGTCATGGTGGTGGGTATTGGAGTAGATCTAGTGGATGTTGAGCGCTTTGAGCGCGCACTCACCAGAACACCGAAACTCCGGGATCGTTTGTTCGGCGGCTCTGATCTGTCTCGCCACGATTTGAGTGCACAATCTTTCGCCGCGCGTTTCGCCGCGAAAGAGGCGACTCTGAAGGCTTTGGGTGGCAATCTCCAGGGCTTTAGCTGGCACGACATTCAGGTCACCGGTGAGGCAGGACAACCACCCACGCTGGTTCTGACAGGCGCCGCACTTGCTCGGGCGCGCGAGCGGGGTGCGTCATCCTGGCACCTATCTCTCAGCCATGACAAAGGGATGGCTCTCGCTTTTGTGGTGATGGAGGGTGCGCAGTGAGGGAGGCGCTGATTCGACCCGCCGCCATTTCCCACAACGTGGGTGTGTTGGCCGAGATGGCAAAGACCCCCAACCTGTTGATTGTGGTGAAAGCCGATGGATATGGTCACGGTGCTCTCACGGCTGCGAGGGCTGCCCTCGAAGGCGGAGCGAATTGGTTAGGCACCGCGGACACTACGGAAGCTCTCGAGCTTCGAGCCGATGGCGTTGAGTCTCGGGTCTTAGCGTGGTTGTTTGGCCCCAGTGAGGACCTCTCTCCGGCTCTTGAGGCAGGAATCGATCTAGGGGTGTCCTCACGTCAGCAACTGGAGCAAGTCATCAGGGCGGTGACTCCGGGCAGGCCTGCTCGAATCCACCTGAAGGTCGACACCGGTCTGGGTCGAAACGGCGCGGACCCCAGGGAGTGGGAGGCACTATTCCAGGCAGCAAAGTCGGCCCAGGACTCCGGCGTCGTCGTTGTGGTCGGCCTTTTCACCCACCTTTCCGGAACCTCCCCTGAGGCTGATGAACAGCAGGGCGTGGTCTATGAGCAAGCTCTCGCGGTGCTGGATTCGGTGGGACTCCAACCTGAGATCCGCCATGTCGCCTCGAGCATTGGAACGAGTGATTCTCCCGGTCTCGCTCACGACATGGTGCGGGTCGGAGCTGCTGCTTACGGGGTTCCCGTGACTCCCCGCTATCGCGAGGTGGGCCTTATCCCCGCAATGCGAGTCAGCGGTCAGCTCATCTTGGTGAAACGGGTCCACGAGGGACTGGGGGTCGGCTATGGCCACACCTACCGCACCAGCTCGGAGACAACGCTCGCTCTCGTTCCCCTGGGCTATGCCGATGGAATTCCCCGTCATGCCTCCAATGCGGGACCTGTGACCATCGATGGTCAACGCTTCCGTGTTTCTGGTCGTATTTCGATGGATCAGTTCACGGTTGACGCGGGTGAGTCTGCCGTTCATGAAGGTCAGTGGGCCGTGTTGTGGGGGGACCCGTCCCAGGGTGAACCGAGTGCGAATGATTGGGCAGAAGCTGCCGGCACGATTGCCTATGAAATCGTCACCCGGTTGGGATCCAGAATTCCTCGCGTGGTGGCGTAATGAAACTGGTCATCCCGACAAGCGCCGAGATGGAGCGCTGGGGGCAGCTGTGTGGAGCAGTCGCGAGGGCAGGCGATGTTTTGGTGCTGACGGGTGACTTGGGTGCCGGAAAAACTACTTTCGCGAGGGGTTTCGGTGAGGCACTGGATCTTGAGACCCCGGTGGCAAGCCCGACCTTTATCGTCGCGAGAACTCATCCCCGCCAGCAGGCTGAGCTGCCTGCTCTGGTGCATCTGGATGCTTACCGACTGGGGTCAGCGGCGGAACTTGATGAGCTCGATATTGATGTGGAGAATTCGATTGTGCTCGCCGAGTGGGCAGCGCCCTTCGCTGGGGCACTGGCATCCTCGTGGGTGGAAATCTCGATTGCCAGGCCGGTGGGGGATTCCCCAGACCTGGACAGTGATGAACCCCGCGAGGTCAGCCTGAGTGCTCGTGGCGAACACGGGGACTTGTTCGATCGACTGATCAAGGCAAGCGAGGAATTCCATGTTCCTGGCAGTTGATTCATCACTCGGGACTTCGGTTGCCGTGGTGTCCTCGGAAGGCCACATTCTGTCCGAGTGCTCCAGCGAAGATACGCGAGGTCATGCCGAGAACATCGGTGCTCTCCTACAGGATGCTCTGGCCAGCGCCGGAATAGCGGCGTCAGATGTCACCCACGTCGTGATGGGGGTCGGGCCAGGGCCTTTCACAGGTTTGCGTGTGGGGATGGCCGCTGCAGAAGCTTTCGCCCATTCGAGGTCTCTTCCCTTGATTCCTCTCGTGAGTCATGATGCTGAAGCTCTCGGTGCGGGTGAGGTGGTGATCGTGACGGATGCGAGGCGCGGAGAAGTTGCCTACTCCGTCTACCAGGGGGAGTCCGTCTTCAGGCGAGTCCTCGGACCGGCTCTTGCTCGACCCGAGAATCTTGAGCACGAGCTCGGGGAGCACAGTTCGCTGCTACGCATCCAAGTCGAGACCATCTCCGCCGGGAAACTGGGTCAGGTGGCCCACGCCTACCTCACAGCCGGAGTCGCTCCTGAGTCGAGAGCACCACAGTACCTCCGCGCCCCGGATGTGACGGTGGCTCCATGACCTACGTGTTGAGCCGAGCCCAGCTCGAAGACCTGCCTCCGATGATCGAGCTAGAGGCCGCCCTGTTCGGTTCTGATGCCTGGCCGCCGGAGCTCATGGTCGCGGAAGTTTCCTATCCCGAGAGCTACTATCTGGTGGCCAGAGAGCACGGACGCGATGAGATTGTCGGCTACGGGGGTCTGCGCGCAGCGCGCCGGGATGCCTGGCAGGGCGATATTCAAACTCTCGCGGTGGTTCCGGAGCACCGTCGGACGGGTCTCGGACGAACACTCCTTCGCGCGCTCCTTGCGGAGGCGTCAGCTCGTGGAGTTGGCGATGTTTTTCTCGAAGTACGTGCAGACAATGACGCTGCGGTGGCGTTGTATGAGTCGGAGGGGTTTGAGGCGATTGATCGGCGCGTCGGGTACTACCAGCCCGATGGGGTGGACGCCATCGTGATGCGCTTGCAGAGTCTGACGCCAGGTCCAGGATGGGCGGTGGCTGATGAGTGAGCCGTTGGTGCTGGGCATAGAAACCAGCTGTGATGAGACCGGTGTGGGTATTGTCCGTGGCTCCACGCTCCTCGCCCACAGCGTTGCCTCCTCTATGGAGGAGCACGCTCGATACGGAGGGGTGGTCCCAGAAGTTGCCGCGCGAGCCCACTTGGAGGCTCTTCCCCAGGTGCTCTTGGATGCTCTGGCGAAAGCCGGGGTGTCGTATTCAGACCTGGACGGGATTGCGGTGACGAGCGGGCCGGGCCTTGCCGGAGCACTCATGGTCGGAGTCGGGGCTGCCAAAGCATTAGCGGTGAGTCTTGGGTTGCCCCTCTACGCAGTGAACCATCTCGTCGGTCACGTGGGAGTGGAGTGCCTGGCGGAGGGAGAGGACGCCCTGAAGGCGCCGACCATTGCGTTGCTGGTGTCTGGTGGTCACACCTCGCTCCTATTGGTTCGGGACCTGGTGAACGATGTTGAGTTGCTGGGGGAGACCATTGATGACGCCGCAGGTGAGGCTTTTGACAAGGTAGCTCGCGTGCTCGGATTGCCTTATCCGGGCGGACCAGAAATCGATCGGGTGGCGAAATCCGGAGACCCTGAGTTTTTTCGGTTCCCCCGGGGGCTGACCGCGCACAAAGATCAGGACAAACATCGATACAACTTCTCGTTCTCAGGCTTGAAGACCGCTGTTGCCCGCTATGTCGAATCCGCGAGGGCTCGAGGCGAGGATATCGACGTGCCCTCGATCGCCGCCTCCTTTCAGGAAGCGGTTGCGGATGTATTGATCCAGAAATCGATTCAGGCGTGTCGCGACCACGACACTCCCCGGTTGCTCTTGGGCGGCGGCGTTGCCGCAAACTCTCGCGTGAGAGGCCTAGCCCAGGAGCGGTGCGACCAAGCAGGAATTGACCTTCGGGTCCCACCGCTCTCACTCTGCACCGATAACGGGGCCATGATTGCAGCGTTGGGTGCTCAGAGAATGATGGCCGGGTTTGAACCCTCGTCACTGTCGAGCGGGGTCTTCTCGACTCTCTCGCCCTCCATCATTCAGCTCTAGGGTCTGCCTGGGTAGTCTGGGAGCATGAGCGACCAGCTGCAGCACTCTGAAAGAGAGGAACCCGAGGTCATTACAGAGGTCTCGGTGTCGGAAATCTCCGTGGAGCGGACCGGTTCGCTGCCGGCCCGGAGCGAACCAAAAACCGGCAGCGCGCTCTCCAGGGTTGCCTTAGGGGTCGGTGTTTTTAGTCTTCTCTCTGCCCCTGTTTTTGGCGTCGGCATCGTGCCCGCCATCGTGGGCATCATTCTGGGTCACATCGCCAGGCGCGGTGAGCCGGTGAGTCGTATTCGAGCCACCATCGGTGTGGGCCTGAGCTACGTCGCATTGGTCATCGGGACCGCGGTGTTGGTGTTGGTAGCACTCCCCATTGTTTTGGCCTTCTTGGTCAGCTCGGGTTACGTACTCGCCAACTAAGCCACCCGATCGGCCAGTATGGCCGTCTTTATCCCGGCAATGCGGGTGAGGATGAGCGTGGCGGTGTCGGTCCCCTCGAGGGGGAGCGTTGTGCGCAGTGCCGCTGGGTCAACATCAATACCGCGCTTCTTGATTTCCAGTGTTCCCAGGTCAGCGCCGCGGATAAGTGCCTGAACGTTCTTGGTGGAGTAGGGCACGCTCTCGCGCACTCGAAAGCACTGGACAAGGGGTGAGTAAATCGGCTCAGGACCGGTCATATAGGCGATGGTGTGATCAATCATGTGAGCACCGTGCTCTCGGGCGAGGTCGCCAATCAGGCGGGCACGAATAACGGCGCCATCAGGCTCCGCAATGTAGTCCTGAAGATCACCGACCGGCGCATCTGGCGAGTCTCTTGGACCAGTGATCTCCGCTCCTCCACCATCTCTAAGGACCAAAGCGCTCCTGGTGATGCCCTCGCGGGCCAGTGCGCCGAACCAGAGCACGACCTCGACAACGCTGCCCTTCCAGGAGACCCACTGCGCTTCGCATCCCTCAGGGATGAGGTCTCGATCCATGCCCGGAGCAAGTTTGATTCCAGTGGGGCGGGATGTTGCCTGGTGGAAAACCCACTCGAGTGAGGGTGACCAATCGTCAGGGTTCTGGAAGCGGGTGCTCCCCTCTCGCCTCGCCGGATCGAACCACAGGGCTTCGGCGTCGGAAAGGTCCGCAGTTTCCGCATCAATATGTTCCACAGTCACGGTGTCAAAAGGCTGGAGGTTATAGGCGGCGAGTGCGGCGGTGACGTCATCTCTTTCCAGCGCCAGAACGGTAAGTCCCGCTCCGGCAAAGGCGAGGGAATCACCGCCCAGTCCGCAACCGGCATCGGTGACGGAGGTGACCCCTGCCTGAAGAAAACGTCCCGCGTGATGGCTCGACACTTCTAGTCGCGAGGCAACTTCGAGCCCTTCCGGGGAGAACAGCATCCGATCCGCAAAGTCTCCAAACTTGTCGTGTGCTTTTGCCCGCAGCGATACCTGTCCCATGACGGCACTCACCGTATCCAAGGAATGACCTTGTTTTCGCAGATGTGCCACTGTGCGGAGAACATCATTCGGGGAGTGTGGCTCATCCATGCTGGAGAGCAGACGGAGAGCGTCCGGCGTGAGAAGTGCGTCTAGTTCGTGTCTCTCCACGGCCCCATTCTGTCAGGGCGACACGAACTGGCACTCGTATTGCGCGAGTGCTAATGGGTTCGCTACAGTTGGGTTAGCACTCGAATAGTGAGTGTGCTAACTAAGAGTCTCAGAAAGAGGTCAACCGTGTCGGTCTCCATCAAACCGCTCGAAGATCGCATTGTGATCAAGCAGGTCGAAGCAGAGCAGACCACTGCTTCTGGTTTGGTCATTCCTGACACCGCGAAAGAAAAGCCTCAGGAAGGCGAAGTTGTCGCGGTAGGTCCCGGTCGCTTCGATGACAATGGCAACCGAGTTCCCATGGATGTTGCTGTGGGAAATCGCGTGCTCTACTCGAAGTACGGCGGCACTGAAGTGAAGTTCGGCGCAGACGAGTATCTCGTCCTGTCGGCTCGCGATGTGCTTGCCATCGTGGAGCGCTAAGAGCAAAACCAACTGTAAAAGAAGGCCCACACACTGTGTGGGCCTTCTGGTGTTGAAGCCATAAACCCGGGTATAGCCTGAGGCGGTGAATGAGTCCACCCGCCAGAGAGACGGTTTCCTTGCCGCCGCTGCGGCCTATGGTCTCTGGGGGCTCCTTCCCGCCTACTTTGTGGCTCTGGATCCCAGCGGTCCGATAGAAATTCTTGCGTTTCGCATTGTGTTGTCTCTCGTTTTTTGCGTCGTGATTCTGGCCATTATGCGGAGACTCCCGAGAACGGCAGCGCTTCTGCAAGATCCCAACATTCTTCGGTTCTCAGCGTTAGCCGCCGTGTTGATCTTGATCAACTGGTCGGTCTATGTCTACGCGTCCCTCAACCAATTCATCGTGGAGGCAGCGCTCGGCTATTTCATCAACCCCCTAGTCACGGTGGCGCTGGGAGTCGTTGTGTTGAAAGAGAAATTGCGCCCCCTGCAATGGGGCGCCCTTGCCCTCGCTGTGCTGGCGGTTGTTGTACTCGCAGTCGGGTATGGATCAGTGCCCGTGATTTCGTTGACGCTCGCGTTCTCCTTTGGGTTTTACGGTTTTGTGAAAAACCGCATGGGGCCGACGGTCAAGTCTCTGGACAGTCTGACCCTGGAGACTCTCTGGCTCACGCCCATTGCCCTGGGACTCCTGGTCTGGGTCTACCTCAGCAGTGGTCTGACTCTGGGAACGCTCGGCACCGGTCACACATCGTTGTTGCTGATGGCGGGAGCAGTGACCTCGATTCCGTTGCTGTTTTTTGGCGCGGCGGCCCGTCGTCTTCCCCTGTCCGTGATCGGCCTGATGCAGTACTTGGCGCCGGTAATGCAGTTCACCTTTGGGGTCGCAATCATGGGTGAGCCGATGCCTCTGGAGCGCTGGATCGGTTTCTCTTTGGTCTGGGTTGCTCTGGTAATTCTCAGCATTGATGCCCTGACTCACCGTCGAAATCGGTTGTTCAATCCGGCTAATCACTGACATTTTGGGCTTCTTGCGGGTTAACCCGGCCTAAGCCCGTTACACGGATGTAACCAAACTGGCTTGTTTCCGGCACAAAATGCACCTAAGTTAGGAAGCTGTGGCTATGTTTGGCATGGCCACTTTCTTTACATCAAGTAAACATAAGGAGCATCATGAGCGTATTTTCGAAGGCTGGGAGTGGTTTTGCCATTCTCGCTGCCTCCGCGCTAGTGCTCAGCGGCTGTGCAGCCGCTGAAGAAGCAGCTCCAGAGGCCACAGATGCAGCGGAAACTTCTGCTGCAGCTGAATCTCTGGCGCTGAAGATCGGTACGGCCCTGCCCGTTACCGGTTCTCTTGCATTCCTCGGACCACCCGAAGAAGCAGGTGTAGCTCTTGCAGCTGCAGACATCAACGCCGCAGATGCTGGAATCAGCATTGAGGTTGTTTATGGTGACTCCGGTGACCTCGACAACAAGGCATACGAAACCGAAATCCCCCGTCTTCTGAACGAGGGCGTTTCTGCAATCGTGGGTGCTGCATCCTCGAGTGTGTCCCTGTCTTTCATCGACCAGGTGACCAAGGAAGCAGGCGTTCTGCAGATTTCTCCTGCGAACACCTCTACTACTCTCTCTGACTACGACGACGACGGACTGTACTTCCGTACCGCACCTGCAGACTTCCTGCAGGGTGAGGCACTGGGTCAGCTGCTCGCAGCCGATGGTCACGAGACTGCTGCATTCCTGACTCTGAATGACGCCTACGGCATCACTCTTCAGGAAGAAGCAACCAAGGCATTTGAGGCCGCCGGTGGTACCGTTCTCGGTTCCGCTTCGGTGAACACTGGTGACACCAACCTGACCTCTCAGGTCAACGAGGTTGTTGCACTTGACCCCGATGCCCTCGTTGTCATCCTCTTCGATGAGACCAAGACTGCTGTCCCCGAGATTGTTGCCGCTGGTTTCCCCAACGCCAACATGTACTTCACGGACGGTAACTTGGCCAACTACTCAGAGGACTTCCCCGCAGGAACCCTGACCGGTTCTAAGGGAACCCTGCCTGGTCCTACTTCGACCAGCATCTCCGATGACTACAAGGACCGCGCTGACGCTGTCTGGATGGAGATGGGTAACCCCTCTTTGTTCGGTGACGACGTCTGGGCATACAGCACTGAGTCTTATGACGCAGTGGTCCTCGTTGCACTTGCAGCACTCGCAGCCGGTTCTACCGACTCTCGTGCAATTGCAGACAAGATGCAGGAAGTCTCCGGTGGCTCCGGTGGTGGCGAGAAGTGCACCACCTTCGCTGCCTGTGCAGACATCATCAACGGTGGTGGAGTGGCTGACTACGATGGCCTCTCCGGCGGAATCGCCTTCGGCGACAACGGTGACCCCACCGAAGCTGCTATTGGTATCTACCAGTACGCAGATGACAACACCTACGCACCCATCAACTAATTTGATGAGCGCTAGCTGACGGTTGTCAGACGCGAAAGGCCCCGGCGTAAATGCCGGGGCCTTTTGCTTGTCTCTGTGTCGTTCTGGGCTAAAAAGTGTTGGATCACTCATGAACCCAGTTACGAGGAAGCGTGGGTAGTAAGGAGCTCTGCCCCAGCAGTGCGCAGTCCAGAATTTGCTACAGCAGGGATTTCAGGGTGGTGGGAGCCTCTCTAGGCGCCGAGGGACCCTAGATAGAGCTCAATCACCTTGGGATCGTTCAGGAGGTCCCTGCCGCTTCCGGTGACTGCATCTTTACCCTGATCGAGGACGTACCCACGATCACAGATTTGCAGGCATCGACGGGCGTTCTGCTCCACCATGATGGTTGTCACACCGGCTTTATTGATATCCGAGACACGGAGGAACGCTTCGTCCTGCCTGACTGGTGAGAGTCCGGCAGAGGGCTCATCCAGGAGCAACACTGAAGGATTCATCATGAGGGCTCGCCCCATCGCTACCATCTGACGCTCTCCACCGGAGAGTGAACCAGCGCGCTGCTTGAGCCGAGCTCCCAGCTCGGCGAACAAACTAGTCACGAGCTCAAGGCCTTCGGCGTACTTGTCGGGTTTTTGGTATACACCCATTTGAAGGTTCTCTTCAATAGTGAGGCTAGGGAAGACGTTGTTGTTTTGCGGAACGTAGCCAACTCCGCGCTCCACAAGCTTGTCTGCTTTAAGACCGGTGATGTTTTCACCATTCAAGAAAACTGCACCCTCTCGGACCTTGGACTGGCCAAAGATCGCCTTCAAAAGAGTTGACTTACCAGCACCATTCGGGCCAATAATCCCGATTAGCTCGCCTTCGCGCGCAATGAGATTACATCCGTTGAGGATGTTTACTCCGGGGAGGTAGCCGGCAACGAGGTTGTCGACGTTGACGACGACATTCTTTTCATCGGTCATGCTTTACTTCTCTCCTTTCGGGAGAGTAATTCGTCCCGTTACGACGCCAAGGTCAACATCCTGGTGGCTTCCGAGGTACGCATCGACGACTGCTTCGTCTTTCATGACATCCTCTGGTGGACCCTCTGCGATGATGCGCCCCTCGGCCATGACAATGACCCAGTCAGCGATGTGACGGACCATGTGCATGTCGTGTTCCACGAAAAGTACTGTCATACCTTCAGTCTTGAGGTCAAGAATGTGCTCCAGAAGTGATTCTGTGAGCGCAGGGTTCACGCCGGCCATTGGCTCATCCAACATGACCAACGTGGGTTTGGTCATAAGCGCACGTGCCATTTCGAGGAGCTTCCGCTGGCCACCTGAGAGGCTTGCCGCGAAATCATCTTTGAGCTTGAGGAGTTTGAAGCGTTCCAGAATTTCGAGTGCTCGCTCTTCGATTTCCTCTTCTTGTTTTTTCCACAAGAAGGGGAAAATCGACTGGAACAGAGATTCACCAGTCTGGTCTTTAGCGCCTAGTTTCATATTCTCGAGGACAGTCAGCAGACCTAATGCTTTCGTCAGCTGGAATGTCCGGACCTGGCCCATTTTCGCAACTTTGTGCGCGGGGACACCCGCAAGGTCCTTCCCTGAGAATGACCAGGTACCGGTGTCGGGCTTATCGAAGCCAGTGAGCAGGTTGAAGAGGGTCGTCTTTCCTGCTCCGTTCGGTCCAATCAGGGCGGTGATCGCTCCACGGGGGATCTCAACGTGCTCAACATCGACGGCCACCAGACCGCCGAACTTCCGGGACACATGGTCAGCGACCAGAATTGGGTCAACCTTCTTCACGCCGGGGGACGCATCCCCAACATGCAATCCCGTGGACTTTTGTGGGGCCTTCTTGAGCGGCTTACTTCCGGACAAAGGTCAACTCCCTCTTGTCGCCAACGATTCCTTGCGGCCTGACGATAACGATTACCACAAGGAGGATTCCTACCAGAACAAAGCGCAACGCTCCTGCCTGAGCGGAAGATAGAGCTCCTAACAAGCCGGCGTCGGCCATGGCAGGGAGAAGCGAGCCGAGGAACGCTTGTAGCACCCAAAAGATAACTGCGCCGAGAAGCGGTCCGAAGACGGTGGCGGCCCCGCCGAGGAGGAGTGCTGTCCAGACGAAGAAAGTCAGAGAGGTCGCAAAGAGCATCGGATTAGCCGAGGAAGGCAAGACATAGAGAGCTCCTCCCAGACCGGCGACAATCCCTCCCACAACCAGTGCCTGCATCTTGTAGGCGAAGACGTTCTTTCCCAAGGCTCGCACAGCATCCTCGTCTTCGCGGATACCTTTGATGACGCGACCCCACGGGCTTCGAACAAGTCGCCAGAGGAGCAACGCAGCTAAGGCGAGCACTACCAGCGCAAAGATCAAGACCCAGAACTGGTTAGCGGTGTAGCTCCAGGGCCCAAAGCCATAGGTCCCGTCCGGGAAGGGGTTGATAGAACGGAAATCATTCGCGTAGGCAACCAGACCATCAGCAGAGCCTGTTGTCTTGATCCAGGTCGTCGATAGCAGCAACAGTCGAACGATTTCGGCCGCGGCAATCGTCACAATCGCGAGATAATCCCCTCGCAATTGAAGCGTGGGTATTCCGAGGAGGACCGCAAAGAGAGCTGACGCCGCCATGGAAGCCAAGAAAGCCGCCCACCAGGGGAATCCAAACGTCAAGGTTGAGATTGCGTAGCCGTACGCCCCCACAGCCATGAAGCCGGCAATACCAAAGTTCAGTAGGCCCACAAAACCGAAGTGGATGGCAAGACCGAGTGCCGCCATGGCGAAGGCAATCGTGACAGGGCTGAACAGCGCCTGTGCGGTATTGATGAAGATTGAATTGATATCCATGTGACGGTCCCTAACCTATTCGCTCTCGTCTACCCAAAATTCCCTGCGGGCGGAAGAGCAGGATGATGATCATGACGAGCAACGCACCGACGTACTTCAGGTCGGACGGGATGAATTGAGCTGAGGTCTCAATTAGGACACCCACAATCATGGCGCCCACGAAAGCTCCAAAGGCAGTGCCAAGCCCCCCGAGAACTCCCGCGGCGAAGATGAAGAGCAAGATTTTTTCTCCCATGTCCCACTTGAGACCAGGGCGGAAATAAGCCCACAGAATACCTGCAAGGCCCGCCAAACCGCCTGCCATGATCCACACCACGCGAATCACCTGGTCGACGTTGATTCCCGAGGCGGCCGCAAGGTCTGCGTTATCGGAGACGGCGCGGGTGGCCTTCCCCATCTTGCTACGGAGCAACCAGAAAGCGAAGGCGACGAGCACCACGAGGCTCACGCCCATACTGACGAGGTCATTCACACTCAGAGTGACAGTGCGGAAAATCGGGATTTCGGGCGAACCCAGTGCTCCCGGAAGTTGCTCCGTTCCTCCACCCAGGAACGCCTGAGTGATGTAGCGGAAGGTGAGCGAAAGCCCAATGCTCACAATCATGAGCTGGACAATGCCGACGCCCCTGGCTCGCAACGGCGCCCAGACCGCAGCATCGAGACCCCACCCGAACAGAGCTGACAGAGCAACCGCAAGCGGGAAGGACAAGAGAAGAGGGACACCCGCGAGAGTAAGGAACAGGGTGAACAGCGCGCCCATGGTCACCATCTCACCGTGTGCAAAGTTGGGCAGCGCGGTAGTTCCAAAGACCAGCGAGAGACCAATAGCTGCGAGACCCAGCAATAAACCAAAGTTCAACCCTGCGAATACCCGCATGAAGAATTGGTCGAGTTGGCTGGTGGGGTTTCTCTCACCCTCTCCAATAAAGAAGTTCCACACGACGGTGTTAGTGAAGCCCCATTCGACTGTCTGGGTAGCGCCACCCTCCAGCACTGCAATTCCTTCGGGCAGAGTGTCCTCTACGAGCGTGATGAGGTAGCTACCCGCCTCAGGAACTCCGATCGACCATTTGCCGTCGGCGTCTGTCACAACCTCCGCGGTGTAGCCGTTTCCTTCAACAATGATTCTCACTCCCTGGAGCGGAGTGCCCTCATTCTTGACGTTTCCGAGAATCTTGTTCTCGTATTCATCTCCGACGGTGTCGGCCATCGCGGGTGAGGCGAACAGAACCCCGGCAAAAGCCAGAATGGCGATGAGAAGCATCTTCATTCCTCGAGCAAAGAAAGTGTGATTCTCTGTAGTAGCGGAACTCACGGGGCCTCCTGGTGCTGGTGCAACAGACAACCGAGTGCGGTTTCTCTGTGCGTCGTCGTTGACACGATCGATATGGGTCATATGTGTTCTGTCTTTGCCTCACAGTAAACAGTTCCCCCATTATGCCGATGTATCGCGCTGAGGTCTAACCAGTTACGATGGAGACACACCACAGTGAGCGCTTTCCGGGCATAAACCCGGCGAAAATCGGGGTCAGAACAATGGCAGATGAGAATCCCTTCGGTTTCGTAGGGCTGACCTACGACGATGTCATGTTGCTTCCCGCTCACACCGATGTGATCCCGAGCGAAGCTGACACCTCGTCTCAACTGACAAAAAATATCCGCCTGTGGGCGCCCTTGCTTTCCTCCGCCATGGACACGGTCACCGAAGAGCGCATGGCTATTGCGATGGCACGCCAAGGTGGAATTGGCATTCTGCACCGCAACCTCTCTATTGAGGACCAAGCCTCCGCCGTGGACAAGGTGAAGCGCAGCGAGTCAGGCATGATCACCAACCCCGTCACCATCACCCCTGACGCCACCGTCGCAGATGTTGACGAACTGTGCGCGACCTTCCGAGTCTCCGGAGTCCCGGTGGTCGAGGGCGATGGACTTTTGGTCGGAATCATTACAAACCGAGATATGCGCTTTGTGGCCCGCGACAAAGCCCACACCACCCTGGTCAAAGATGTGATGACGAAGGGAGACCTTGTCACGGGCCATGAAGGCATCTCTCCGGAGGAAGCTCTCGCCATTTTCGCCACGAAGAAGATTGAGAAGCTTCCCTTGGTGGACAAGAGTGGTCACCTCAAGGGCCTCATCACCGTCAAGGACTTCGATAAGAGCGAGAAGTATCCCCACGCCACAAAAGATCCCGAGGGTCGACTTCGTGTGGGGGCTGCCATTGGATTCTTCGGCGACGCGTGGGAGCGAGCGGGGGCACTTCTGGAGGCAGGAATTGACGTGCTCGTCGTGGACACCGCCAACGGGGATTCCAAGGGTGTCCTGGACATCATCCAAAAGATCAAGAAGGACAAAGCTTTCCGCGGTGTGGAGGTCATCGGGGGCAACATCGCGACCAAAGAAGGTGCACAGGCAATAATCGACGCGGGTGCGGACGCCGTCAAGGTGGGTGTGGGTCCCGGGTCCATTTGCACCACTCGCGTGGTAGCAGGAGTGGGAGTGCCTCAGATCACCGCTGTGTATGAGGCATCGCTTGCGGCAAAGAAGGCGGGCATCCCGCTAATCGCCGACGGTGGCTTGCAGTATTCCGGTGATATTGCCAAGGCCCTCGTGGCCGGGGCGAACACTGTGATGCTCGGGTCCCTACTTGCAGGGACCGATGAGAGCCCGGGAGATCTCGTGTTCGTCAATGGTAAGCAGTTCAAGAACTACCGCGGGATGGGTTCACTCGGCGCTCTTCAAACCAGAGGCAAGAAGACCTCCTATTCACGAGACCGCTACTTCCAAGCCGATGTTCCGAGCGACGAGCAGCTGATCGCTGAGGGTATCGAAGGTCAAGTTCCTTACCGAGGCCCCTTGGGCTCGGTGGTGTATCAACTCCTAGGTGGGCTCCGGCAATCGATGTTCTACACCGGAGCGGCGACCGTGGACGAGCTTAAAAAGCGCGGAAAGTTTGTCCGGATTACTCCTGCGGGTCTGAAGGAGTCACATCCCCATGACATCCAGATGGTCATCGAAGCCCCCAACTACAAGCGATAGTCCGCGGGTAGGGTAGAGCACGTGAATGAGGTCGAAATTGGTCTGACCAAGCGCGCCATTCGGGGGTACTCCTTCGATGACGTCGCAGTGGTCCCCTCCAGGAGAACCCGAGACCCCGAAGACGTCTCGGTGAGCTGGAGTATCGACGCCTTCTCCTTCTCTATGCCCGTTATTGCAGCCCCCATGGACTCGGTGATGTCTCCCGAGACCGCGATTGCCGTGGGGAAGCTCGGTGGTCTTGGAGTCCTCAACCTGGAGGGTCTGTGGACGCGGTATGAGGATCCCGCCGCCGCTTACGAAGAGATCGCGAACCTCACTGAGGACAACGCCACCGAAGGTTTGCAACGGATCTATGCTGAGCCCATCAAAGAGGAGCTCATTTCCGCCAGGCTCCAGCAGATTCGTGATGCTGGGGTTCCGGTAGCCGGAGCGCTCTCGCCTCAGCGGACCCAGGAGTTCTCCAGCACTGTGCTCTCTGCGGGCGTGGACCTTTTTGTCATTCGCGGCACCACGGTGAGTGCTGAGCACGTCAGTCAAAACCGCGAGCCCTTGAATCTCAAGCAATTCATCTATGACCTCGACGTTCCCGTCATCGTAGGAGGTGCTGCGACCTACACCGCCGCGCTGCATCTCATGCGAACCGGAGCAGCTGGTGTGCTGGTCGGCTTTGGTGGGGGAGCAGCATCCAGCACCAGAGCGGCTCTGGGTATCAACGCCCCCATGGCGACAGCAATTTCCGATGTCGCCAGCGCGAGGCGCGATTACTTAGATGAGTCGGGTGGGCGCTACGTCCATGTCATTGCCGATGGTGGCCTCGGTCGAAGTGGAGACATCGTCGCAGCCATCGCAACCGGAGCCGACGCGGTCATGCTCGGGTCGACCCTGGCTCGCTCCCAAGAGGCTCCGGGTCGGGGCTGGCACTGGGGTCCAGAAGCTCACCACCACACTCTTCCTCGCGGATATCGCGTCCGCGTCGGTGTTGAGGGAAGCCTGGAACAGGTTTTACTCGGCCCCGCACACTCTGCTGATGGACGCACAAACTTGGTGGGGGCGCTTCGCCACTCGATGGCAACCTGTGGTTACTCGGACCTCAAAGAGTTCCAGCGCGTCGACGTTATCGTCCAGCGCTAAGGATTCGGGTCACACCCAGCCACGGGCTCTAGCCTGAAGGCTGTGAAACGAGGGGGTCGCCTGTGTGGAGTGTAGCGACGCGTCCTAAATGGATTGCGGCACTCTTCCTTGCTCTCGGTGTTGCCTCCATTTTCGGCCTTCTGGGCCAATGGCAACTCGACCGCAGTATTGAACAGGCCACCGTTCTCGAGCGCGACACGGAGACTGTCGTTCCGCTGGATTCCGTTGCGACACCTCAGAGCGTCACCACCTCTGAGGCCTCGGGTCGGATGGTCAGCGTGGAGTGCAGCTATATCGAGGGCGATGACGTGGTCCTCACCAACCGGCGGACCCTTCAGGGGGTGGGCCAGTGGCTGGTGCGCCACTGTATGACAGAGGATGGTTCATCGCTGGCCGTCGCGGTGGGGTTCGCGCCCTCCGGTCTGACCGAGGGAATGCTGCCGGCAGGGACAACAATAGTCATCGGGCGCTATGTGCCAACCGAGTCTCCGCAACAGTCCAACTTTATGGACGGGGAAATGTCCACCGTCGCTATCCCTGAGCTTCTGAACCTGTGGGACAATCCGGGACCCGTCTATGGCGGCTACGTGGTTCTCGCGAGCGCGCCCGAGGGTCTCTCCACGATTGGCACGGAACCACCTCCCACCGAGAGCGAGCTGAACTGGTTAAACCTCTTCTATGCCATGCAGTGGGTCATCTTCGGGGTTTTTGCGCTCTACCTGTGGTGGCGACTGGTTCGTGATGAGTGGGAGCGTGAAGCCGAGAATCCTCCCACCCAAGCCCCCTAAACTTGTGACATGACCACGGATTCGCGCCGCACCCCTACCGTGGTTCCCGACAGGCTGCAGGCAGCCCTCAAGTGGTATCGGATTGCCGCCTGGATCACGGGGATTTTGCTCCTTCTCCTTGCCGTCGAAATTATCGCCAAATATGGATATGGCAATGAGGTCGAGATGTTCGGTGATCGAGGCTTGTTTGCTCTGGTCCCCAATGACACTGTCCAAGCGTTCAATCTGTCCCAGGCAACCGTGATTGCCCATGGATGGTTCTATGTCGTCTATCTTTTTGCGTGTTTTCGGGTGTGGAGCATTTTGCGGTGGCCATTCTGGCGCTTCCTGTGGTTGGCTTCAGGGGGACTCCTCCCGATACTCTCCTTCGTGATTGAGCACTATGCCACCAAGACGGTGACCGCCATCGTGATAGACCTGCGAGGTGAGGAGTGACGCTCAGCGAAGCGCCCCGCCCCGTGTTGGTTGTGGACTTTGGAGCGCAATATGCGCAGCTCATTGCGCGCCGGGTCCGTGAAGCTGGCGTCTATTCAGAAATCGTGTCCCACGAAACCAGCGCCGACGAAATCCAGTCGAAGAATCCCGTTGCTATCGTTCTCAGTGGTGGTCCTTCCAGCGTCTATGAAGAAGGATCGCCCAGCCTGAGCGCGGGAGTTCTCGAGCTGGGGATCCCCGTCTTCGGCATTTGCTATGGCTTCCAGGTTATGGCGAGGGAATTGGGTGGCGAGGTCGGCAAGACCGGGTTGCGGGAATACGGCGCCACCAGTGCGTCTGTGAAACCCGAGGCAAGCCCGCTGTTTGCCGGTCAGCCCGAGAACCAAACAACCTGGATGTCCCACGGCGACCAGGTCCACAAGGCGCCTCCCGGATTTGATGTTCTTGCCTCCACCGATGCGACCTCGGTTGCGGCGTTCGGGTCATCGGAGAAGAAAATGTTCGGTGTGCAATGGCACCCCGAGGTCAAACATTCAGAGCATGGCCAGGCAGTGCTCGAGAACTTCCTTCACGAGATTGCAGGACTCCCGAATGACTGGAACAGCGGCAATGTCATTGCCGCTCAGGTTGATGCCATTTCCACGCAGGTCGGCAGCGCTCGAGTTATTTGTGGTCTCTCCGGTGGAGTGGATTCTGCTGTGGCAGCAGCGCTCGTCCATAAGGCAGTTGGTGACCAGCTGGTGTGTGTCTTTGTGGACCATGGACTTCTGCGCCAGGGTGAGCGCGAACAGGTGGAGAAAGATTTTGTAGCCGCCACGGGTGTGCGACTGGTCACTATCGATGCGGAAGCACAGTTCCTGGAGGCGCTTGCCGGTGTGAGCGACCCCGAGTCGAAGCGCAAGATTATCGGCCGTGAATTTATCCGCACCTTCGAGAAGGCAGCAGCGGACTTGGTCGCCGAAGCTGCCGAAGAGGGTGGCGAGGTCAAGTTCTTAGTCCAGGGAACCCTCTATCCCGACATCGTCGAGAGTGGCGGGGGCTCAGGAACCGCCGTCATTAAGAGCCACCACAACGTGGGAGGACTTCCTGATGACTTGGAGTTCGACTTGGTGGAACCCCTTCGGACACTCTTCAAAGACGAGGTCCGGGCTATTGGTCGCCAGCTCGGTCTCCCGGAGGAAATCGTCGGGAGACACCCTTTCCCAGGCCCTGGTTTGGGAATTCGAATCATTGGTGAGGTTACGAAGGAACGCCTTGACACTTTGCGGGCAGCTGACGCAATCGTGCGAGCGGAGCTCACCCTGGCAGGGCTCGATCCTGAGATTTGGCAGTGCCCCGTGGTGCTCCTGGCTGATGTTCGATCGGTGGGCGTTCAGGGCGATGGTCGAACCTATGGTCACCCGATTGTCCTGCGACCCGTGTCGAGTGAGGACGCCATGACGGCTGATTGGACCAGACTCCCCTACGACGTGCTCGCAAAGATATCGAATCGCATCACCAATGAGGTGGCAGAGGTCAATCGAGTTGTCCTCGATGTGACCTCAAAGCCACCCGGCACTATTGAGTGGGAGTAGTTCTACTCTCCGCGCAAAATGGCGAGCAGTCGCAGAATCTCGACGTAGAGCCAGACAACGGTGACCATGATGCCAAAGGCAGCCTGCCATCCGAATACTCGAGGGGCGCCCTGCTCAACACCCGCCTGAATGGACTCAAAGTCCATCACCAGTGAGTAGGCGGCGAGGAACACAACCAAGATTCCGAGGAACACTCCCAGCGGAATTCCGAAGATTTCCATGCTGCGAAGACCGAACATGCCATCGGTCGCACCGAAAACCATGAGGCCGAAGTTCACGAGCGAGAACACCATGTAGCCGACCATGGCAACCAGCACAATGCGGGTCATGCGAGGCGATGTGCGGAACTTTCCGTTCAGGAAGAGGAACAGCGTTACACCGATGACGGCGAGGGTTCCAAAGACCG
>Ga0181557_1001916_pt1 | contig 22536 bp, 24 predicted proteins | sample 011ome_23_FD_148632 | JGI IMG/M metagenome (GOLD analysis project Ga0181557, IMG submission 148632) | Coastal salt marsh microbial communities from the Groves Creek Marsh, Skidaway Island, Georgia - 011506CT metaG (spades assembly) | ecosystem: Environmental > Aquatic > Marine > Intertidal zone...
ACAAGAGAGATACCATCTTGGGAGTTTCGGATGGCCATCTTGATGCCATTCAATTGGCTCCGCATTTTATTAGCAACAGCCATACCTGCGGCATCATCAGCTGAGCCGTTGATGCGCAGACCTGATGAAAGGCGTTCCATGGATGTTTCTGTTTTTTGGGCTGCCTTACTGGCATAGGTGCGCGCCATTAGCGCACCGACATTGGTGTTAATAACAGTCATCGTTAGATCCTCATCTAGTTTGATGTAGGAAGTTTTTTTTACTTCCTCTGACTAAACCAACGACTGAAAGAGACAATGTTTAGATTTTTTTTAAAAAACTCTGAAAAACGCCAAAAAGGAAGGCCTTATTTATATGATTTTTGGAGAGTAATGTAATAATATGTTGCTCACTGCTAATTTATATCTTAACTAACTGCACTCGTAAAAATTAAGTTCTTGGAGGCTTTCTTATGGCAAAATGTCCTGATTGGATCTTTGATATCCTCTGCACGCGTATTAGCGTTCTCTTTTTGTCGTCTAGTCACCCACTCGAAATGTCGAGCAACCATTTTTGCCAAGGACTCGGCACCCATTTTGATGCAATTGATCCAAAAGGGCCTGCAGAATTAGCTGAGCAAATGGTTCGGTTTCTAAGTGAAGTGAATGCCGGTGAAGAAGCTGTTATATTTCTAAATGATTTCATCTATTTTAGAATGAATTACGACACAAAAACAAAAAAGCGGAACTTAAAACCTCTTTTTGGTAACCCTGAAGAAGGTGTGGCAGAAGCTCACCACAGCGACGCTCTGAAGCGTTTTAAGGCCTATGTGTTTGGATTGAGGTCTAATAATTCGCCAACACCACCGCCAGCCTGGGACATGATTGGCAACGCCGAGACATTGCCTGCTGTAAAATCCCTGGTTGAAACAAGCGTTAATCCACTCGATGTGCTCTAGACGGTTAATTATCCCAATCCGGCACGCCAAGACTCCATAAAGTTTTCGAGATATTCACCTGTTTTCCTGAATGATGAGACGGCACTCTCCATTGCAGTGAATTGCTGAGTGTAACGTGCTCTGGCTGTCTCCATTGCGGTCTCAAGCTTTAAAAGTTCATCTTCATAAGTAGTTATTTCATCGGAATATGTGCTAATTTTTGAGTCAATTGCATTGCCTGGTGTTAGCACAGACTTAGAGAATTGCCGCAGCATGTCAATAAGACTGTTGCCAATAAAAAGCTTTGTGTCAGGGGCGCCAATGGAAGGCTCAATATCAATGCCAAGCGTGTTTGCACTGTCACCCTTAAACACGTTCCCCTCAAACACCATTGCAACCCCGTCCAGCGTTGCACCGGTAAATGTTGCCCTGTCGTCGTCACTTTCAAAGGTTAGATCATAGGTCCCGGCTTTGTAGAGACTCCCATTTGCAGACGCCTTTACGAGATTGCTGCCAGTCGTTACCCGGTTTTGCGTTAAAGCGGAAAAATCTGTTGGGTTGCTCTGAAAATATTCAGTGAATTTGATTGTATCGATGCTCAAGGAGCCATCTAATTCTGTCATTACACCGAAGCTGGAGAGAAAAATTGGTTCATCTTTGTAATTGCTTATAGGGGTCGTCGTAATAGCTTTAAGCCGGTTGACATATGATCGGATCAGCGTATCCCCGCGCAGTGGGCCTGCATCATCTCCGTTACTACCCATGTCCGTCAGATCAGTCATAGTAGTTCGCAATGTGTTAACCTGGCTAACAAAGGCAGTCAGTATATCGAGAGCTTGCGCCTCATCATATGCAGCGCCAACTTCGATATTTGATGCTGACGTAGCTTTTAGCTCTAATGTGACACCATCAACCAGGTCGTCGATTGTGTTTGTCGACCGCGTTATGGTTATGCCATCAAGTGTGAATGACGCATTTCCACCTTCGATAACTTGTTTTGATGAATCTGAAGTTGCAGGGCTCTCAAAATTTAGTTCAGAAATTTCAGCATTTAAGGTGTCTCGTGCGACAATCTGAAGTTGCTTACTTTCTCCAAGCTCAGACTTGACCATCAAGGAGTAATTGTCATCGCTCACCTTAATGACAGAGGCCGTTAAGTTCATGCCCGACAAATTGTTAATTTGTGCTGCAAGATCCTGTACGGTAGTGGTGCTAGTCATTGTAATAGACTGTTGAGTGACGTCTGTGTCTCTGGTGAATGAATCACCAGAATAAGTGCCGATTGAAAAGACCATGGTGCCGGCTTCTGGAACTGTTGCAGTTGCGCTGCTAAATCCAGGAAACGATAGAGTGTGCGCACTAGCAAGATTTGAAACAGTAAAATTGTGAAAGAAAGGCGCAAGCGCATTTGCGTTATCTGGAATAACTTCGATCGCTGACGACGATGACGCAGCAACTAGACCTGTTTGATCGGCCAACAGTGCAAGATTTGTATCAAAATTTGTGAATTCTGTTTTAACTTGGCCTAGGCTTGAAATTGAAACATTCTTTTCTTCAACCTGTTCGTTGATTTTAGTTTGTTTTGGTACGACTTCAGCATTTACCAATGTATCAACAATTTGGGTTGTGTTTAACCCACTACCAGCGTTTAGCGCGCTAATATAATCCACGCGCTGGGTTGTCGTTGCCGCGGCCGTGTTAGTTGCGGATGTTGTTGGTGTGGTGGCCATAAAACTCTCTGTATCTCTATGATCTGCTACTGTTGCAATTATCATGCCGTATTGGTGTCTCTTAAAATCTTGATCTTAATCAGTTTTTGTGACTAAACTTGAACCTGCTGCACGTTCAACCATTCCTAGGTCAGTCTATGAATCTAATACGGCAGAAAAATCAGATATTTGAGCAGTGCAAAGATATGATCTTATCACTAGCGCTCAGCGCAACTTTTGGTGTGCTTGTATCAATGGTGGCGAACTATTTTGTAATGACGGTGAAGTGGTGTGCAACCCTGAGGTTCTCAAGCACCTCATTTTTTGAGATTAATGGTTTATCATTTGCCCCGATTTTATGGCTCTTTCTCGCTGTTTTTGCTTTATATTTTGTCAGAAAAAGATTTGGTATAGATCGTTGGCACGGCCCAGCTGACGCAGTATATGCGTGTCACCGCACTGATAATGAGCTTGATCTAAAGAAAGGCATTGGCTCTACTTCTGCCGCCCTTGTTTCTTTGTGCGGTGGTGCGCCAGTTGGTCAATATGGTCCACTTGTGAATTTTGGTGCCACAATTGGGAGTTTTGTGTCCGAATTTTTGAAAGCAAGAGCTTTTACCCCTGAGATATTAATGGGTTGTGGTGTTGCAGCGGCCATATCTGCCGGTTTCCACGCCCCCATAGCCGGCATCATCTTTGCCCATGAAGCCGTCTTGAGGCATTTTTCCCTAAGGGCTTTGGTTCCAATTGCTGTGGCAAGCGCGACCTCCGCGGCGTTTGGTAATTGGGCGTTTGGTGGTTCAGCTTTATTTTCTATTGATGTTGTGGCTCCTGAGCTTTTACCCCTAATGCCAGCGCTGATTATTAGTGGTATCGCTTTTGGAATAGCCGCTTTGGTGTATATGAAGTTGATTTTCTTTTTTGCGGCGATGCCGCCTAAATATAAACTAGGCTATTTGCCATTTGCTCTGTCAGCAGCACTCATAACTGGAATTTTTGGAATGTTTTTTCCTGAAGTCTTAGGTCTGGGCGTCGATGTTATTTTGAGGTTTATCACAGAAGACTTTGGTATTTGGGCAATTTTAACTTTGCTAGGTCTTAAGATATTTTTGACCACTCTTTGCGTGGGTTTTGGCATCTTTGGTGGTGTTTTTTCTCCCGCATTATTTGTTGGAGCTGCCACTGGACAATTCATGTCAAGCTTATTGGGCTATATTGGCTTGTTCAGCGCCACTTCGATTTTGGCGGTCAGCGGTATGGCCGCTGTTGCCGCATGCGTTGTGGGGGCGCCGCTCGCAGTGATTATGATTATTCTCGAGCTTACAATGTCTTATGAATATGCCATCGCTGCCCTCGTCTCAACTATGGTTGCCGTAATGATTAGTAATAGCCTTTATGGCCACTCGTTCTTTGACAAACAACTGGAACAACGTGGTATCGACCTGTCTCAGGGACGAGGTAATCTTGAATTAATGTTTAAGAAAATCGAAGCAATAGTATCTCAAGACTATCTTGTTGTTTCTGCGAATGAAAAAGTATCATCTGTTATCAAAAAGATGTCACAAGGCAACAATAGTGAAGCCTATTGTCTGGATAAGAATGGTAAATTCTTAGGTAAATGCAAACTTGCCGAGATCGCCAGTGCGGTAAAAAGCAGAACTGTAGCAGGCTTTCTTGAAAAAGAGCCTGTTTCAATAAAATTGGACGCTTCCATTCTCCAGGCAATTGAAGTTGCGAGTACTTTTGTAGGCGAGAGCATTCCGGTCATATCAAGATCGGATGGTAAATTAGCTGGAGTTGTCACCGAGGCAGATATTTTTCAGGCTTATATGTCTGCACAGGTGCGGATAAACGACCTTGAGCGACGATAGGTATCTTTTTGCAGGCTCAACAATGTTAGGGCTTATCGAGTTTCTTAAGCGAGAATGTCGATCTGATCACGAAATTTTGGCGCTTCTTTATAAAGATTAGATACGCGGGATTCTTTTGTGCTTGCTGCGTTATGAACAAACGCTCCACTCATCATTGCTCGCGCAGCCAGAAAATTTTCAGAGCTAATTGCCGATGGTGCCTGCCTGGGATTATAAATCTGAACTAGAGGTTTTTGATGGAACTCTGCTGCTAAATTGGATAACTGATTTGTTGGCCCTACAGTTTTGTTTTCTGATCGATAGTTTGGCACAGCCCTTGCAACTGTCGTGTTCACAGGCGCGCCTTCATCGATAAGGAGCGTTGCGTTTGGCCTAACGGCCGGGCTAGAAGCAGGTACGACATAAACCATGAGCAAACGGTACAGTTTTTGCGTTGCATATTCAAGTTAAAGTGTGAAATTCAATGTCCCAAAAATATAAAAAAATGACAGATGTGTATCAAAGCACAGAGCGTAACGCACTGGCTGAGACGGAGGACCCACATAAGCTTGTCTTGATTATGTTTGATGCTCTAATCAAATCTATGGAAATGTATATTGAAAACATTGACATTAAAACGGCTGACTTGGAGCTTCGTTCCAAGTATTTTTCAAGGTCGCTAACAATAATTTACTCTCTTCAGTCAAGCCTTGATTTTGAAAAAGGTGGCGAGATAGCGTCAAATCTATTTCAGACATATGAATTTGCACGTCAAATGGTTATTGGAAGTATTAAAGATATGGACAGCAAGGGGCCCAAAAGAGCGGTCCTGTTGCTCGCAGATATCAGGGAAGCTTGGGCCCAAATGGGGGAGAAATTAACGAATGAAAAATGATCTCTCTCTGCAATTCGACAATCTAAACAAAGAAATTGTCGCCTCCATTAATGCAAGAAACTATTCGCGCGCGACCCTACTTGATCAAGCAAGACAGAAAATCCTTCATGAACTAGCAGCCTCAGATATTCAGGGTGTTGACGCAGAATTTTTCTCTATCTTAGAGCAGTCTGCGCGGGAAAATTCAAAACTGATAGTCAAGGTTGAACAAGACATGCAAAAAATCAGCGGAGAAACTGGTCGATCAATTCGCGCTCAGCAGGCTTACAGTAGAAATTTTTAAGATAAAAATTCACGAGCTTTTGGGGCTAATTTCTTCAGCATGTTGGTTTTTCAAACAATTGGTTTCTGAATCAAGAGCTTCTTCATTTTTTCTATCAAAGTAGTGCGCCTAAGTTTTAGGCTGTCGGCAGCGTGGCTTACCATTCCGTCGCTCTTTTCTAAAGCGGCCTCGATAAGGACAATCTCGACATCTTGGAGGTGCCGTCGTAAATCGATGCTATCAAAATAGGCAAACCAATCCTTATAGTGACTGGGATGCGGCAGCGGAGATTCTGTTTCCGCCGTTTCGCCATCATGCAAAACATCTGGTCTTAGATCTGCTGATGCTGCCCATAGTGCGTCTTGTTCTTCAGTCGGGCTGGGCGCGCGGAGCCGCAAGAGGTGGTCTCGAACATGTCTGGACTCAAGCTTGCTTCCCGGAAACAACAAGCAGGCACGCTCAATCACATTGCGTAATTCACGCACATTGCCGGGCCATGGGTAGCGCATAAATTCTTGCATAGCGCTTTCGTCAAAATCCGGCAGCTTCCCGATATCACTCTGTTTTTCCAGACCCCTTTTCAATGCGTTGACGATTTGGGGAATGTCTACCGCACGCTCGGCGAGCGCCGGTAATTTAATGGGAAAAACATTGATACGGTAAAATAAATCAGCACGAAATTTTCCAGCCTCAATGTCCGCCTCAATGTTTTGATGCGTTGCACAGACAAGCCTTAGATCAACAGGAATATCTTTTCCACCGCCAACGCGCTGGATAGTTCTGGTCTCGATTGCTCTGAGCAGCTTTGCTTGAAGGGGTAAGGGCATATCGCCAATCTCATCAAGGAATAATGTACCCCCCGAAGCCATTTCAAACCTGCCTTGTCGAGTTTTTTCGGCGCCAGTAAATGCGCCTTTCTCATAACCAAAAAGCTCGGATTCAAGTAATTCTGCCGGAATAGCGGAACAGTTGATTGAAATCAGGTCACCCTTTCGTGATGAGAGCTTATGGATATTGCGGGCAACTAATTCTTTACCGGTACCTGTTGCGCCAAGCACCAGAATAGTCGTTATGGACGGCGCCGCGATTTCTACAAGCCGCCGCACATCTCGCATTGCCGCTGACTGGCCAATGAGTTCATTTTCACCCACTTTTATTTCCCAACTAAAATTGATTCATCGTACCAGATAATTACCATGATCCTAGACTAAGGTGTCAGAAAATTGAATAGAAAAATCTTTACTACAAAGCTGGTGTCAGAAAATTGTTATTAGAGTGTTTTAAAATGAATTTCAAAAAAATAAATCGATAAAAATCAGATAGATAAATATTTTTTATATCTTCTGTTTAGACTTGGCTTGGATTTTGCCTTTGTAAACCGCACGATTGTTCGGGAGACATGAGACATGGTTAGAGTTTGTATTGAGAAACAGTTACTGCCTGTGGCGGACATGTTGGTCGATATTTTTAAAATGCGGATGGCGGAAGCCGGTATTCGTGGGAGTGGCACAACCAAGCAATCGGGTGGTGATGAGACTGTTCCGGATCGAGCTAAAACTGACATACCCCAACTTTACGATGTTTTTCTGTGTAGTGCAGAATTTGCCGAGTTAGCTGGTGGAACGACAGCAATTGTTGAAATTGCTCGTGGCATGAAAGCTAAGAAACTTATGGTCATCGGACATGATGACAGTGATCAATTCTTCGTCTCACAAGAAATGAACGGTAAGTTAATTCGCATTACCATGCCAAAAGTTGCACAAACAACGGAAATTCCAAAAAATTATAGTCTGCAACTAATCGCAACATTGTGCCTTGATAACGAACATGTTGCGGTTTCGGACCCAAACAGCCAACGGTTAATGTTGCTTGCTAACCGTGTTGCAATGACTGATGTAACAGCATTCATCAATGGCCCCACAGGCACGGGAAAAGAGGTGCTGGCAAAATTTATTCACAATCAGTCAAACCGAAAAGAAAATGCATTTGTGGCAATTAATTGCGCTGCGATACCGGAAAATATGCTTGAAGCAATTTTATTTGGGCATGAAAAGGGCGCATTTACTGGAGCTTCAACTGCCAATAAAGGCATTTTTAGGGCTGCAGATGGTGGCACATTGCTTCTTGATGAGATTTCAGAAATGCCTTTGTCACTGCAAGCAAAACTGCTTCGTGTTTTGCAGGAACGCAAGGTTACTCCACTAGGAAGCCAGCGTGAAATTGATGTTGATGTGCGGGTGATTGCAACAACAAACCGGGACATGTTATCGACGATAAGCGAAGGAAAATTTCGTGAAGATCTTTTCTATCGTTTGAATGTGTTTCCTTTAACAACACAACATTTAGCGCACCGCACCGATGATATCATACCGATTAGCAGTATTCTTCTAGCGCGTCACAGCTCGGTCTTAGAAGACCTCCCCTTTATTGATGATGAGGCCGCTGAGATCCTCTTGTCCTATAGTTGGCCAGGAAATGTACGCGAGCTCGAAAATGTTTTGCAGAGGGCTATTGTTTTGTCGTCAGGTGGCAAAATCAGGGCTGGCGATATTATGGTCGATGGAACTATTCAAGAGCGTATTTCTACGAGCGTTTCGAGCGAAATGCATCTTACCAAAAGCGCAAGCGTTTGAAACTTTAGAGGTTAAACATGACACAAATTAGTTCAATGGCGGGGCCGATTTCCTCATTGCGTGCCCAGCTTCGTGCCCAGGCAGAAGCGGCACTTGCCCCTGAGGTTAATAGTTCCCCTTTTACCAGTAGAATGGGTGATGCACTCAAAGAAGTTGCAAATGCACAGAATCAAGCAGCTAACATCACGAAGGCCTATGAGCTGGGTATGGAAAACGACATTTCCAAAGTCATGATCAGCCAACAAGTTTCTAGTCTTGGGTTTCAGCTAACCCTTAATGTGCGGAACAAAATGCTGAGTGCTTATAAGGACATTATGAATATGCCGGTTTAGGCAATACTGCATGGAAATAATTAATTAAACCTATGGATCCACATAAAAAAGTTCAGGACATACAAACATGGCCGACGCAGTTGTAAATCAGAATCGTGAATTGGTTTCGAATGAATCGGGTGTTTTTGCGCAAGCAGGATCACTCGTATCGCAAGTTAGCCGGATGTATAATCAACCAGCTTTTCAACGTTCGCTACCTACCTTTATTGCGTTAGCAGTAGCTGTAATTGGTCTTGGAGCTTATCTGTGGATGCAGCAGCCAACACGAACCACGCTTTATGCGGGACTTCCTGAAGCAGAAAAATCTCGGGTTCTTGATGCGTTAAAAAATTCAGGTGTTGATGTGACATTAGATCCAGTCACCGGTGATGTTCTTGTTCCCGCCGAGAATTACCACAGTTCACGTATGACTTTAGCTGCCCAAGGTTTACCAGCTTCGGTTGCAACAGGTTATGACCAGTTAGACTCTATCCAAATGGGGTCAAGCCGTTCGGTGGAGGCAGCAAAATTAAAACAGTCGCAGGAAATGGAGCTGGCACGGTCAATTAGTGAAATTGATATGGTGACCAGTGCAAGGGTGCATCTTGCACTTCCGGAAAAAGAAGTGTTTGTTCGTCAGCAAGCCGAGCCGACAGCGTCGGTTTTTATACAGCTTGCTCGGGGACGTAGCCTTGGCCGCTCAAAAGTTGACGCGATTACGCATTTGGTTTCGGCCTCGGTGTCTAATCTTGCCAAAGAGAATGTGTCAGTTATTGATCAAAATGGTAATTTGCTCTCAAGTAGCAGTGGAGGAGTGGAGAGCCGTCTGTCGGACGCTCAACTTGAACATAGGATCCGGTTAGAAGACATTTACCGCGGACGTATTACTTCATTGTTATCGCCAATCGTTGGTGTTGGTAATATCAATGCCCAAATCAATTTAGATATTGATTTTACCCGAAGTGAGGTTACTGAGGAAGTTGTTGACCCGAATGGCAATGCGCTGCGCAGTGAGCAGAACTCTTCAGATAAGACAATGGCAGCGCAAGCCAAAGGTATTCCAGGAGCTGTTGCTAACACACCTCCAGCACCAGCGGATTTAAACACGCAAAAGACAGAAGGTGGCGCTGATAATGAACTGCGCTCACAATCTTCGAGCGAAGTCAAAAACTATGAAGTGAGCCGTACTGTCTCGAGCACAGTAAACCCAACAAACGTCATTCGTAAAATTAATGCGGCGGTTTTGGTGCGTGAGCGCACAACAATGGACCCAGAAACTGGCCTGCCAACAGTGCAGAAAATGACTGAGGGTGAATTGTTGCAAATTGAAAAGCTGGTTGCTGATGCAATTGGCATTAATAAAGAGCGAGGTGACAGCCTAACTGTATCAAGTGCACCTTTCATGAGTGAATTAACAGAAGGTGTCGAAATCAAGTGGTTTGAAAAGCCTTATATGCGGTCAATCATTAACCAAGCTGGCTTTGTGCTTATCCTTGCTATTGTGATTTTAGGAGTTGTACGCCCGCTATTGAACCGCATTCTGATCCCAATTACAATTCCAGGAATGCATGGCGCCACTGGTTCTGATGACGAGATTGATCTTGAGCAGATTGAGGTTGGTGAAGGTGAAAGCCTTGAAGACATCAAGGCAAAACTGAAGCCAAAGAAGGCATCAATTTCAGCAGAAATGCTTGATACGGCTAACACCTATGATGACAAGGTTGCGGTAATTCGTATGATTGTCTCCGATGAAGCGGGCCGTGTCTCTAACGTCTTCAAATCAATGATGTCACGCGATATTAGCTAGTCAAAACAGGTTGAAAGTAAAGGGTGAGTGATATGGCTGCTCCAGCAGAAGATAATACGCCAAAAGGCGAGTCGACTTTTGACAGGCTAACAGGCACACAAAAATCCGCTATCTTGATGATGTTGATTGGTGAGGATGAGGCATCAGAAATTCTTCGTAATCTGTCACCAAGAGAGGTGCAGCATCTTGGAACAGCGATGTATTCTGTTCAGGGTCTTGATCAAGAAACAGTCAATCTCGTTCTTGATGAGTTCCTAGCGATTATTAAAGCCCAAACTAGTCTTGGGATGGGCGCGGGTAACTACATCCGTAACGTTATGACCAAGGCTCTTGGTGAAGATAAGTCCCAATCAGTTCTGAGCCGAATTGCTCCATCGACTAGTGCGCGACCGATTGAAATTCTTGATTGGATGGATGCACGCTCGATTGCCGAATTGATTTCTGACGAACACCCCCAGATTGTTGCCCTGGTCGTTTCCTATCTTGATGCTGGTCTTGGCGCTGATGTTCTTGGACTGTTGCCGGAAGATATGCAGGCCGAAGTTATTCGTAGGATCGCAACTTTGAAAACGGTTGGTCCCGATGCGCTTCGTGAGCTTGAGGATGTGATGCAAAGAAAATTCAAGGCGAATACATCACTTCGAGCGACACAGGTTGGCGGTATTGACGCCGCAGCACGGATCATGAACTTTACTCAGCAGGCCATGGAAGGCCGAATTATGAAAGATATAGCCAAAGGTGATAAAGGGCTGATGTTGGCTATTCAGGAAAGCATGTTTGTTTTTGACACCCTAATCATGTCAGATGATAAATCACTGCAAACGCTGTTGCGTTCGGTGGACACCGAGCTACTTATTCTTGCACTTAAAGGCGCAGATGAGCCGCTCCAAGAAAAGCTGTTCTCTTGTATGTCAAAACGTGCAGCCGCTAATATTATGGATGAAATGGAAGCCCTTGGTCCAGTTCGCCTGACAGAAGTTCAATCTGCACAGAAAGAAATAATTAACGTTGCGCGCCGCCTTTCGGACGAGGGTAGTATTGTTCTTGCTGGTCGTGGCGGCGATGATTTTGTTTAGGCTGAAAATAGAGTGTCAGTGATATGATCAATGCGGTCAATCAGGATTTTGAAGAGCAAAGCGGCCACCTTGCTGACAGTGAGGTAGCCCGCCTTCTTTCGGTGCTGCAAAATGCTGAATTCAAGCGATCAGATACACGCAATGTGAAAAAAGATGATAGCTTTAAACCACGCACGCTAATGGAAATTGCATCCGAAGCTCAAGCGCGGGAAGCCCAAAAAAAGGCAGCTCAGACGAAGGATAATCATACTGATGATTCAGCAGATTTAGCTGATGCGCAGCTTGATGAACATAGACAAGGCGCCCAAGAAAATAACGACATAGGTGGCGCTGATGCGTCTAATTTGGAAAATTTATTGCCTGTTCAACCCTCATCAGATAATTCCGCGCCGCGCGCACGCGGTGAAGAGTCGATTTTGGCAGAAGGCGAGGAAGACGTAACGCCAAAAACTAATTCAGGTTCAGACGAATCCGACGCCAATGATCAAAACTTAGCCGCTGATGCCAGCCAGAATATTACCAATCATGACAGTCAGCAGGCTGTAAAGAACTTGGGAGGTTTTGAGACGGCCAATGAAGCGTTTGAACGCGGCAAGGCTGAAGGTATTGCTGAGGGTAGGCAGTCTGCTATTGCCGAGACAGAAGCTGCTGCCAAAATGGCAGCGAAGACCGAATTAGAAGAGGTGGTTTTAGCTTTCAATAAAGCAGTTGCTGCTCTAGCAAAACCACAAGCTGTGCAAGCGGATACTCTCGCGGGGTCAATTCATGCGGCAATTCTAAAATTAGCAAGTGAGCGTGCTGGCAAGCAAATTGATGAGATGCCAAAGGCGTTTTTTGACCGGATTAACGCCCTTGTTAGCTCTGTTGGAAAAAAAATCAGTGAAGGTCAAGTGCAGCTAAACCCAGATGATTATAGCTTAATGGCGCCCTATTTTATTGATGCTGCGTTGGGTTTCGTTGCAAATCCAGACTTGATGCGCGGTGATGTTATCTTGAAGTTTGATGGCGTTGAACTGGTCGATATTGCCAACAACCGCATTAGCAGCAATTACACGTCAGAGGCGGTGACGGAGGATTTAGCCGTGCCGACGGAGGGGGCTGTGATTGCAAGCGGCGGCGATGCTACGAATACTGAACCGGAGGTTAGTGATGTAAGTTTGGGGGATACAGACCCTGTCAACGCTGCAAATGAGGAAGAACATGCTCCTAGTTTGGGAGATTTAAACCATGACGAGTTGGGTGAGCATACCCACACCGGCGCAGAAGATGCTGATGGGGCTGATGCCAAAGCCCCTGTCTCAGAAAATTCACTGCTCGTTCGGCCCTTGGTAGGTGAGACCGCGTCTTCCAAACTTGCTGAAGGGTCGGTCCCGGCGGAAAGTGGTGTGATTGTGCAAACCGAACAAGAGACTTTACCCGACAAACCAGACGAGCCTGACGCATGAGTGGCGTTCTTGGACAACTTGTTTCTAATATTGATACCTTAAACTTTGATAAGCCTATTCAGCTTTCGGGACGGGTAAGTCGTTTTGATGGTCACATTATCGAATGTGACGGCTTTCCCGCAACAATCGGAACCATTTGTCAGGTTGATGTCCAAAAGGGTGAAACAACCAATGCCGAGGTTATTGGTTTTAAAGACAACACCAATCTTTTGTCTGTTCATGATCATAATGCGCAAATTAGCGTCGGTGCCAAGGTAACGGTCAGTGATAATGGGCATTTGATAAAGGTTGGGCCAGAACTCCTCGGTCGCGCGATTGACGCATTAGGTCATGCGCTCGATGACGGTCCGCCGATGCGTCTTGGCGACAGTTGGCCATTAAATGGTAAGAAAACAAATCCATTGGCACGTCGCCCGGTTAACAAGCAGCTCGATGTTGGTGTGCGCGTTATTAACAGTCTCCTTGCGGTTGGGCAGGGACAGCGTCTTGGCATCATCGCTGGTTCCGGCGTTGGTAAATCAGTGCTTCTTGGCATGATGACGCGGTTTACTGAGGCAGATATTGTTGTTGTTGGCTTGATAGGTGAACGTGCGCGCGAAGTGGCGAGCTTTACAGCTGAAGCACTCCACGGTGCATCGCGTGAACGAACAGTAATCGTGGCTGAGCCAGCTGATCGATCCCCTTTGCTACGCATTCGTGGGGCAAATCGTGCGACGGCTATTGCCGAATATTTTCGTTCAAAAGGAAAGAATGTTCTCCTGATCATGGACTCGCTGACAAGGGTTGCGCATGCACGCCGTGAAATTGGCTTGGCACTTGGTGAACAGCCTACATCAAAAGGATACCCGCCTTCGGTCGTTTCTATGATTCCAGCGCTGGTTGAACGAACCGGCACTGGCATTGGAAATGAAGGGTCAATTACTGGATTTTACACTGTTTTAGCTGATGGTGATGATGCTAATGATCCGGTAGTTGATACTGCTCGCGCTATTCTTGATGGTCATATTTTGCTGTCGCGGGAACAGGCGCAGATGGGCATTTATCCGGCGGTGGATCTATCGGCATCAATAAGTCGTGTGATGAATGATATTGCTGATCAAAACCAGATTCAAGCTGCTCAATATTTTCGGAGACTAGTTTCGGTTTATATGGAAAATCGAGATTTGATATTGATGGGTGGTTATGCGCCAGGTCAAGATCAGGATCTTGACCTTGCCGTACAGCTTTGGCCAAAGCTGATGGAGCATATCCGGCAGCCTTTCGATCAAAGCGCGTCTTGTGGAGATAGTATAAAAGCACTGACTGACTTATTTAACATGCAGGCACAAACATGAGCCGCCGATTATCGACATTTGATCGTCTTGCTTTAAAAGAGCGCGTTTTGATAAATAAGCAAATGCGTGGTCTGGGCATTTTGAATAGTGAATTTCAACGGATTGACGAAATGCGTCAAAAACTAAGTGAAATGGCTTGTGACCAGGCTCTAGAAGATGGTGAGCAAGTGATGGCGACATTACGTGTTAATGCGCAATTAAATTATAAAATCCGTGAACAACTTGAGACTGCCAATAACCGCTGTGATCATATCGCGCAGGAATTGCAAACGATGCGGCAAAAAATCGCTCAATCTGATCGGCGCCGGGAAAAATCTGCTGACAAGGCAAGTGCGCTGCGTGCCAAAGAACGGAATGAACGTGAAACAAAGCGCGAAGATGACGAAGCATCAAGACGACGGCAACGGACGCAATAAAAACCTACATTGGCGAAATAATGGCATCTGAATTGCATCATTGATTCAATTATAATCAATGCGATCTTGATAAGCGGACCTGTGTAACATGTCAAAAATAGTGCCTAAATCCATGCAAATAGTTGGAGCCAGTGCGAAATCACCGGCATCTGTGAATGCAGAAAAGACAGGTGGAGATTCGTTGTTTACAGCATTGTTTGATGGCGCGGCAACTGATGGGTCCATCAAAGACATCGCGATGGACGTCACAACAGTTGCTGGTGCTTTGGCAGGGCAATCACAAGATCAAGATGATGCTAAACGTGAGCCTCAAGAAGAATTGCTCGCGATGATTGTTGCGCAGCAGGCGGCATCTAATTTACTACAGAAATCATCTGGCCAGCCAACAATTGACACCGGTGATGTGGTTGTGACAGATGGTGAAGAATTTTTGCTCGAAGATGAAAATGCTAGTGCACTAGCGGATAAAATCGGATCAATGCCGCTTAACACAAATGGCTATTTCGGAATGGCAAATGATGATGACGCAGCTAAGGTTGAAACTGGGAACTTTCTGAGCACAAACACGGCCCCTGAAGAGAGAAAATTATCGGACTCCATTGATAAAAAATTTCTAAAAATAGGGTCGCCACTTGATCGTGGGCAAGTTACTGCTGGGCAAGGTGAGACGCCTCGCTCGACGCCATCTATAAAAACTGGACGCGATATTGCGTTAGCAAATGTGAAGCTTGACGGCACGACATTGGCCGCCGCAACGTCCGGAAAGAATACTGCAGGTCAGGCAAAATTACTGGAAAATTTCATTGGGCCTTTGCCGGCGCAATTAGCGGATGGCAAGCTTGCGGCTAAATTTGCCAACTTGAGGACGAATCGCTTGCTTGATCTTGAACAGCGTGATGCTGAAATTGATGCAGAGCTTTTTGGAGATAAAACGAACGAGTTTATTGGAAAAAAAGAAAAGAATCTTGCGAGCGGCGCAAGTCTGAAACAGACCATGTTGTCTGCTCAAAATCTGGCTTTTGGCGACAAGTTATCTATGCACTCAGCACAAAGCCAAAACGGCCTTGAACTGATGCGTGCATCTCAAGGTGTTTCAGCAATGCTTGATACCGTGTCTGGGATTGCAGGCCAATCTGGTGGCCATTCGCACTCAGGCGGTCAATCAGGCGGTCAAAATGGCGGTCAGTTAGGGTCTACCGCGGGTGGAGGATTGTTGAACAATCTAAATATGCTGCAAACACTAGATATGGCGAAAAATAACTGGAGCGAGATGCTGCTCCAACGTGTACAACGAGGGCTTGCCGGCGGCAAGGATCAGTTAGAGTTTCAACTCAACCCCCGCAACCTTGGAAAAATGCGCATTAGCCTTGTAATGAAAAACAATCGAGCAAATGTTTTGATTAAAACCGAAACATCAGTTGCGGCTTCCATGTTGAATGATGCCGAAGGGCGATTAGCGCAAATGCTTGAAGCCTCTGGCATTCGCTTAGGAAGCCTCAATTCGGGCCAGTCGCAAGGATTTGGCGGTAACGCCTCAGATGGGCAGGCCAACCAACAAAATACAGCGGAAACACCTCATAAAGCCATCACAGGCAAGGCTGAAGATGATGGTCGAGCCAATGCAGAAATGACTACCGAGAGATCAGAAAATTTGATAAATATTCAGGCCTAGTACAGTTGCTCATACTAATGTACTAGGTAGGGACGTCCACTGGAGGATGAATCTATGGCAGATGACGAAAATAACCAGCCTAAAAAGAGTCGTGGAATTTTAAAAATTCTAGGGTTTGTCTTTGGTGGCCTCTTTCTTGTTGGCGCGGGTTTAGGCGGCGGATTTTTCTTGTTTGGCAGTGATCAGCCAGACCCTTCGGAAGAGATTGAGCAGATCATTGAACGGAAAATGACTGAAGCTGAGGAAAAGAAAGCCGCTGATGAAAAGGCTGCTGAAGGGGAATCTAAGGTTGCGAAGGAGACCCCTGAGATCAAGACCTTTATGACGACTTATTTTGAATTCCCGGGTACCTTTACTACAAATTTGATGAATTCGCGTAAGTTTTTGCAAGTTGGTCTTGGCGTCTCCACGCAATATGATGATACCGTCATGGCAAATGTCGAGGCGCATCAATTGGCGCTTCGATCAGAAATTCTGAATGCGATTAGTGAGTTCTCCGAAGCTGATATTCAGGGCAAAAATGGTCGTGAGCAGCTTGCCAAGGCATTAACCACAAGCATTAATGATAAATTGATTGCGCTTGAAGATTTTGGCGGTGTGAGTGAGGTTCATTTCACCTCATTTGTTTTACAATAAAGTTAATGAGTTAAACGGAAAAGTCTCGGTAGGACATGTCATCTCGTAAACTATCAAGTGAAGAAGTCGAAGCGCTAATGGACGGGCTGAAAGGCTCGTCTCATAACGTGCATGCCGATGTATCTGGGACGGCTGAAGTTCGTTCATTTCAATTTGGCGAAGATGATTTGTCGTTGATGGGAGACTATTATGCGCTGCGATTGATCAATGAGAGATTTGCCCGAGTTGCGCGTGGTGTATTTTTACCTATGTTGCGTGTCCAACCGCGTATTTCGCCGTTTCCACCTGAAGTTAAAACCTTTGATGAGTATTGTGAAAGCATTGGTACTTTCATGAACCTCAATATCTCGCGAATGGAAGAATTGCGCGGGCCAATGCTACTGACAATAAGCCCAAAATTTATTTCCACCCTGACGGCATCGTATTATGGTGGGTCAATCGTACAAGCTGATCAGAAACGTACAGAGTTTACTAGCACGGAAGAACGTGTGATCGAGATTGTTAATCGTGGTTTGTGCGAGGCCTTGACAACGTCATGGAGTGATTTGATGCAAATTAAAATTTTGTATCAAGGCCGTGAGGTAAACCCGCAATTTGCATCATTTGTTGATGGAAATGAGCTTGTTATCATTTGTTCATTCCTTATTCAGCTACCTTCTGCAGATGCGGTTAACGTGGATGTCGTATATCCACTGCAGACATTAAAACCTATCGCCTCGCAACTCAGATCGCGTGTCCAATCAGAAACTGGAGATGATGATGTAACATGGCGCGAGAAGATGGAGCGCGCGATTTTAAACATTCCATTGAATGTCACCGCGCTTCTTGGTGAGCCAGTTATGTCGATGGGTCAATTAATTCGCCTGAAAACGGGCGACGTTGTGCCTATTCAAATTAATGATGGCATTGAAGTTCGAGTTGAAAATAATCCAATATTCTTTGCCGATATCGGTGAAGTGTCCGGGCAGGTGGCGGTAAGCTTGTCACGGCGGACCTAGATAATGTCTATGTGAGGCCAGTTCGCTGGCAAAGGAAAAGGAAAACATGATGGCAGATGAAACTGAAAATCAGACAGATGAAGCCAAAGAACCGTCAACGGCTGCTGATGCCAGCGCGACCAGCACATCAAAAGTTACAGCTGAAAATCTGCGCGTTTTGGAAAATGTTGAAGTTCAGATGACAGTTGAAGTTGGCAATACTGAAATTAAGATCCGTGATTTGTTGCGTTTGAACGAGGGCGCGGTAATCGAGCTTGACCGGCTCGCTGGGGATCCGCTGGATATTCTCGTTAACGGAACCATGATTGCAAAGGGTGAGATCGTTATGGTTGGTGAGCGTTTTGGCGTGCGCTTTACGGAGATTGTTGACCCTGAAAAGCGGGTTGAAAACCTCTAGATCAGATTTGATCGATTATAGCCTGACATGTCATTGATTTGACGCCCAACAAAAGGCTTTGCTGTATTTTTGAATTAGACCATTATAATAAAATAAATATATTCAGACCCTTAATGTATATTTAAGGGTCTTTTTTGTATTCTGGCACATATTTTGCCTCTTTCGGATCAGGATCGTCCTGACGGAGTATGGCAATGTATACGAATATTATAGGCACCCAGCAAATTTTGATTACCGCCGCCTTTCTTGGTGTGATGATCCTTTTGTTAATTATCCTCAGGAAAAAAAGCACGGTGATTCGTGCCAGCATGAAAGCCGGAAAACGTATAAATGTTGTTGAAGATGCAGCGGTCAGCCCAACTGAAAGATTGCGGTTGGTAATAATCGACTCTAAAGAATTTGTCATGGTATCAGCTAAGGGTCACGCACCTAGCCTTATTCCATTGTCGATTGCAAATGCAGAAACATTATCTCAAAGAAACCATCGGCATGATGAAGTAGGTGACAGTGAGGCGATGCGTGAAGCGGTCGCTAATGCGATGCATGCGCATGCGGCATCAAAGCCGTTTGAAGATTACAGTTCAGCAAAGCCCACCCGCCAAGCTTCTCAAATGACATCAACGGATGAACAACAGGCTTTTGCACAAACCTTTCAAAGCTGGAGGCAGCAGAATGCAGCCCGCTAGCCCGATGATGAAATGCGTTCGGGCATTGCTTTTCCTCAGTGGTATTTTAGCGACAGCCATCTTTTTTGCAGTACCAGCGGTGGCGCAGGATGCAGCAAGTAGTTTTTCCAGTAACATGACCGGAATTGGTGCTGGTTTACCGGCGCTAATTTCCAGCAATGGTGCTGATGGAAGCACATCCTATTCATTGTCTTTGCAGATATTAGCATTGATGACCGCAATGACGGTTCTGCCATCTTTGGTGCTTGGCATGACATCATTTACCCGGATCATCATTGTTTTATCAATTTTGCGACAGGCGATGGGAACTCAGCAAACCCCACCAAATCAGGTGCTGATTGCGATTGCGTTATTTCTCACTTTTTTCATCATGTCGCCAACCCTAACAACGATTTATGATACGGCGGCTGAGCCGTATCTTAATGGAAGTGTCAGTGCCGAGAATGCACTGTCATCGGCTAGTGATGATATGAAAAAATTCATGGTTAAGAATACCCGTAAGGATGATCTAAACATGTTTATGGATATGGCTGCGAATGGCTCAGTTGAGACGCCGGGTGACGTTCCGTTAACGGTATTATTGCCAGCTTTTATTACTTCTGAATTAAAAACCGCGTTTCAGATAGGCTTTCTCCTGTTTTTGCCGTTTTTGGTAATTGATATGGTAGTAGCGTCAGTTCTGATGTCACTTGGAATGATGATGCTTAGTCCAATGCTAGTGGCTTTGCCCTTTAAATTACTTTTGTTTGTTTTAGTCGATGGCTGGAGCATGACGGTTGGCTCGCTCGTTGCGACTTATGCTGTTTAACACCCGTGAGGTGGAAGGATACTGATTATGGGCTTTGATATGAATGTTGAATTTCTGCGGATGGCATTCTGGCAGATTGTTATGGTAGCTGGCCCAGTTTTGCTGGTTGCACTTGGGATAGGATTGTTTATCGGCATTATTCAGGCAGCCACCTCAATCAATGAGCAAACTCTGAGCTTTGTGCCAAAGCTTTTTGTCGTTTTGATAACCTTTGGGCTATTGGCCAATTTGATGATGGTCCAATTATCAGATTATTTTTATTTTATTTTTGAGCAGGTTGCGCAAGTAGGATAGGCAAATGGGTGATTTGGCATTGTCAAATTTAAACGGGGTGGGAGCACTGCCAGGTCTCAACCTGCAATTTTTGATGGAAATACTTGCTGCTTTATTTCTAGCAAGTTTGCGTATTGGTGCCTTTTTGATTGCCTCACCCTTCTTTGGAGGCAGTTCAACGCCGCTCCAAGCTCGCATCATTATGGCGGTTCTTCTCGGCGTTGCAGTGATGAATAATGTAACGGTTCCTGATTGGCAGAGCTTTAGCGCTTTAACTGGTATTCAGGTGATCATTACTGAACTTGCTATTGGGATCGGCGCAGGGCTTATTTTGACCATTTGGTTTTCAGCGGTGCTTCTCGCTGGTGAGAAAATCGCAAGTTCGGCTGGCCTTGGTTTTGCCGCCCAGATTGACCCTGACTCAGGTGGCCAGACACCGGTAGTCAGCAAAACATTTTCCTTGTTTTTAACAGTTATTTTCTTGTCATGGAACGGGCATTTGGTGGTTTTGCGCGCGGTTGCTGACTCTTATGCGTATCTGCCGGTTGGTGCGATGCCAGCCTTTCCAGTTTTGATCCAAGGCGGCATCGCAGCAGCTGGGTCAATGTTTTTTGCCGCGGCCATAATCATGTTGCCGTTAACTGCTTTTTTATTGGCTATCAACCTCGCTATTGGCGTGATTACTCGGTCAGCTCCACAATTGAATCTGTTTTCTTTTGGCTTCCCCATCAGCATGCTTGGGATTTTTGTGCTACTCTATCTTTGGGTCGATGTTTTGGGTGGGGCGGTGGATGATCTATCACATGCCGCTATTGACAATATGCAAGTTCTTCTTGGAGCTATAAGCAATGGCTGAAGAAGGTGATAACAGCCAAGAAAAGACTGAGGACCCCTCCCAACGAAAACTTGAGAAAGCGGCCGAAGACGGGAAGGTGTTGACCTCTAAAGACATGTTTGTCTTCACGGGTCTTTTTGGTGGATTGTTGATGATGCTCGGTGTGCCCAGCATAATTGAGTCAGCGCTTGGTAGTTGGAGCGCATTGCTAAGCCTCGAACCTGGCGCCGATCTGGACGTGCTGATTAGCCAACGAATTACCGAAGGGGTCAAAATGATCTTAATTGCCGGTGCTGTTGTTGGCTTGCCATTGATGGTTCTGGTTGTTCTGACACAGGCTGCGGTTGCGGGGAGTTTGAATTTTGCTCCAAAAGCCATGGCTTTTAAGGGCAATCGAATTAATCCACTAAAGGGTTTGCAAAGGATGGTGTCGGTGAAGGCGCTTGTTGAACTTGGCAAGGCGTCATTGAAAGTTATCCTGCTATTTAGTGTTGCCATTGCTGTTCTTTACGTTCAAGCGCCTAAAATTCTGCAATTACCTTTTCGCTCGCTTGGCGAAGCGGTTGCATCGGCAGCGACTATGTTTCCTGCTGTTCTCGGAGGCTTATTATTGGTATTGGCGGTGATTGCTCTGCTCGATTACATGTGGCAACGACACACGCATATCAAAGAATTAAAAATGTCCAAGCAGGATCAAAAAGACGAATATAAACAGACTGATGGTTCACCCGAAGTTAAAGCAAAAATCCGCAGAATGCAGATGGAAAATTCGGCAAATGCCGCGCGTCAGCAAACGGCCTTAAATGATGTCCCATCAGCAACCGCAATCATTACAAACCCAACCCATTTTGCGGTTGCGCTAAAATATGATGTTGGCGGTCTGGAAGCTCCAAAGATTTTAGCGATGGGGCGTGGTAAAATTGCTGAAATGATTATCGAGCGTGGCAATGATGCTGATGTGACGATTTTCCAGAGTCCTTTATTGGCACGTGCTTTATTCTTTAGTGGCGAGATTGGTCGAGAAATCCCGGAAATGCTATACCAAGCGGTTGCTGTGGTTCTGGCTTATATTTACCGAGTGGATCGCGGCGAAGACCTTGAGCGTCCGGATGTTGAATTGCCTGAAGATATGCGCTTTGATGAATTTGGTAAGCCAATGATGGCCGGGGTAGGAGGCTTTGATGCGTAAAAACCAATCAATTGGTGAAATGATTAGCACTTGCACCTTTTTGGGTCTGGCCGTTTATTTGTTGATCTTCAGTCTTGGTTTGCTGGAAAATGGCGAGACTTGGCGTGGCATTGGTGGTTTGTGCGCAGCTGCATGTTGTGGGCTAGGTGGGCTTAGGTTTGTGATTGCTGATTTTGCTGCAAAATGGCGAAAAAACTAGTGGATGGTGATGCAAAAAATCCAGTGCGCTGTCATGGCTGTGCGCATTATTTTGTCACGTATGATCGGCATCGACCCTATGGTTGCGCAAAATTTGGATTTAAGACCAAAAGCCTACCATCTCTCGTGGTCATTGAATCAACTGGCATGCAATGTGCATATCGTGAAGATCGCCCGGCCACCGATGCAG